>Ga0213865_10001234_pt1 | contig 16843 bp, 13 predicted proteins | sample PICome_6_FD_160100 | JGI IMG/M metagenome (GOLD analysis project Ga0213865, IMG submission 160100) | Coastal seawater microbial communities near Pivers Island, North Carolina, United States - PICO282 | ecosystem: Environmental > Aquatic > Marine > Coastal | place: USA: North Carolina...
AGTTATCTGTAACAGCGGCGTCAAAATCGTAGAGACCGCTGGTCGCAGTCCGGAACCGTTTATGGAGCGCTTTAACGCCCACGGCATTAAGGTGATCCACAAGGCTGTGGCGGTTCGTCATGCCTTAAAGGCCGAGAAATTAGGTGTTGCCGCGGTCAGTATTGATGGCTTCGAGTGCGCCGGTCACCCGGGTGAGGATGATATTGGCGGCCTGGTGCTAATCCCCGCTGCGGCAGCTAAACTCAGTATTCCTATTATCGCCTCCGGTGGTATTGCCGATGGGCGCGGTCTGGCTGCTGCCCTGGCGCTTGGTGCTGATGGTGTCAATATGGGCACACGCTTTGTAGCCACTGAAGAAGCACCAGTCCATCAGGGAATCAAAGACGCGATTGTCGATATGAAGGAAACTGACACCGCGCTGATTTTCCGCTCCTACGGCAATACGGCTCGGGTTTACAAAAATGCCGTGGCAGCTGAGGTGCTAAAAGTTGAGCAGGCGGGTGGAGACTTCGGTGAGATACATCACTTGGTTAGCGGTAAACAGCAAGAAGTTGCCTGGAGCTCTGGTGACAAAGATGCAGGTATGGTCACCTTTGGTATGGCGGGTGGATTGATCAATGATGTGCCCAGCTGTCAGCAGATGGTAGCCAATATAATGGCCGATGCTGAAGCCGTGGTTAAAGAGCGTTTGAGCGCAATGCTCTAAGGCTCTGGGCCACCGAATAACGACTGCCTAGGGCGCGTCATGCTCTAGGTGGTCGCTCTCTATAGTATCTCTCTATTATTTCTCCCATAGCTCTACAGTATCCCTCTAATAGCCATCCAAAAATCGCTTTACCCGCGCCTATAAACACCTAGCTGGATGTTGATTAACGTGAGGAATAAACCTTTCCAAAATGGACAAATCAATACACAAATCAGTGGGCAAACCAATGGGAATCTTAGTCTATTGAATAGTTAACTATTGGATAATCTCCAGATTCAACGCCTCGCTGGCATCGCCAATACCGCCAACATTCACCACATCGGAATAGCCGAGATCGAGCATAATCTTTGCCGCTTGCCCAGAGCGGTTGCCACTGCGGCAGTAGAGCAAAATCCGCTGACGCTTATCTGGCGCCAGAGTTTCAATGTCTCGCGGCAAACTGTCCAAGGGCAGATGAACGGCTGACTGCAAGTGGCCGCTATCCCACTCGCCCTGGGTTCTGACATCAATAATCATTGGGTTAGCTCCATAGCTAAGTAAAGAATAAGCGCTAAGTAATAGACCCACAAGTACCGCTGGTGCTTTCATAAGCTCAAGCCTCTAAAGTATAAATTAGATCAATTGGCAACCCGTTGAGATGGCGGAGCAAACTCATCAGGGTGCGCTTACCAAGGCGCTTTCACCAAGACGCTCTCACCAAGGTGCATTGCCTATCGGGTCTTTTAACAGTCGCCGGGCAACCGTCATGCGGTGCGTCGTAGATACGTGCATAGCGCGCTTCACGATACATCATTTCCAATGGCGTATCCTCAGTAACCCCCAGCGCCCCGTGAACCTGAATGGCGCGATCGATCACATTGTGTAACATCCGCGCGCCCCAGAACTTGATTAGCGAGATCTGTATTCGCGCCTCGTCGCCACTGTCCATCATGCGCGCCGCGTCGATAGTCATCAGTCGAGCGGCTTGGATTTCCGCGGCAGATTCGGCGATATAAGCGCGTATTTCCCCTTTTTCTGCCAGCAGAGAGCCGTGGGCATAGCGTTGATTGGCATGCTGGCACATTAACTCAAAGGCCCGCTGTGCTTGACCTAGCCAGCGCATACAGTGGAATATCCGCCCGGGGCCAAGACGCTTTTGGGCAATTAAGAACCCCTTGCCGCGCTCCCCTAGCAGGTTGCTAGCGGGAACACGCACATTGTTCAATTCGATCTCACAGTGGCCGCCCAAAGTGTCGCCCATAGTGCGCAGCACCCGTTTAATTTTGTATCCCGGCACATCGGTGGGGACGATAATTGCAGAAAACTTGCTATGTTTTTGCTGGTCCGGTTCGGTCTCGCAGAAAATGGTGGTAAATGCCGCCATATTGGCACCACTGGTAAACCACTTATGGGCATTGATAACCCATTCATCGCCATCCAGAACAGCGGTTGACTGCATTAGGGTTGGATCAGAGCCGGCGACCTCGGGCTCGGTCAGGCCAACCGACGGATAGATATCGCCGGCCACCAGCGGATCCAGCCACTGTTCCCTCTGCGCCTGACTGCCATAGCGGTGCAGCATAATAGAGTCTTGCATCGACACAGAACCAACCGCAAGCTGTCCGAAATAGGAGCGACCTATAACCTCATTGAGAAAGGCAAAATCCATCAGCGGCATACCGCCACCACCAATTTCCTTGGGATGCCCCAATGCCCAGAGTCCGAGTTCGCGGGCTCTCTGCTTGAGAGCTGCCATAACCTGAGCCGCTTGCTCATCCTCTTTGAGTAATATTGTTTCCTGAGGAATTACCTCATCGTCAATAAAGGCGCGCATCCGGCTCTTCAGCGCTGCCAGTTGGTCACTCATTTGATGATTTACTGATGCGGGTTGCTCTGTGTTGCTATCTTTCATGGTAAGTTATTATCCAGTTATATTATGTTTTGGCAGATCAAAACTGTGCCTCAGTGATAATTGCGACAGCCATACCGAGATTGCTGTACTGACTTTGATTAGTTTTTTTGATCTGGCCCTATATAAGGTTTATCGGTAGGGTACAGATATTCAATTAATCGGTATGGCTGCTTATGACAAGTTAATACTTGCATCCAACATTTGCCCCTATAATACATTCGGCACAATATATGTCAAAATATTGGCTAGTCAATAGGATTAATTTATCGACACAGCAGTCAGTGGAAAGTATCTACCAGCTAATGGTGCCAGAGGGAGATGCAAGGGTTTGCGAAGCGCAGCTTCGCCCGCAGCTGAACGCCGCCGATCTGTGATCGGTGGTCGGGAGTCCCGACTGTTTTTAGGGTGACATTATCGACCAGATAATGGTGCCAGAGGGTGATGCAAGGGTTTGGGAAGCGTAGCTTCGCCCGCAGCTGAACGCCGCCGATCTATGATCGGTGGCCGGCAGTCCCGACTGTTTTTAGGGTGACATTATCGACCAGATAATGGTGCCCAGGAGAGGACTTGAACCTCCACGCCCTTTCGAGCACTAGCACCTGAAGCTAGCGTGTCTACCAATTTCACCACCTGGGCAGTAGTTTGAAGTTGACCCCCATCTCGGAGGGATGGGCACTATAGTTATCGCCTTTAATTTTGTCAATTAAAGCAGCGCAAAGTTAACAGTTACCCACTGTATTTCACCCAACAGCTAGTTTTCTGCCACAATAAAGTCGTCGTACATGGATGTGCTTCCGATAAAGTATGTTTGCCGATTTTCAGTTGGTGCAGGCATAGACGTGGTTGGAGTGGGGTAGTAACACCTGAGCTGCGACATAACTTTAAATAATCTGTTAAGGAGAACAGACATGCCAAACCTTTTAAATCAGCGGGTAGTCACAACCGCTTTTATTCTTGCTTTTATTGCAGCAGTTTACCTCGGTGTCAGCTTTTCGAAAGATAAGTCTCAGCAGCCAGACGAGGGAGTCACTCAATCAATGCCTAATCCAGATCCTGTGCCCCAGGTAAAAATTGACTTGGTGCCAAAACCGCAGGTGTCAGAAAAACCTGAAACGGCAACTTATGATGTAGTCGAGGTGCAGGTTAGCACCAAGCTACCTATCAACAGCGCGACAGCCACAGAAATGGCCAGCCGACTGAAGGGTATAGGTATCAAAACCGCACAGTTAATCGTCGATCACCGCGAACAGTACGGACCGTTTAAAAGTTTTGATGATCTGGCAGCTGTCAAAGGCATAGGGCCCGCTAAGATTAGGGATAACCGCCAGGAAATTACCTTTGAAAGCATAGATTGATTGCCAACCATTGCCAGTGGCTACGGCTGGATCCATCTAGATTCAGCCTAGCCACATCAATTGCACGAGACGCACCCTGTATTGTGGTGCAATAATGGCATTAAACAGTGATAATTTATCAATTAGCAAGCGGGGTAATTCACCCCTATTGGTTTTTTTAACGGCACTAGGCGCTGTATACCCCTTATAATATTGTTTCAAATGTGTTTTCTGATCTAGAATGCTGTCTGGCATCGCAGTATGCCCAGAGTCCCTGCGAATTTTCGGAGTAAACTGATCCATGACCCAGCTAAGTTGTTTCAAAGCCTATGATATTCGCGGCCAACTAGGCACCGAGCTCGATGAGGAGATTGCCTACCGCATCGGCCGCGCCTACGGCGAGTTTCTCAAGCCAAAAAATGTGGTGCTGGGGGGTGATGTGCGGCTTACTAGTGAAGCACTAAAGGGCGCTTTGGCGGAGGGTATACGCGACTCAGGCTCGGATGTGATCGATATAGGCATGGTCGGCACCGAAGAAGTGTACTTCGCCACCTCCCATCTTCAGGCCGATGGCGGTATCGAAGTGACCGCTAGCCATAACCCTATCGACTTTAATGGCATGAAACCGATCCGAGAGAACTCCAAGCCCATCAGTTCCGATACCGGCTTGCTGGCTATCAAGGCATTGGCTGAGCAGAATAATTTTCCGCCCGTAGAACCCGGCACGCGGGGTGATTACCAACAGCTGTCAATCTTGGAGCCCTATATTGACCACCTGATGGGCTATATAGACAGCGACAATATCCGCCCAATGAAATTGGTGATGAACGCTGGCAATGGTGCGGCCGGCCATGTGGTCGATGCCATTGAAGCGCGTTTTAAAAGCCTGGGCGTGCCTGTAGAGATCGTAAAGATCAACAATCAGCCCGATGGCAACTTCCCCAATGGCATTCCCAATCCCATACTGCATGAAAACCGCGCACCAACTATTGAGGCTGTGCTAGAGCATGGCGCCGATATGGGTATTGCCTGGGACGGTGACTTTGACCGCTGTTTCCTGGTTGACGAAAAAGGCAATTTTATTGAGGGCTACTATATTGTCGGTCTGCTGGCTGAGGCGTTTCTGGGCAAGAACCCCGGTGCCAAGGTGGTTCACGATCCCAGATTAACTTGGAATACCCTTGATGTGGTCAAGCGTGGCGGTGGCGAAGCCATTCAATCCAAGACCGGTCACGCGTTTATCAAGGAGCTGATGCGCGCCGAGGATGCGGTCTACGGTGGCGAAATGAGCGCTCACCACTACTTTAGAGATTTCTTTTACTGCGATAGCGGCATGATCCCCTGGTTACTGGTGATGGAGCTAATCTGCACTAGCGGCAAACCGCTCTCGGCGTTGGTCAGCGCCATGGTGGCCGCTTACCCCTCGCCGGGAGAGATCAACCTAAAAATTGCCGATCCGGCTGCGGCCATAGCGGCAGTGCGACAGCACTATCAGGATTCAGCGCTGGCGGTAGATACCACCGACGGGATTTCCATGGAGTTTACAGATTGGCGCTTTAATCTGCGAATGAGCAACACCGAACCGGTGGTCAGGCTAAACCTAGAGACCCGCGGCGATAAACAATTGTTAGAAAAAACTCAACAGGTTATCCTTGACCTGCTAAGATAGTTGTTAAATAAGTCAAATTTGAATTGAGGACCATAGCTATGGATAGTTGGTTTTTAGTGCAAACAAAGCCAAAACAGGAAATTAGGGCCCTGAAAAACCTCCAGCAACAGGGACTGGGGGCTTTCTGTCCTCTGGTGCAGGTAGAGAAGCTGTATGCCGGTAAGCGCAGAGTCAGGGAAGAGGTTCTATTCCCCAATTACCTGTTTGTCCAATTTGACCAGACTGTTTTTCCCGCCATGGCAGTTAATCACACCAGAGGAGTGAATAGCATAGTCTCCTTCGGCGAGTGGCCCACGCAGGTGCCCGATCAGCTTATCCAGCAATTGCAACAGCGTTTTGAGGTCAATCGATCAGAGCTTATCTCCAACTTGCCCAAAAAAGGCGATAGCTTGCAAATACTGGATGGCCCCTTTCGGGGTCTCAATGCGGTGTTCTCGCAGATTGATGGCGATTCCCGGGCGGTGGTGCTGCTGACTATTCTCAAGCAAAAAGTTCGGGCAGTGCTGCCATTTTCCAGTCTGTCACCAGTTGCCAAAAAATCCCAGTGCAAGCTGTAAAATAACCATACCTAATAATCATGGCTTAAAAAGTGGTGCCGAGAGAGGTTAATCAGTTGGTGTCAAAGCTTTTAAAAGGAATTAAATAGTGCGTAAGCTCGCAGTCTCAGTTGTTGTAACCGCTATCATCATGATACCCCTAAAGTTATCAGCAGAACCCTGGGTAGATACCCGCGATCCCTGGTTGCGGATGGATATTGAAACGCTTTCTAAAGCTGGGCTTATCCAGGTTCCGGTTAACACCTGGCCGCTGATGTGGTCGGGTATTCTCGATGACTTGGAGCGCGCCGATCTGCAAGGTCATTCCCAGCGCACAATAGACAGCCATGCAAGGCTGTTGGCTGCTGGGGGCAGCGCTTCCAAAATTAATCGCCCGCAACAGAGCCTTCAGCTTGCCGCTGCCAATGAATCGCAAACTTTTCGCCATTTTGGCGAAAGCGCCAGAGACAAGGGGCAACTCAGCCTGCGCCATCATGGTTTGACCCAACACTTGGCCTACAATATCGAGGTCAGCGAAGTGCACAACCCCTGGGATAAGGAGAGATCGCATTTTGACAATAGCTATCTGGCTGCGGTGTGGGGCAACTGGGTCCTAGCCGTGGGTAATATACAGCGCTGGTGGGGTCCGGGCTGGACCAGTAGCCTAATGCTCTCCAACAATGCGCGACCCACTGCCAGCCTGATGTTGCAGAGAAACTATTCCGAGACCTCTGCGCTTCCAGTACTACAATACTTGGGTCCCTGGACATTCAGTGCCTTTGCCTCGGAGCTGGATGATCAGCGCCATATCAGTGGCGCCAAACTGCTGGGGATGAGTCTCGGGTTTAAGCCAAGATCAGATCTGGAGATCAATTTGCGGCGCACCGCCCAGTGGGGTGGAGAGGGCAGGCCAGAGAGTTTTGATAACCTGGTTAAATTGCTTATTGGTGGTGCGGATAACTGTGATACTGCCGAATGCAGAGTCGATGAGCCAGGCAATCAACTGGCAGCCATAGATTTTAGCTGGCAGATGCCAATACTTGACGCTACCCTATATGGGCAACATTTGGGGGAAGATGAAGCTGGCTATATGCCGTCGAGAAGTTCCCAGCAGTGGGGGTTTAAAAGGCCGATTGCCGGGCTGGGTATCAGCGGTATTCTATTTTTAGAATTTGATAATACCACCACGGTTACCTACGAGCAGCGATACAATATTCTCTACAACCACTCTATCTATCAAACCGGTTACCGCTATCGCGGTAGGGCAATAGGTGCCACCTGGGACAATGACTCCAAGGTAACCAGTTTGGGTTTTGTCGGTCAATTGGACAATGGCGATCAGCTGGATATTCGCTATAGCCGCGGCGAGATCAATATTGATAGCCTCGGTGCTGTACCCACGAGGCACAGCATTACTACAGCGGGCGCAGAGTTTAGCCGCCTCTCGGCAAACTGGCGGCGCTCCTTTGGATGGGGGCAGGCACAACTGGAGGTTGGCCACACAAATTCACTGCTGGACGAGTATGGGCGCCAGTCGGAAAAGCTCAGTTTTAGTGCCTCACTGCGCTATGAGTTGTTTTAATACAAAGCTAGGGAAAGCTTATGATATTTACCTTAAGTTTTGATGCATTCGACCGATACTCTTTTATGAAAGATAAACGGGAAGCTTTAGTAAGTTAGCTTGTCTGGACTGTCTTTGTAAAGGGGTAGATTAGGTCAGTAACCCAACTGATAGGGTTACTGAGACTAAGTGATAAATGGAAAATAGGATAAAGGACTGTCTATGCACTCAATGCAATCATTAAACAAAAAAACACTGGTAATAGTTGGCACCTTGGTCGCAGGGTATCTGTTTTCTGCAATTTCTGTAGCTGAGGGATTGGAAAACTCCCTGAGCGAGGCCAAGTCCATGTGTAGCAGTATCAGCGATAGCAACCGCGCTATGGCCAAAGCGGCAGGATATGATATAGATAAACTCTGTCGTGGCTTGGAGGGTATGGATGCCAAGGCTGAAACGCAGCGTCTAGAAGCGCCGGAGATGACCCCCAGAAATACCCTGTCTTCAATACTGAGAGGGCGAGATAAATCATCAAAAAATGAGTCGGAAAGATTAAAGCCCAATAGGGAGTATCAGGGTAGATCTGAGTCTGAATTGCAGTTTGAATACGATTATGACCCCGACTTTGAATACGAGGATGAGCGGCAATCAGAGGAGTTAAAACCCTTTGGCTATGACCTATTCGCCAATATACCCCAAAGCTTTGTCGCCTCGCCCAATATCCCAGTCTCTCCGGATTATATTTTGGGGCCGGGTGACGAATTGGACATTCTCTTTTATGGCAAGCTAAATAAGTCCTTTAATCTAGAAATTAATCGCGACGGAGTTGTGGATTTGCCAGAGCTGGGACCGCTGGTATTAGCCGGTCTCAGCTTTGGTGAAGCCAAGGAGATGCTGCGCTCCAGGGTGGCGGCGCAGGTGATAGGGACCCAAGTGAGCATCAGTATGGGCGCCCTGCGCACGATGCAGGTTTTTGTGCTGGGAGAAGCTTACAGACCAGGCCCCTACACAGTCTCATCCCTTGCAACTATCAGCCATGGCCTGATCAGTGCCGGCGGGGTGAGTGATATAGCGTCACTGCGTAATATCCAACTCAAACGAGCAGGCGAGACCATTGCCACTCTAGATCTCTATCAACTGTTGCTGTCAGGCGACATGAGCGATGATCTGCGTCTGCAATCTGGCGATGTCATTTTTATACCCACGCTCGAAAATATAGTCTCTGTTGATGGTCAAGTACTGAGGCCGGCCATATACGAGTTAAGGGGTGATACAGCGGTCAAAGACCTAGTTAAACTGGCCGGTGGTGCAGGGCCCAGAGCCTACAGCCAAAGCGCTAGAATAGAGCGTATTGATGGCGATGGCTTTGTCAGAGTTATCGATCTGGATCTCACAAATTCCGCAGACCAACAGTTTAGAATCGTCAATGGCGACCACCTGACAATTGATGAAGTTACCGATATTAAGAAGGACATAGTAACCCTTGAAGGACATGTCAATTATCCGGGAGATTTTGCCTGGCGCTCTGGGATGCGACTCTCCGATATAGTAACCAGTATTGACCAGTTCCCGGTCGATGTGGATCTAAATTACGCCCTAGTGGTTCGCGAATTGGCAGGAAGTTCCGATATTCAAGTGTTACCTCTGGACCTAAAAGCGGTGCTCAAGGGTGGGCAAACTGATGCCAACTTCAGTTTGCAGTCCAAGGATAAGTTGCTATTTTTCGCCGCTTACGAAGATCAGTACCAGGCTCAGGATCAAGATTGGGATTGGGATTGGGATTGGGATCGGGATCGGGATCGGGATCGGAATCGGAATCGGGATCGGGATCGGGATCGGGATCGGGATCGGGATCGGGATATGAATCTGGATTGGAGCCGGGATCGGGATATGAATCTGGATCGGAACCGCGACTGGGATCAGGATCGGAGCAGAGACCAGAACCAAAGCCGCAAAACGATTTTGGCACCTATCCTCAAGCAGTTAGCTCAGCAGGCCGAGCTTGGTTCCTCGGCGCGAGTGGTCTCGGTCAGCGGGCAGGTTAGATTCCCCGGTCAGTATCCTCTGGTTGCCAGTATGTCATTGGCAGATCTTATAACAGCCGCTGGCGGACTCAGTGAAGGGGCTTACCGGACTGCAACTGAAGTGACCCGCACCGATTTGGCAGACCCCGAAACCGCGACCTTCCTGACAATCCCGGTCAATTTATCTGCCGAAAGTGCCGCGAGTTTTCAATTGGAGCCTCTGGATAACATACTATTTAAAACCACCCCTGAGTATCGAGATAAGGAGACGATCAAACTGGCCGGTGAAGTGGTGTTCCCCGGAGAGTATACCTTTGTGCGAGGTGAAACACTGAGTTCAGTGATAGAGAGAGCGGGTGGGTTTTCAGAGATCGCCCATGTGGAGGCCGCTGCATTTACTCGGGAGAGCCTAAAATCACGGGAAGAGAAGGAGCTCGCTCGATTGAGGGTGCTGCTAGAACAGCAGGCCGCAACCGATCAGTTACGAGAAGCCAATGCTAAAGATAAGCTAAGTTCAGAACAGAAAAAAATGCTGGATCAGGCTATCGCAGATCTGGATGCCGCCGAGGCAGTTGGCCGCCTAGTGATCCCGCTACAGCAGATTATCAGTGGTACAGAACAAGATATAGTGCTGGAAGATGGCGACGCCCTGTATGTGCCAAAGACCCGTCAAGAGGTCACTGTGATTGGCGAGGTCCAGCAACCTACCTCCTATTTCTATGACAGTAAACTCACCTTGCAGGGCTATATCGACCGCAGTGGCGGCGTCCTTAAAAGTGCTGATCGCGGCAGGGTTTATATAGTGAAAGCCAGTGGTGAGGTGGTAGTGCCCAAGAGGAAGATTTCAGCTTTCTTCCGCAAGAAATTGCTAGTACAACCCGGAGATACCATTGTAGTGCCACTGGATACAGATGCGGATAGGCTAAAAGGTGTGGAACTGTTGGCCGAAGTGACTGAGATTATTTATCAGCTGTCTCTGGGTGCGAGTGCGATTAAAGCGCTGCAATAAGCTTCCCAAAAGCTAAAAAATTGTAAAAGGATAGACCGTGGTGCAAAAGGACAGATTAATGAATGAAAAGTTTCCAGTTCAATACGACGATGAAATAGACCTGCGTGAACTGTTTTCAGTGCTTTGGGCAGGGAAAAGACTAATTCTGGGGATTACCGCGCTGTTTGCCGCAGTGTCGGTTATCGTCGCTCTGATACTGCCCAATCAATATCAGGCCAGTGTGTTGTTAGCACCGGCACAGCAGGAATCCGGTGGTCTCTCTGCCTCCCTAGGACAGTTGAGTGGGCTTGCCTCACTGGCGGGTATTAGCCTTGGAGAAGGGGATGGAAGTGAACCCCAGATGGCCCAGGAAATTATCCGCTCGCGCAGTTTTATTGAAGGCTTTATCGCTGAAAATAATCTGGCGGTAGAGGTTTTTGCCGTCGATGGCTGGGATGCGCAAACCAATCAGCTGTCGATTGACGCCGATCTCTACGATACAGATTCAGGTCAATGGGTAAGAAATCCACCCTCAGGGAAATTGCCAAAGCCTTCGGGCTGGGAGCTATACGAGGCATTTCTAGATCGCTTTTCGGTATCCCAAGATAAAAAGACCGGGATGATTACCCTCTCGGTGGAATACTACTCGCCAATTGTAGCCAAACAATGGGCCGATAAATTGGTTGCGGCAATCAATGCCCATATGCAGACCCGCAAGCTGCAGCAGGTGAACCGCAATATCAAATACCTACAGGCACAGGTTGAAAAGACTGCTATCGCCGAAATGCGCGAGGTGTTCTACACTATTGTCGAGGAGCAAATAAAGAACAAAATGCTCGCTGAGGCCAGCCCAGAATATGTGTTTGAAACCGTGAGTACAGCCATGGTGCCAGAGGAAAAGTCCCAGCCCAAACGCCCGTTGATCTGTATTCTTGGTACGCTACTGGGAATTATGCTGTCAGTAATGTGGGTGCTGATTCAACACTATGCTCGATCGGATAAATCCTGGGAGTATAGGCCTAAATACCAGTCGCTATAATTAAATTGACACTACGATGACTAAATAGACCATAATTGTCTATAAAATGGTCAGACAAGTTTAGTACAATGCGTTGGTGTATCGCAAAAAAGTACGCTGAGGGATTTAATGACTAAGCTTGTATTATCAGAAAAAGAGCTAGCCAAACTGTTTGGTATGTTGATGCTGTCGGCGATTTTTTTTGGGGTATCGGGGCTGATTGGTATGTTGGTGATGCAATGGGTTACCCGCCAGCGCTATGCCCAAGACAATGTAGATAAGCACGGCATCTCGGAAATTCCCGCATCCAGACTGGGGGGTGTGGTGGTTATCTGTCTCAGTCTGTCCCTCTTTCTGATGCACTATATCCAAGGTTATAACTTCTCTCCAGTGGGTCCCCTGGGCGTCCACAACTGGGGCTGGACAGCCTTTGCGCTATGCGCCGTTCTGGGGCTTATTGAGGATCTCAAAAACGATATGCTGTCACCCCATTGGCGCCTGACTCTACTGGCGATCATATTTGGTGGGGTGTTTTTGATATGGCCCAGTGCCATCCCCAGAGAGATTGGATACCAACCCCTAGATCACATTATGTCTCAGCCTATTTTGGGTTGGTTGTTATCGGTGATATTTTGCATCGGTTTTATCAATGCCATCAATATGGCGGATGGTGCCAATGGCCTAGTGCCGGGCATTATCTTTCTCTCCTCGGTAATCTTCTACGCCGTTATAGGTACCCTAGTTTGGGAAGTGCTACTGGTGATCACCGGTGTATTTTTGTTGTTCAATGTGATCTCCGGACGCCTGTTTCTCGGTGACGCCGGATCCTATGGGCTGGGTGCGGTATTGGTTATGGGTGGTTTCTATGCAGTCAATACCAAATGGGTATCGGTAGAGTTTGCTGCGGTGATGATGTGTTACCCCTGTCTCGAAGTGTTGGTATCTTTGTTGCGCCGAGTGCTGGCTGGACGCTCTCCCCTAAAGCCGGATAACAACCATCTTCATAATTTGCTGCATGACCGTTTGCGAGCTAAAACCAAGTCGCGGGTGGTGGCGAACTCGATTACCGGTCTAATTATTGCAGGTGCCAGCACGGGCGTCGCACTGATCGGCAGTCACTTCAGCTGGTTGTCACCGGTGGACAGTGCTTGGGGCTGGGTGTTTATCGGCCAGATAGGGCTATATGCCATCGGCTATCTCTGGCTATTGTGCAGTGATCGCGGTAAGCACTTAAAAACTGCCTAGTTGGGCGATCAAACCCATAAAAATATTTTTACATTTCACGCCTAAAGTCCTTGAATAGGCATCGAGTTAAATATATTCTATTTTGCATAATTTGGGTTTTCGAAGTATTGAAATACAGGGGTTAAGTCTATTTAAGATATATTTTAGCAATGCGAATTACTAGCATTGCATAGCCAGTAAATACGTCCGCAGTTCGAATATATCTGTTTCACAACCCTGAATCTATTTTTCAAAACCGCAATATTTATAAGCAGGGTGCATATGCTATCAGCTTTTTGAAACCTTGCCGTGCTCAATAGAAATATTCTCTAGGTTGGCAGCGCTTAAACTGTTTTGTGCTTAACTATATCTGTGTGGGTATGCACTGCAATCTAACAAAATTTCGTCACTTTTTAGTAAATATGCAATAGAGGGACATATGGACCATGTTGCTTAAAGCTTGGCTATATTATTCTTTTTATAGTAGTCATAGGCGGTTTTATGGTAGTAGTCGGTGGGCGTGGGAACTTTAATGTCAAATACAAAGACAACAAAAACATTGACCCCTAGGGAAGAGGAGGTCGCGTTATATCTCAGCGAGGGAATGACCTACAAAGAAATATCGGTTCATTTGGGAATAGGGCTGGGCACAGTGAAGAAGCATATTGGTAATGTTATTCACAAATTAGGTGCACGAAATTCAGCCCATATTGTAAAGATTCTCTACGAAAAGGGCTATATGCCACTTGAGGTCGACCGTGAATAGTTAGCTATAAATTTGGGAGCATCTTTGGTCCTTTCTTGTGCCCCTAGATCCAATCATGTCAGACTGAGTACATTGATTATTCCGTTATCTGTTTGATGTCTAAAAGTTTAATGCTAAAGGCAACTTTTGTTGTAAGGTACAATCACCTTACAAATTACACTTCAAACCAATAAATTAAATAAAAACATGTCTAGTAAATTCACGCCATCGTTCAAGATATTACTGTTATGCATAGTTCTCGCCACAGTGATTTTTCTCAATGTCGGAATCACTGAAATGAGTCGAATGGGCAATATTGCCCTTGAGGGTAAATTTACACCAGAGGTTATGGACCGCCTGTGCACTACGCAAAGTTATATCACCCTGGGCCCTGCAGGCTGTTATATATCCAAAAAGGTAATTGCAGTCGGTGAGCATACTTTGATTACTCCGGAAGAGCCATACCGATAATGGGTGCGCTAACGCAGAGACCCGCCGGTATGACGGTAATCCGTTTTGGATTGATGCTGCTATGTGCAGCCTTGGCATTTGGGCTTATTGGCCTCGGCTTTATGGCCCTGATGTACCTGCTATCCTTGTTGGCACAGGGCCGAGATGCGGCAGCTAGTCATGGTATCAGCTCCACAGACTCCTCGCGCTTTGGCGGGCTGGCCATCGGTATAGTATTTATCGTTTTTATCGGCGGGGTGGCGATATTTTCGCCCTATACACCTGGCTTCTTGCGCTCTAATGACTTTCTGTATATCTGGAGTGCTATATTTATATGTTGTGTGCTAGGGCTGATTGAGGACTTTAAACCAGATTATTTGCCGCCAAAACTGCGCTTGGCCAGCAAATTCATTGTATTTGGGCTGCTGCTGTATCTGGTGCCAGCGCTGATTCCCCAGCAAACCGGTGCTCCCGGCGTGGATTGGCTAATGCAGATCGACTTTATTGCCTGGTTACTCACGCTGATCTTCTGTGTCGGATTTATCAACGCCATGAATATGGCCGATGGTGCCAATGGTCTAGTGCCCGGCATAGCTACCTGTGCCCTCTTCATAATTTTTATTACCTATGGTCGACCAGCTGAAGCGGCACTGCTATTTACCTGTTTCACCTTTTTAATTTTTAATGTGGTTACTGGCCGGTTTTTTCTCGGTGATATGGGTAGCTACGGTCTGGGTTCCATCCTAGCTATCTACGGGCTAAACGGTGTGGTGGTGGGAGATTTCTCCCCCCCCTTTATGGCGGCGCTGTTCGCCTACCCCTGCCTAGACTTTGTGGTTAGCATAGGTCGCCGCCTTGCCAGAGGGTACTCGCCGTTTGCCGCGGATAATGGCCACCTACACAACCTAATCTACCGCTGGCTCAAACCTCGGTTGCGCCACAATATTGTAGCCAACTCGCTGACGGGACTAATGATTAGTGGCAGTTCGGCAGGGTTAGTACTGTTGGTGTATCTCAGCGGCTGGTGGCCGCCCAGCAGCTACATGTGGGCGTTGGTCTTTGCCCTAGAAATCGCCCTGTACTGCATTGCCATGGTGTTGCTCAAGCGCAGCGGCCTGGAGACAGAATACACTGAAGGCCATTGACAGCCTCTAACAGCCACCACTCCGGTTAAGAAGGGCTCGGTATTGAGTGAGCGGCTTGATAGAGGGCAGAGGTAAAGGTAGAGCGCAGAGCGCTCGGTTGGACAGCTGTAAATAGCTTTACTTTGCCAAGTTGACACCTTACCTACAATAGTTAGCCTGCCAATCAAAAAAAACTATTGATTTGTAGATTGAAAGCTCTAAAATGCAGGTGTTCATTCTGTGAACGTAGCTAATTTTTTTCTCGGGCGCAGTGCAAAAGCCCTGCGGTAGCCTGCCCGGTAGATACATCATTCTTAATCTCTCATTACCAGTGCGTGAGTATCCCAATTGGGGTCATCAACCTCAATTAGTTGCCGTTTTTCACTGGTTGCAGTCCTGAGTACCTATGTCTAACCAAGAGCTAGAATACAAAACACTAAAGGTCCTAGAGCAGCACCCGCAGATGACTCAGCGTCAGCTATCCAAAGAGCTGGGGGTCAGCTTGGGTAAAGCCCACTATGTGCTCAAGGCACTGGTGGAAGTGGGCTGGATCAAACTGGAAAACTTTCAGCGCTCCGATAACAAACTGGGCTATGCCTATCTACTGACCCCGGCCGGTGTGCTCGAGAAAGCCAAGATTACCCGGCGGTTTTTGCTGCGTAAACAGCAAGAGTTCGCTCAGCTAAAGCAGGAAATTGCGCAGTTGCAAACCGAAGTAGATGAGTTTTAAGCCCATGGCCAATTACCCTATTTACGGCATAGGTGCCGCGCTAGTGGATACTGAAGTGGTAGTATCTGACCATTTTATCCAGCAACAGCACATCGAAAAGGGGGTTATGACCCTAGTCGATCAGCCGCGACAGGCAGAGCTGTTGCAAGCCTTGAGCGCTGAGGGTGCCAGCCCAATCCGCAAAAGTGGCGGCTCAGCCTGCAATTCCATAGTTGCCGCTGCCAGCTTTGGCGCCAGCACCATTTTTAGCGGCAAGGTAGCTGCAGATGCAGATGGCAAACACTTTGCCAGTGATCTAGCCGAGGCGGGCGTCCAGTTCTATGGCCAGCAAGCCCATAGTGCAGTAACCGGCAAATGCCTAGTGATGGTAACCGATGATGCCGAGCGAACCATGAACACCTATTTGGGTGCCAGTGAAGAGCTTACCGCTGAGGATATAGACCTAGAGGCGCTAAAACAGTCACAGTGGCTATATATTGAGGGCTACCTGCTTACTGACGATGACCGAACCGCAGTGATTCAACAAGTAGTAGATCTCGCCAGAGCTCATGGCGTGAAGATAGCCCTGAGTCTATCCGACCCCTTTGTCGCCCAGATCTTTGGCGAAAACCTGCACACCGTTATTGGCGACGGCATTGACCTTATGTTCTGCAACCGAGATGAAGCCTTGGCCTTCACCCAAACTGAAACCCTAGAACAAGCGGGCGAAGCACTCAAAGACTACACCCAAACCTATGCCATAACCGATGGCGCCCGGGGTGCCAGTGTATTTGATGGTGTTAAGGCTATTTATTCACCGGCGATAACCGCCAAAGCAGTGGATACCAATGGTGCCGGCGATATGTT
>Ga0213865_10001235_pt1 | contig 16832 bp, 18 predicted proteins | sample PICome_6_FD_160100 | JGI IMG/M metagenome (GOLD analysis project Ga0213865, IMG submission 160100) | Coastal seawater microbial communities near Pivers Island, North Carolina, United States - PICO282 | ecosystem: Environmental > Aquatic > Marine > Coastal | place: USA: North Carolina...
TTGCAGGCGAATAATGAGCGCTTCCGCTCCCCCCAGTAATAAAAAGAAGAGGGCGCCAACCGCGTAGCCGATCCCGATCTTTTTGTGATCGACCGAGGTCATGAAATCAACCCAGGGATGGCAGCCATCCTGAGGACGCCAGAAGCTGGCTTTCTTGTGAGCGTGTGTATCTGAGTGGGACATGATGAACTCTTGCGGTTATTGTAAAGTATGCAGGTAATCCGCTAGCGCGGCGACTTCTTCGTCGGAGAGACCCTTCTCTTCGCGGATCTGTTTGATGCCCGCCATGGTGCCGACGCCCAAGTACATGAGATTGCCGGGCTTCACTTTTTCAGGGTACTGGATCCACTCTTTAAGATTTTCGAGCGTATTGGCTTTCCAGCCAGCGGCTAGTGTTGCACGCGAACCGAAGTGGGTTAAGTCCGGCCCCGCCAGTCCACCGACTTTACCGACCATGTGGCAGCCAATACAGCCTTTTTCCGTAAAGAGCGCTTTTCCACTGTGGGCGAGGGTGCTCTCCGGCTCAACCGGAGCTGATTTTTGGTGTTCCACCCATGCATCGAATTCCGCTGGTTCGAGCGCAATAGTGCGGAATAGCATGTAGGCGTGCGAGTCCCCGCAGAACTCTGCACATTGGCCCCAATACATGCCCGGTTCGTCGGCTTCAATCCACATGCGGTTGATTTGCCCCGGTATTAAGTCCGTCTTTCCAGCTAGTTTTGGCACCCAGAAACTGTGAATGACGTCCGCAGCTTTCAACACCAGCTTGACTGGACGACCGGTGGGGATACTGAATTCATTTGAGGTCTTGATCCCCAGTTCGGGATATTCGAAATTCCACCACCACTGATAGCCAGTCACAATGATTTCGATTGCCTCACCCTCGTACTCTTCGACTGGATCGTTTTTCATGTAGGCAATGCCTTTGAGGGTCGGAATGCCGATGATGACCAGCATGGATGCAGATAACACAATCAAACCCACCTCGATGAGCGGATTGCCGTGAGATTGATCCGGGATGGCATTCGGATCTTCTCCCTTTTTGAGGCGGTAGCGCCAAACGGTGTAGGCCATTGCGCCCCCGACCACGATGAAGAGTCCTGTGACAACATAGAGCGTCAGCATCATCACATCATATTGCATTTGTGATACAGGTCCTTTGGGGTCTAGGGCCGACTGCTTAAGCGTGGTGCTGCATCCAGTGAATGCCAGTACCACGGGGAGCCACATAAATTTTTTGAGTGTGCTGATGGTTGAACGGAGTGTGCGCATAGGAAGAATCTAGGTTGGTCTGCGGGCCATGTGAGTACTTAGCTTATGATCCCAAGCAAAAATACAAACATATAAAATGGTAAAAATAGCAAGGTGGAGAAAAAAAGTCGTCTGACTTGAGGGGTGTGGGTGGGGTTTTTGTAAAAAAGGAGGCTGCCATAGAGCAGCCATCCTGCAAGTAGCGGCGCGAGTGTGGCGTAAATCCAGTGAGCTTGCCCCAAAAATATCGGGATGAGGCAGATGAGTAGCAGGATGCCCGCAAAGAGGACGGCATGCAGACTAACTGCTTTGCCACTGGCATCATCGCGCGAGAGCATGGCGAAGTTACCGCGAATGTAGTCTTGTTTGTACAACCAAGAGATTGCCATGAAATGCGGGATCTGCCAGGCAAATAAGACGGCAAACAAGAGCCATCCCGACAGGCCAACGGGACTTTGTACGGCGGAAGCCCCGATTAAGGGGGGGATTGCACCCGGTAGCGCGCCTACATAGGTAGAAATCCAGTGCACCTTTTTGAGAGGCGTATAGATGGCTAGGTAGATGATCAGCGTTGCGAGGGTGTAGCCAAATGGAGCTTTACCGACTAGAAAGTAGAGCAGGGCCAAGCCGCCAAGCGCGAGCGCTGCGCCGAATATGAGCGCCGGTAGACGCTGTAACTTACCGCTGGGTATGGGACGGTCTGCAGTGCGTTCCATCAGGCCGTCTTCGGCGGATTCCATAACTTGGTTGAGCGCCGCCGCTCCGCCCGCCGCTAAGCCCGTGCCCAGTAAAACTGGAACGAGGGTGCCCATACTGTGTGGACCATTGCTAACGAAGTAACCAAACATAGCCGTGGCCACCGTCATGGAGCTGAGCCCTGGCTTTGTCAGCGCAATGTAGTGCTTGGAAGCGCTTTTAACGTTACCCACGGGGCTTGAGGTCGCGGTCGGTTCCGCCTCGGTTTTGCTATACATCGTAGTTAAGATCAGTGCCTCTAGAAATTTATGTGTGCACCGGATTAGATGGATGCGCTTTGCGAAGCAAGACAAGACTCAGCCAAAGGCAAGTCAGGAATAGGGCGCCCACGATCACATGCATAGTCGTGACCAGTGGAAAACGTTTTAAGGTCCAAATGACGCTGGCTCCCAGTAAAACTTGCAGCGTAATCAGGCTGCCCAGTAAATAGGCAAACTTGCGCCATAGTGCTTGTTTGGCTTGCTGGGAGAGGCGCCATAAGCGCCAGCAGTAGAGGCCCACTAAAATCGTCAGAAGTAGGGCGAGTACGCGGTGCGTAAAATGAATACTGATCGCAAATGGCCATGTTTCTGGTAGCCACAGCCCGCTGGCAGTGGACTGTGGGAAACTTTGAATAGCTAGCCCCGCACCATGATGGCGCATGATGGCTGCAACCGCCAGTTGCAGCAGAGTGGTCAGTACGATCAACGCGCTGAGTTGCTGCAGACGCTTAATTTTGGCTCCGTTGGTGGCTTCTAAAGAAGTTCGGCCGCTACGCGCCCAGAGTTGGGAGTGGGCCAGTGTGATGGTGGCCAAAGTGCAGAGGAAAATTTGCGCCAGCATGGCATGTGGGATTGCGAAATTAACATCCACAGCTAGCACGCGGATGCCACCCAACAAGCCTTGGATGATGACTAGAATCAAGGCAAACACCGTCAGTTTTTTGACCCAAGTGCGCGTTTCCTTGCGTCGCGTCCATGCATACATGATCAGCATCATGCTGCCCACAAAGCCACCCAGCAGCCGATGGCCGTGTTCGGCGCGCATGGCCGGATTTTCCACCCAGCCCTCTGGGTTGATCGAGCCATTGGAGAGCGGCCAATCGGGAAAGGCCATGCCTGCGCCGATAGTAGTCGTCAAGCCGCCTGCATATAGCAGGCACAGCGTCCCGGCAAATACAAATAAACAAAAAGCAAAGAGACGCTTATTGGGTTGGGGAGCTAAATCGTTAGAGTTCACAATGAAGAGTGGTTTGGCAATGAGTTGGCGATAAATTATAGGTAGGTCAATCGTCTACATTCACAATTCTGATTTGCATTTTAATAAATAATTTCTTGGTTAATGGTCGTTTATAGGATTTGTGATAGGCGATGATGATTCAAAATCTTTACAGAGTGCTCATTTTTCAGTTTCTGGTTGCGGGGTCGACCTTGGTGGGGGGGCAGCACTTACAATTGTCCGATCTCGCATCGGAGACTAAGCTTGAGGTGACTGGCAGCATTCAAGCGGTGGACGCCGAGCGCAAGCAATGGGATCTGTTGCTAGATGCCAAGTCGCCTCATTTTCAGCAGCGCAGTGTCCGCGTACGTGTTCGCTCGGGCGACATTGCCATTTACCCGCTGGGCGCCAAGGTACAGGGGCAGTTGCAAGCAAAGGGGGATGCATTTTCGTTGAGCGCTGTTTGGCCCAACGGCACCAATGCGCGAGGGATTGTGCACAGTGTGAATCATCAATTACGAATGGACACCACTGCGCGCGGCCATTACCCATTTCGGGCGATCGGCGAGTATCTGCCAGTGTTTGCACTGTACAATCAGCGGGGACTGGTGACGCAATCCAGCAACTTACAGGGCGATTATGTAGTGATGAACTTCATCTTTACCCGCTGTATGGTGGCGCGCATGTGTCCGTTATCCACCCAAAAGATGCGCACACTGGCGGGGCTGCTGTCGGAAGCCTCCAATCTGCCAGTGCGATTGCTCAGTGTGACTTTGGATCCAGAGTACGATACACCCGGGGTCTTTGAAGAGTATGCGCGTGCCTACGAATTTCCCGCGGGCAGTATTGACTTTTTGACGGGACCCGAGCAAGCAGTTAGCGACTTGAAGGCTCAGTTAGGTGTGCTCGCGAAGGCGGACGAAAAACTGATTATCAACCACACCATGATGGTGATCGTGGCTGATCCGCTGGGTAAAATTAGTTACCAAGTGCCAGGGAGTGCTTGGTCTCCCGAGGCCGTTTTCGAGCATATTCAACAACAAGCAGCCACCGCTCAAGATGCAAAAGCCGACTCGTAATTTCATTCTGATCACCCTTTTCTTTGTGGGCCTGTACGCCTTTGTGCGTAGCCTGCCGACGCAGTCTTGCGAGTTGGCCTACTACGGGGATTATTTAAACCCGGATGGTTCGCTGGGCTTTTGCGGAGATGAGGAGGTCCATTTTTTTGACCTAGATCAGCTACAATATCCTTTTAGCGTGCACTTGCAGCAGGACGTCTCTTTGACGGCAGGGACGAAACAGTCTTTACGGATGCAGTTCACAGGGCCCGATGGCCAGCCCGTACGCCCAGAGGATTTGATTGTCTCCCACACCGAGCGTCTGCACCTTCTGGCCGTTAGTGAGGATTTGAGTGATTATCAGCACTTGCACCCACAAGCGACCGGCGTGCCTGGGGAGTATCGCTTTGATTGGCAGCCACTGCGTGCGGGCGACTATCGTCTGTACTTCGATTTTATTGTGCAGGCCAGTCTACGCCGGGCACTGGTCGATACGCAGGTCACGGTTGCGGGGCGCCCTCAATCGTACCCAGCTGCTCAGGCACGCGCAGTTAATTTACAGGCGCAAACAGAGCAGTATGCTTTTGAGCTGCAAGCCGACCGCTCTAAATTTCGAGCCAATGAGACAGTTTATTTTGATCTAGTGGTCACCCATCGGCAAACGGGAGCGCAGGTTGAGTTGCAAGAAGTGATGGGAGCTTTGGCACATTTAGTGGCCTTTGATTCGCAGCGCAATGGCTTTGCGCATATGCACCCCTTGCAACCGTATTTGCCGGAGCAAGCTCAGCCTGATCGGATACCCTTCGCTTTTAATGCGATTGTTGCCGGACACTACCGTATTTGGGCCCAAGTTCAAATCGATGGACAGCCAGTCTTTGTGCCATTTGATCTCTCCATCCACAGTTAGTTTATTTCCACCAAGCCCATTTTTATGAAAACAGCGATCTCCATTATTTGTGCTATCAGCGCCGTCATCATATTATTTCTCTTTTGGTTAATTTATTTCCAAGAGGCCCCGGAATCCCTGAATGTGGGGGCATACGCCTTTTTGCCAGCGATGAATGCGGTGCTGAACGCTTTATCCGCCACCTTTGTGGTAATGGGTTTGGTGGCGATTAAGGCACGGCGTTCCTGGAGTCGCCGCGTCCATGGCAGTCTGATGGCGCTGGCGACCGTGGCTTCAGCCCTGTTTTTGGTGGGTTACATTGCCCATCATACGCTGAACGGCGATAGCATTTTTACTGGGCAGGGATGGGTGCGCCCGCTGTACTTTACCATCTTAATTACCCACATCATCTGCTCTGTTGTGGTAGTTCCATTGTTGCTAATCACCTTGTTTGCGGCGGCCGTAAAGCGCTTTGATGTGCACATGAAGTTTGCGCGCATCACCTATCCGATCTGGCTGTATGTATCGGTCACCGGTGTGTTAGTCTTCGTCTTTTTGCGCTTAATGTAATCGCAGGGCGCTCAAGCGTATTTTTCTGATTGCGGAGGGTCGCGGTCAGCTATAGTTCATATTTTATGCAACGTTACGGTTCCGTCATTCGCTTAAACGATGAAAAATTGCAAGATTACGAACGCTTGCATGCTGCTGTGTGGCCTAAGGTGCAGGCGATCATTTCGGAGTGTAATATTCAAAACTATTCGATTTATATGCATGACTTGGATGGGAGTGGGCACTTTTTGTTTAGTTACTTTGAGTATTTCGGTACGGATTACGCCGCTGATATGGCGAAAATGGCCGCCGATCCGACCACTCAGGAATGGTGGACCTTGTGCGAGCCCTGTCAACAGCCACTCAATAACCGAAAGCCGGGTGAATGGTGGGCCACGATGCGCGAAGTCTATCACCAAGATTGATGCCGATAGCGTTGATGCAGGGGGAAGTCGTGACCTTTCATGCCGAATACAAAATGTTGGCGTCTATACGCATTGAGTCTTTTGATCCGCATCCACTACTGCGTGCACCTTCAAATATTAGGAGGAAATTAAAGTCATCGCCACATATTCGAAACCTGTAGAAGCGCTAATAATTATAGCAGAATTATGAAACTACCCGAAAGCGTATGGAAGTCCTCAAATAGCAAAGCTAGTTATGCTCCGGATTAGACCGGCAATCAAATGTCTATGAGTTTAATGTGTAAATTCGCGGTTTTGAAGGAAACAGGCTAAAAATAAATCCTTAATCTGAAAGTGTTACAGATGTGTGTTTGCCGTGCATATAGTTGACATTTTACCGGGGTACAACATTTTTCGGAATATGAAAAAAATCCCTTTCATGTTGCTGTCTTGTTTTTTTATAACTTTGCTCACAGCGGAGCAGAAAAGCGCAGTGCAGCTCGCAAGTGAGCTCATTACTTGTTTAGAGACAGGAGAAAAGAATGCTCAAGCCGCTTTGCTGAAGGTTGATCCAGAGGATTCAGCTAATATTCATACAGCTCAAAGGTTGGTTAACAACTTTATGAGCGGCTTAAATTCAATCCGCAGCCTTCACCTAAAATTAAGCAGCGGAAGTCAATCTCTTGACGAAATTTCGAATTATATAAGCCGAATGAGTCTTAATCGCCAGGCTTTGCCCAGTGATTGCTCTGAATTATATACTGATCTAATGAAAGCGATTGAACTGGAGCGGGTGGCTCAGGTTGAAGCATTTCAAGTCGAGCTAAATGCGTTTCGTGACGAAGTTGGAGAAATGCTATTAACCGCCAAGTCCGCAGCTGTATTGGATACTTTGTTTGTGCGTTTAGAGGATCTTAAAAAACGCGCTTTAAAGTTCCGCTCTTTCAATTCTCAATTTCACGATACAATCAACAATTTATCCCGAATTGTTTCGGGTTGGCAGGACTATTTGAATGCTCTCTATCTTGGGGATCAACGACAAGCTGAATCAGCGATGCGTAACCTCAATCATAGTTTGACATCAACCCCAGTCGTTCCGCGCTCAAAGGTACTGATAATATTAAACGAGCTTAAGCTCGGCGCTGAGGCTAAAAAGCGCGCTTTGGAGAATGGCGGGCCGGTAGTTGATTCCCCCCCCTACACAGTACTCTCGGTGGTGGAGCAAATTCAAGAACTCCAGCACCTTGAGCCGGCCTTGGAGAAGTTAGATGCGCTGCTGATATTCCGCAATCTGCGATCTAGTACAGAAGCGCAACAGGGTAATATTCGTAAATTATTAGATGCTAAGAAACTGATAGACGGTGGGGATGCCCTGTTAGGAATTAGTGCGTTGATGAATGCTAGGGGCATGGGGCATCAGGCAGAGAGTTTTTGGGTTGATCCAATGCGCATGAAGTTGCGTCAGTATGCCTTGTATCAATTAATTCCCGAAGAGTATCTAGTTGAAGCTAAAAATAGTCCTCTGGAGTCCTTAATAAAGCAGACTTCCGAGCATATGGTAGCCGAGGGGGCGTGGATCGAGCTCTGGGAATTGTTGAAAGTCGCAAAGGATTGTTACTCCCATACGAATCTGCGCTCCGGCTTTCCGTCCATGGATAATGATATTTCTGCTATTGAGTCATATATTCATGCTACACGATTAGAGGAAACCGGGCAGCTAAATTCTGCATTGTCGAGTTATAACTCTGTGCTGAAAAAAACAGGCGTCTACGGTCCATATGAAGCGGCGCAATTGGCCATTGTTTCCTTGCTAGGCGAAAGAGCTGATGAGCTTATCGCCGACCAGCAGCGAATTTCGGAGAAACCACAAGTAGTGGACCCTCGGTCTCACTTCTTTTCAATGAGGCGGTCAAGTGATATGCGTATGATGTTGGATCAGCCATTTGCAAAGCAGGCTATTGAGCAGGCGATTGCAGAGCAAATGGCGGTTTACTTGGAAAAAGAAGCTAAGGCCAAAATCAAGGAATCTGCTGGGAAGCAGAAATAAATTGCACATTCTGATTAACTTTGAATAGGCATTTTTAAGGACAGGCCAAAAATTAAATCCTTGTGCACTGCTATCGTTAAAATTTAAAGATATCAATGCAACTTACAATGTGAAAAATATCCACGGACAGGCTGCTTTAGTGAAGTATCTTTTAACCGACCTATCTTAGACTATGCTTGTCACACGATAGCTAAATTCTGAATCACTAATAATAATGAAAAAAATTTGGATTGGGTTCTCATCACTATTTGTTGTCATCGGTATTGTTGTTTTGATTTTGGGGCTTCGCTCTATATTCAGAGCAAATGAAAGCAATTCGTGGCCAAATGCAGAAGGCGTCGTCGTTTCATCGGAGATGGAGCGCTACACTAGCAGTGACTCTGGTACCACCTACGGTGCTGAAATAGAATACGAATTTCAATTTGAAGACCAATTGATTAGTGGCAGTCGGGTTAAATTTGGAGAAATAAAAACCAGCGACCCTGGAGACGCCCGAAAATATTTGAATAAATACAAAGTAGGGAACAAAATTAATGTCTATTACGACCCTAATGATCTTTACGAATCAGTTTTGGAGCCGGGTATACACATATCGACTTTTTTTGTGCCCTGTATTGGTTTTGTTTTCACGCTAGTTGGATCAATATTTTTAGCGATTGGAATTTTCTCAGATAGATGGAAACTTGGAGCGAGTCGAAGAAGATTCGTTTAGCGCCAAAAATCGTCATGAAAACATAGAGCATCAACACTATAAAATTCTTAACTACCCCCTTTTAGTCTTGCCATATTGTTCCCCCTTAAGCGTGCCAGCCTTTGATTAATAAAAGTTTTTTGCAATAAAAGTGGATAACCAAACTAAACTAATTGCTCCATTAGCGATTGCTGTCTTAATTGGAATGGTATTCTTTGCTGGCCATGTCGGAGAGAATACTTGGGCTTACATTTTGATTGGAATTGGTGGTATTTGTTTCTACTGTGGATTTGAATACTCCCGAAATGGAAAGAGATCACTTATGTGGCCAAAAGTAATAGGTATCATTAAAGTTTCTGAAGTGAGGGAATCTAGGACAGGCCGCGGTAGTGGATACAGCAACAGTTACGCGTTTGTCGTAGAGTATGACTATATAGTGGACGAGGAATCCTACACGAATGACTTGTATTCATACAAGGTGACTTATAATGCCGCCAAATCTAGAGGGGCTAGAGAACTTGTGAAAAAGTATCCCTTGGATTCCTTGGTGGATGTTTACTATGATCCTCAAAAACCTAAGAGAAGCGTTCTTTTGCCAGGTATTAATAGGTGGAGTTACGCACCTTATCTGGCTGGAATTGCTTTTGTTTTGTTCGGAATCGGAATGCTTACGGGCTACCTTTAATAACTCCAATTATTCGGTGTTAAAATGCTAGGGCATTTAGGGGGCAAAGGCTAAAAATTAATCCATCAGGCCACGGTAGCTTGCTAATCAAATGTTGATAATGGCATGTATCGGGTGATGTCTCATCGCTTGTTAAAACTCAAAGGCGATTTTTTCAGCTGATCACCAGCAGGTGATCAGGTAAATTTTACCAAGGGCTGAGAACTTGGTGGCTAATTTTTTCCGCCAAGCTCCGTGTCAGCAGTGGGATAGAATTGTATTCTGCTGCGTTAAAGTTATTGGCACTGATGACACTATTGTCAAAGGGATTGCCTACGTAAGATTGTTCAGATGCCTGAACGATTCGATCCTTAAACAGATAGCCATTTTGCCGGGCATCCCAGAGTGAAACTTTTGCTGTCAGCAGAAGCGAATAACTGCGAGCTAGGTCGATATCATCATGACTGTAGGCTGAACTATTTCGCTGGTAGTCCGTGAGCTCAATTTCTAGGCGTGCCGCGGCTGTATTCGGGTTTGCTGACAGACGAACGCGTCCGTCGCGGATGATTGATTTACGAACTTGAGTACTGAGCACTTGTTGTGCTTGAGCCGCAAAACTGCTGTTCTGGACGGGCTCAATATATAGGCTATCAAATGATACTTGCGTCGGACTTCCTAGACGATAGTTATGGCAACCGACGAATGTTAGACCAGCCAAAGTAAGGCTGAATATCGAGCATAGCAAAGTGGGTCTCACGATCAATTACTGGATGAAAAGTAGGCGCCGAACAAAGCTGGCAGCAGTTTCTGCACGAATGCCGTCATTGATCGCGGTGATTCTAGCTTCAGCTTGTTTCGCGAGTTCTGATTTGGGTGCTAAGGAGAGGGTCTCATTGTAAAAAACGAGGGCAGCGGTCGGATTGCTGCGATACAAGTAGAAGAACTCTCCAAGTTGAAAGCGGCTTTCCGCTTCTAGGGTTTGCATCTCATCGATACGTTGCTCAACTTTTGGAGCGAAGTCACTCTGAGGAAAGAGTATTAAAAAATCTTCAAAGTAGCGGATCGCTTCGCGAGTGGCCCCCTGATCGTATTCACTGCCTTTTACTAGACTGGCGTAGGTCTCGGCTAAATTAAAATAAGCATCCGGAGCTAACATACTTTGGGGGTAGTCGTTAATCAATCGATCCAAGGCATCGATAGCTAAGTCTGAATCGTTGCGTTGTTCGGCAATGAGCGCAACATTCATCAGTGCTAAGGGTGCGTACTGACTGTAGGGAGCATTTTTAACAATCGATTCGTACTGTTCGATGGCTTTGCCGTATTGTTTAAATCCTGGGAATACCCATAACAAGCGGCTACGTGCGCCGTCTTGTAGTGCGGTAGCACATTCAAATTGTAACTGAATCAATTTGTTAAACTGATCAAAGTCAGGATGTTCATCAACGACTGCTTGCAAGTGATTAAAAGCGCGGATCCAGTGCTCGCGACTACTCTCTATTTGAGCCCAAGCAAAGTAAGCCTGGCCACTTTCGCTTGCGAGTGGGAAGCGTTTTATTAATTTCTTGTAGAGCCGTTTGGCGGAACTTATTTTTCCCGCACGATTGAGCGCATGCGCTCTTTCTAGCATATCAGCAGGTGTCGATTCCCCGAGTATGGAATTAGCCCAACTGGGCTGTGACCCGTCCTCTTGCTCCGTCAGGTAACGCAGTGTTTTGTCCAACCAGCTAGCGTTTAATGAGTTGGCTGACAGTAAGATAAGCAGCAGAGCAGAAGTGATGAAACGGTACATAAGATTAAGGCCATTTGATAAGGCTGGCGCCCCAGGTCAAGCCTGCTCCGAAGGCAACTAGCAAAATTAAGTCACCCGATTGGATTCTGTTGGAGCGGTAGGCTTCATCTAAGGCGATCCCAACGGACGCGGCCGAGGTGTTTCCATATTCGTCTAGGTTGTTATGGAATTGGCTCATGGGGATTGCTAGGCGCTTAGACAGACTTTCGATGATGCGCATATTGGCTTGATGGGGAATCACTAAATTCACTTGATCGAGTGTATGCTCATGTTGATCAAGGATATCCAGACAAGCTTGCCCCATGACTCTCACGGCTTGTTTGAAAATCTCCTTGCCGTTCATTTTTAAGTAGTGTTGCCGAGCGGCCACAGATTCCTTGCAAGCTGGAATACGAGAGCCGCCAGCTGGCTGTTGTAAGAGCGACGGGTTGGCGCCATCAGATCCGGTGATAGCGCCTAATATGCCCACGCCTTGTTGATCTGACGGCGCCAGCACGGCGGCACTGGCGCCGTCTCCAAATAGCACGCAGGTTGTTCGGTCTTCAAAATCAAGTATCGAGCTGGTCTTTTCTGCGCCAATGATGAGTGCGCGCTTGAAGTTTCCGGATAGTAACATGGACTGCGCAACACTCAATGCATACACAAATCCAGAGCAGGCTGCTTGTAGGTCAAAGGCACAAATCTTACCCAAGCCTAATTTGCTTTGGACTAAGCAAGCTGTGGATGGGAAGGGCATATCTGGCGTCATGGTAGCGACGATCAGTAAATCAATACTGTCTGTGCTTGTGTCTGCAGCAGCGAGCGCCTGCCGCGCAGCCTCGCATGCCAGATCACTGCTGGCTTGGCCGTCATCTGCAAAATGACGAGCTTGTATGCCGGTGCGGGTGCGGATCCATTCATCGGAGGTTTCGACCCGTTGAGCCATGTCGTCATTGGTGACTCGATTTTCGGGGACATAAGCACCCGTGCCTAAAATGATGACAGAATCCGGTTTTTGCGGCATAGTTCGATATATTAGCAAGCTGTGGAGGCCAGCTGGTTGGCTGCTTCAAGCACCTTATTGGCAGCTTGGATGTCAGAGGCAATCGATTCGAGCATATCATGGGCAACAATTTCTTGCGAAATTCTTAAAGCATTGCCAATCGCCACTGAATTGGAGGCACCATGTGATTTTAAAATGTTACCCGCCAATCCTAAGAGCGGTGCACCAGAGTAGTTGTCTGGGCTCAGACGCGCCTTCATGTCGCGGTAGGCCGCTGCTGATAGGGCGGCTCCAATCTTGCGTTTCGGATTGCGGAGTAGTTCTTCTTTGATGGTCCCCCCTACAAATTTAAATAAGGCTTCGCTTGTTTTTAAAACAATATTGCCTACGAATCCATCGCACACCACAACATCGACCGCTCCTTCAAATAGTTGAAAGCCTTCAATCGGGCCAATGTAGTGTATGATGCCCTCCATTTTCTGCAAGAGTGGATGCGTTTGATTGACTAGGTTATTCCCTTTTCCTTCCTCTGTACCGATTGTGAGTAGGGCGACCCTAGGGCGTTCAATTTTGAGGGCTGCTTTGGCATAATTGGAGCCTAACACGGCGTTGTGGACTAGGTTCTCTGGGGTGCATTCTGGATTTGCCCCTACATCCACCAGCACAAAGGGAGTTTTTTTTGTTGGAATGATCGTGGCGAGCGCTGGTCTTTCAACGCCCTTAAGCGGACGCAAACGTAAAGTGCCGCCAGCCATCAAGGCTCCAGTGTTACCGCAACTGACTAAGGCTTGCGCTTGTTCCTGCTTGAGCAGTTTTAGCGCCTGAGCCATCGAGGAATCTTTTTTGCTTTTGAGTGCTTGGATGGGTTTTTCGTCCATCGCAATCACCTCTGAAGCATGGTGAATTGACAGTTTAGATGCAAAAGCATCTAACTTGGCAGCCTTTATGAGGCGCTCAATTAAACGCCCATTGCCGACAAGAATAAAATGACTGTCGAGCTCTAATTTATTGAGCGCGTAGTCGATACCACGAACAAACTCCGCAGGACCGAGGTCACTCCCCATCATGTCGACTGCGACAGTGCAGTTACACGAACTCACGGTCATAATAAGACTGATTGGCGAGTGTTGACGAAGGCGTCTTAGACTTCGATGTCAAGGACCTGACGGCCGCGGTACATGCCGTTGGCAGGATTCACTCGGTGTGGACGAAAACGCGTTCCGTCTTGAGGGTCTTTGGCCAATTGAGGCAGTGCAAATGTTACGGCACCACGGCGTTTACGGCTACGTTGTTTGGATTGTTTGCGTTTTGGTTGTCCCATGAGAAGCGATCTAAATTTTGAAAGTTATGAAATAAGCGCGTGATCAAATCGAAAGTGTTTTCTGCGTCAAGCCTTGAATCGAAGAAATCAAATCGAATCCTTTTTAGGGCAACTCTAGAAATCTCTCATGAGACGAGATGTTTGATTGGCTGTGATGCCGGTTAGCCTTTCGCGCTAACGCTAAGGCTGGAAGCCCTGCTGTGCTATATGCAACGAAGCCCGCGCTCAGTATGCGCGGGCTAGGGCAAGGGACTTTTTTTGAGTTTTGTTGATCTACGCACGAAGGACTGCCGACTTTCCTGTAGACAGTGCCCTTTACTCACAAATAAAAATTGTTCGCGTTTCGTTTATGTGAGGTTTCAGAGTGACACCTAAGGCCCTGTCCGTGTGCTATCTGAAAAAGTGATTTGGATAATTTAGTGTGCCCCTTAGTTGAAGTAAATCAAAATGGCACAAGCTAAAGCTATTCGATACCAGGCGAAGAGAGCCATCCCGTGTTGGCTAATGAAGCTCACCAGCCATTTGATCGCAATCAGTGAGGTGATCAAAGCTACCAGGATTCCAGTAATCATAGGGCCGAGTTTCAAACTTGAGAGTAAGTCGGCACCATCGGTGAGTATTTTGTAGCCAGCTGCAGCCGATAAAGTAACGAAGCCTAATAGGAAACTAAACTTTGCGGCTGCCGCAGGTGCTAGGCCGACTAAGTAACCGCCTGTTATGGTTGTCATCGAGCGGCTGGTGCCTGGCCACATGGCCAGGCACTGTAGGCAACCGATATAGAAAGCTTTTTTAAGGCTAAGGGATTCGATCGAAAGGGTGCCAGCACCTTTGTTCTTGGATCGCTTCAACTTGCGGCTACGCTCCACCCATAACATGACAAGTGCGCCAACTATGAGGGCCCCACAGATTGCATTGAGGTTGTTTCCTAGGTAGGATTCTATATGCTTGTCGAGGAGTAGTCCGAGTACGGCTGCTGGAATGAACGCGATCAATAATTTGCTAATTAGGCTGCGGCCGCGGGCGCTTTTGCCGCAGCATGCGAGTGCCATTTGCCATAAATCCTTCCAGTAGAGTACAACGACGGCAGCGATTGCCCCAATTTGGATAACGATACTATAGGCATAAGCTGCATCAGCGAGAGTATAAGGGGGCTGTTCCTGTGAGTGAATAGTGCCGTCGTTTTCAGCTTGCAGTGGAGCATCGCTGTTCAAGCCCAACAGTGCATTGCAAATAATGAGGTGTCCAGTGGAGGAGACGGGCACATATTCAGTTAGGCCTTCGACCAGTCCAAGGATCGTGGCATCGCTATACGCAATCTCATTTTTCGGAGACTCCGCGAACGATGCATCCTGCGACCTTGTTTCAGCAGTCAGAACTTGGGTGATGCTCATTATTAGCAGGATAATTCGCCGAGCGCCGGCAAAAAAAAGCGTTCCGATAGGCATAGAATCTTTAAAATTGCGAAATAAGATAATAAATTAGGGTTGATTCGTATTCAACTTGGCTTTGCATGAGGCTAGTTGTTGTCCTACACCTGTCCTATATTTGTCAATGCATTCGATCAGCTTAGCTCAATTAATTTCACAATTAGCGGACAAACGCAATTTATCTGCCGAGCATGCGCAGATGGCGGCCGCACTTCTTGCTCAGGCAGAGGTCGATTTTGACGACAAATATGAATTTTTATTACGTTTAGCTGAAAAAGGCGTCTCAGTGGAAGAGCTTGCTGCGATTGCCACCTACTTTCGCAGCTGTGCGATTGATCCCGGAGTGGATGCGTGGGCAGAGCGCGCGATTGATGTGTGCGGAACTGGTGGTGACAATGCCGGAACCTTCAATATTTCAACCGCGGTATCTTTTGTTGTGGCTGCTTGTGGCGTGCCGGTATTTAAGCATGGGAACCGATCCATTACCTCCAAATGCGGAAGTGCGGATCTTTTGCAAACACTGGGATTCCCTTTGACGGTTTCCAGAGAGGTTATCCAAGCGACTTTAGCGCAATTTAACTATGCTTTCTTTTTTGCGCCTGACTTTCATCCCGCTTTTAAAGAGGTCATGCCAGTGCGGCGTGCTTTAGCTGAGGCGGGAAAGCGCACAGTTTTTAATTTGCTGGGGCCCATGATCAATCCAGGGAAGCCTGCATTTCAGTTGATGGGGGTATTTGATCGCCAATGGCTGCAGCCATTGGCCGCCAGTATGGACGCGATGGGATCACGAGGCGGTTGGATTGTGCATGGACAACCCGAGCCCGAACGCGTTTTGGATGAGTTGAGTTGTGCTGGACGCAATTATGCCTACGCTTATGGCGAGCAGGGGATGGGACCTGTCGATATCCAACTGCTTGAACTGGACCTAGAGCCCAGTGGCTTAAGCCAGTTACTGGGTGGAGATGCCGGCCACAATGGCAAGTTATTATTGGATCTACTGAGCCCAAATTCTAAGTTGGCCACTCAAGGTTTGCGGGCCAGTGTCTGGCTCAATGCCGGGGCGGCTTTGTTGGTCGCGGGTAAAGTGCAGAGCCATCAGGAGGGGATTGAGTTGGCTAAAGCGGCGATCGCGAGTGGGCAGGTGAGCGATTGGCTTCATAATATTAGGACTTTTTACAAATCAATTATTTGAGCCTTATGGATTTGAAGTATTTTGGTACGGATGGAATCCGAGGCCGTTATGGGGAGAGCCCAATTCACGTGGCTTTTGCCTGGCGTCTTGGCCAAGCATTAGCAAAATTTTTAGCCAGCAAAAAACCAGGAGTTCCGCTCAACGTCGTTGTTGGCCGAGATCCGCGCAAGGGGGGGGAGTTGCTTTCGAATGCTCTAGCGAGTGCACTGAGCTCGAGTCGGATATTTGTACACGACGCCGGGGTGGTGCCCACCCCCGCGATTGCGCAAGCAGTCGTCGAGCTTTCGGCCGACATGGGCCTGATGATTACGGCATCCCACAACCCCGCGCGTGATAATGGCTTTAAGCTATTTGATGCTCAGGGCTCAAAGTTGACGCTTGAAGAAGAGAAAACGATTGAGCTGTTTATCGATGACGAGTCAAATCCATGTAAGGTAATTCCCAAACCAAAGTGCTATCCCCTTAATGCCCTGGATCGTTATATCAATGCAAAGTGTGCATTAATGGATGAATATAGTTTGCGGGGAATGAAAATTGTTGTGGATACCGCAAATGGCTCGATGGCTATGGCGGCTCCGGAAGTTTTTAAACGACTGGGAGCGAACGTCTTTTTAATTG
>Ga0213865_10001236_pt1 | contig 16818 bp, 17 predicted proteins | sample PICome_6_FD_160100 | JGI IMG/M metagenome (GOLD analysis project Ga0213865, IMG submission 160100) | Coastal seawater microbial communities near Pivers Island, North Carolina, United States - PICO282 | ecosystem: Environmental > Aquatic > Marine > Coastal | place: USA: North Carolina...
AGAGGCTCCGGCCGATGCTGCTCCCCCAGTGGCGGCACCTGCCCCTGCCAAGGCCGCACCTGCACCCACACCTGCACCCGCACCGGCTCCCGCTGCGGCACCTGCTCCCGCGGCGACGGGCCATGCAGCAGGCCATCCCTCTCCCGCTGCGCGCAAGCACATGGACGAGGCCGGTTTGACTGCAGCACAAGTGCAAGGCACGGGCCCCGGTGGTCGGATTTTGAAGCAAGACGTTCTCGCGGCCTTGGCCAAGGGCGTACCCCAACCCCAACTGCCGGGCGCAGGGTGGTCAGGCAGCCGTGAAGTGCGCCGCGAAAAGATGAGCATGCTGCGCCGCAAGGTGGCGGAGCGCCTCGTAGGCGTCAAGAACGAGACCGCCATGCTAACCACCTTCAACGAGGTGGACATGAAGCCCATCATGGACCTTCGGAAGAAGTACAAGAACCAGTTCAAGGAGACGCACGGCGTCGGGCTCGGATTCATGGGCTTCTTTACCAAGGCGGTGACCGCTGCATTGGAGCTCTATCCTGCGGTCAATGCCATGATCGACGGCAAGGAAATGGTCTTGCACGACTACGCTGACATCGGCATCGCCGTGAGCTCGCCCAAAGGCCTCATGGTACCAGTGGTGCGAAACGCCGAATCCATGACCCTCGATCAAATTGAGGCGGAGATCAAGCGGCTCGCCATCCGGGCGCGGGACGGTGAAATGACCGTAGATGAGATGACGGGGGGCACCTTTACCATCACCAATGGTGGGGTGTTCGGCTCCATGTTGTCCACCCCCATCATCAACCCTCCTCAGAGCGCCATCCTCGGGATGCACAACATCGTCGAGCGGCCTGTGGCCATCAACGGCCAGGTGGAGGTCAGGCCCATCATGTATGTGGCGCTGAGCTACGATCACCGGATCATCGACGGCAAGGAAAGCGTCAGCTTCTTGGTGGCGGTGAAGGAGATGCTGGAGAATCCAGAGCGCATGCTCTTCGGTTCGAAGGACCCGATGGAAGTCTTGCTCGGCCTCTGAAGCCCTGCCACCGTATCGTTTGAGGGATTGAGGCCGATGGGCCTCCTTGGCGTCAGCGGAGGACGCTGAAGCGCTCGGCGTCCAGCCGCAGGAGGATGGCGATCATCAGCGCGAACGCCATAAAGCTCGACCCACCATAACTCATGAAGGGCAGGGGGATGCCAATGACCGGCGCCAGCCCCAGCACCATGCCCACATTGATGAGCATGTGCATGAACAGAATGCCCCCAACGCCATAGGCATAGACCCGCGTGAAGGCACTGCGCTGTCGCTCTGCCAAGAAGAGGATGCGGAGGATGAACCCAGCGAACAGGATGAGGAAGATGGTCGAGCCGACCAGCCCCCATTCCTCCGACCAGGTGCAGAAAATGAAATCGGTTTCCTGCTCAGGGACGAAACCGTAGCCTGTCATGTGGCCGTTGCGCCACCCCATGCCCGTCCAACCCCCGGAACCGATGGCGGTCTTGGCATGTCGGATATTGTAGTCAGCATCGGGGTTGTCCACTTCTAGTCCAAACAGTACTTGGATGCGCTCACGCTGGTGGGGGCGGAGCACTTCTTCCAACGCGAGGTGCATGGCGATGGAAAACACCAGCGCAGCGAGGGCAGAAGCGATCGCACGCGTGGTGATCCGGGCCCGGTAACGGGGCAGCGTCGCATTGCGCAAGAGCAGGATGACCCCTGCTCCGATGGCCAGAAACAGCAGCCAAAACCGGTAAATCCCGTTGGCCTCACCCACCACTGGATAGCTCAGGTCACTGGCGCCTGAGAGGATGGTCAATACCGCCATGACCACGGCTGCGAAGCCCACGATGAGCACAGCGCCAGACAGCCCTTCTCTGTACATGGCAAACACAAATCCGAGGAACACCAGCACGGTTCCTGCATCGGGCTGGAGCAGGATGAGGCCAGCGGGGATCCCCACGATGACCGCGGCCCGCAGGCGTTGCCCAAAGGCCTTGAGTCCCCCTTCCTTGGAGCAATACCAGGCCAGCGCGAGCGCTGCGCCCATCTTGGCGAATTCCGAGGGTTGAATCCCAAACCCCCCGATGCCAAACCAGGACCGGGCGCCCCCCACTTTTTTGCCGATGACCAACACCAGGCTGCAGAGCAGCAGCTGCGCACCGTAATTGAGCCAAGCCGTGCGGATGAAGAAGGTCCCCTCAATTTGAAGGATCAGAAAACCCACCAGCAGGCTGACCAACAGCCAGAGTCCTTGCTTGCCATGCAAGGTGCCCAGGCCCCATTCTACAGGGCCGTCAGGTCCGGTCGCCGCTGAAACCAAATTGAACCAACCCAATCCCGCGAGGGCGAGGAAGAGGACGATGGTCAGGCCATCGATGTTGCGCAGTATGTCGGAATTCCGCGTCATGGGGATTCAGGCATTGCGTCCATCACGGGAACAGCTTCGGCGGTGGCCGGCTCAGGTTCGGGGTAGGGGTCCGTCAGGTCGGCCGCCAAGATGCGGTTCAACCGGTTGACATTGTCCACCGATCCGGTGAGGTATTGCTCGATCAGCAAGGCTGCAATGGGGGCTGCCCATTGTCCTCCAAACCCGGCATTTTCCACATAGACGCTGATGGCAATCTTGGGATTGTCCTTGGGCGCAAAAGCGATGAATACCGAGTGGTCCTTGCGGGGTTCATCTTGCACGGTGCCGGTTTTACCGCAAACCGCAATGCCGTCAATTCGCGCCCTTCGACCGGTGCCGGTCGGGTCTTCGACCACTTGGCGCATGGCCTTGATGACCGGTTCGAAGTGGACGGCATCCACTTCTGTGTCCATGCGGAGCCCCAATCCTGAGGGCTTGCCCTTGTTGCCCACAGATCGGATGAAGTGCGGTGTTCGGTACCAACCTCGGTTGGCGAGGGTCGCGGCCAGGTTGGCCATTTGAAGGGGGGTGGTCAGCAGCTCTCCTTCGCCAATGGAAATGGAGTAAATGGTGCCAAAATCCCAACTGCCCTTTCCATAGACGCCATCGTAGTAGGCACTGCCGGGGACGTTGCCCTTGGAAGTGCCTGGAAGCCTTCCTCCGAGGTTGGTCCCGAATCCAAAGGCCATGACGCGGTTCCGCCAAGCATCAAGACCAGCCGCTGCCCGCTCAAACCGGTCTTTCCCGTCGGCGGAATTGACCACGCGCTGCATCACTTTGTAGAAATAAGGGTTGCAGCTGTGAATCACCGCATTGCTCAAGTTGTCTTGCGTGTGTGGGCCATGACAACCGATGATGTTGCGGTCGCACACAAACCGGGTGTTGGGCCGAATCTCCCCTTCGTCCAAGGCCACCAGGCCCTGCACCATTTTCCAAATTGACCCCGGGCGGTAGGTGGCTTTGACGGCGCGGTTGAACAGTGGCTTGTCCGGATCCGCCATGAGCGTATTGTAGGTCTTCCCTCGCTGGGAACCCACGAGCAGATCGGGATCGAATCCCGGGGCGGAGACCATGGCGAGCACCTCGCCCGATTTGGGTTCAATGGCCACGATGCTGCCCTTTTTCTGCTGCATGAGGCGCTCTGCAAACGCCTGCAAGTCGCGGTCGAGCGTGAGGGTGAGGTCTTGCCCGGACTCGGCAGGCTTGTCATTGCCTTCGCCTACGGCGATGTTGCGCACCCGGTTCCGGGCATCGACGACCACGGATTCTCGCCCCTTGACACCGCGCAATTCGAGCTCGTAAACCCGCTCCAATCCACTGCGGCCAATTCGGTCCCCCATGCGGTAGAATGGATCGGAATTGAGGTCGTCCCGCGACGCTTCTGCATATTCTCCGATGAGGTGGCCCGCGATGCCGTGGATGTGGTCACGCACGGGCCTTGTGCGGAAGGAAAATCCTGGAAACTGGTGAACGGAAGCGGCCATACGGGCGTGTTCCACCACATCGATGCCCCTGCGGACATTGGATTTTTTGTACCGACTGTAGCGCTTCGCCTTGGAGAGGGCCTCCTCGAGTTCCCCTATGGTCATGCCGGTCCAAGCGGCGGTTTTGGCGACGAAGGCGCTGTCCATTTCGGGCAATTCCCTGGGCAACACCATCAGGTCGTGCGCGGCACGCGACCCCACCAGCAATTCGCCATGACGGTCCAGCAGCAAGCCCCTGCTGGGCGGAATGGAGTGCCGGTCGCTGGTCAGGGTTGTGGCCTTTTCCTTCCACTCGGGCTGCCAAATCTGCAAGCTGAACAAGCGAAGGATGAAGGCGCCAGTGAAGAAGATCACCAACAACACCACTGTGCGGAACCGGACATCCATCAGTGGGTGGGGTTGCGTCGATCCGGAGAGTAGACCATCATGTGCAAGACCACGCAACACATGGTCGTGAAGGCCGCACTGGTCAGGCTGGGCAGTATGGCACTTGGCAACAGGTGCCAATACCAATTGGACACGACCATCAGGACCAGGTGATAGAGGACGGCAGCGCTGAGGGTGAATCCAATCAGCCAACTTGAGCCCATATCCTGAAGGGTCGGTCGGTCAGTGACTTCATATCCTTCTCGAGGAGAGAACAACCGGTGTAGGGCAGGCAGGGCGCCACCCAATGCCGTTCCGGCGACCATATGCTGTCCGTAGGTTCCCAACGCGATATCCAATGCGGTTCCCATGGCAAAACCACTCAACAGCTTCAAAAAAGGACTGGCTTGGGGTGGAACGAGGAGCAAAGCCCACAAAGCCCACTCGGGCCGTGTCCATTCTCCAAAAGGAGTCACATCCCTCAGAATGAAGGCCTGCAATATCACCATCAGCAACATCCGGAGCGCGGTCATGGCTGCAGTTCGGGTTGTGCAAGGACGACCCGTTCAGAGTCGGCGCGGTGAATGATGAATTCCAGGTGTTGTGTGGCGTTGAAGTCCACGGCAGAGGCTACGCTGACTTTCATGAAGTCCGCGCCAGGCTTGCGTTCCGAGTCAATGACAGTGCCCAAGAGGACGTTCGGCGGAAAACGGAGATCATACCCAGAGGTGAACACAGAGTCGCCAGGGGTGGCTTGCACGTGCCGGGGCACGTCATTGAGCTGCAATACGTTGATATCCCGGCCGTCCCAGCCGAGTGAGGCCACTGGACCGCCTTTTCCGATGCGGCAGCTCCATGCGGTACCGCTGTGAAGCAAGGTCAAAATCCGACTGTGGCCTTCACCCACTTCCTCGACGGTACCAAAAGCCGCGCCACCGGCCAGCACCCCCATGCCTTGGGTGATGCCCTCGGTTCGCCCGGGCGTCGCCAACGAAAGCGTGTGGGGCTTGCCGTCGGGTCCTTTGATCAGCATGCCGCTGCGAACAGACCACCCAAGCAAGGTGTCCTCGCGCCAGGTGTCCGCCATGTTCATGGAAAGCAACTGCGACCTGAGTGCCGCATTCTCAGCAGCGAGCTGGACGTTCTGTTCGGAGAGGTGCAGGTAGTTGGACCACTCATGCCGCTGCGCCTCGACCATAGAGGAGACCGCACCCGTTTTTTGAAACCAGCTGGAGCGCGCGGCGCCGTTGTTGCGCAACAACACTGAGACCGACACCGCCATCAAGGCGATGAAGGCGATGGTAAACGCGTTTCGTTGGAGGAGCAGCCAGAGGTTCCGCATCGGCAGACCGGCGTCACTCGCGCATCAAGAAGGCGAAATTCTCTACGTTTTTGAGGGCGATGGCCGTACCACGGGCCACGGCCCGCAGGGGTTCTTCGGCCACGTGCACCGGGAGTCTCGTCTTGGAGCTGATGCGCTTGTCCAATCCCCTCAACAATGCGCCACCACCGGCCAGGAAGATGCCAGTCTTGTAGATGTCAGCCGAGAGTTCAGGGGGGGTATTCTCGAGGCAGCTCAGGATGGCCTCCTCAATTTTGGAGATGGACTTGTCCAACGCCATTGCGATTTCGGCGTAGCTCACTTGGATCTCTTTCGGGATACCAGTCATCAGGTCGCGTCCCCGCACGGCATAGTCCTCAGGGGGCTCATCGAGTTCCGTCAAGGCACTCCCGACTTCGATTTTGATTTGCTCGGCCGTGCGCTCACCCACGAGGATGTTGTGCTGCCGGCGCATATACTCTTCGATGTCCTGCGTGAATTCGTCACCGGCCACGCGTATGTTCTTGTCCGTGACAATGCCACCGAGGGCAATCACAGCGATTTCCGAAGTACCACCGCCGATGTCGATGATCATGTTGCCCATGGGCTCTTCGACATCGATGCCGATTCCGATGGCGGCCGCCATGGGCTCGTGGATGAGGAAGACTTCCTTGGCACCGGCGTGTTCTGCGCTGTCTTTGACCGCGCGCTTCTCCACTTCAGTGATGCCCGAAGGGATGCAAATCACCATGCGCAGGGAAGGGTTGAACAAGCTTCTGCGGCGCTGGATCATGCGGATCATGCCCTTGATCATGTCTTCCGCACTTTGGAAGTCCGCGATCACGCCGTCCTTGAGCGGTCGGACCGTTTTGATGTTCTCGTGGGTCTTGCCGTGCATCTGCTGGGCTTGACGCCCGATGGCCACGGTTTTGTTCGAGGCGCGATCCTTGGCAACAATGGAGGGTTCGTCCACCACCGCTTGATCTTCGTAGTAGATGACAGTGTTGGCAGTCCCGAGATCGATGGCGATCTCCTGCATGAAGAAATTGAACAGGCCCATTGCTTCAAATTTGGTGTTTTAACGGGAGAAATCCGCGCTCTGTTGCGGAAGAATCAACACGTTAGACGGTGGATAAGCCCCGTTTTAGATTCCCTTGTGAAATCAGTGCCGGAAATGGCGCACCCCTGTGGTCACCATGGCCATCCCGTGGGCGTCGCAATAGGCAATGCTCTCGCCGTCTTTGATGCTGCCGCCGGGCTGCACAACCGCCGCGATACCGGCCTTGTCCGCGATCTCCACACAGTCGGGGAAGGGGAAGAAAGCGTCACTCGCCATGGAAGCGCCTTCCAGAGAGAAGCCCATGCGTCCGGCCTTGTCGATGGCCTGGTTGAGGGCGTCGACCCGGGAAGTTTGACCGGTGCCGCTGGCGAGCAGCTGGCCGCCTTTGGCGAGCACGATGGTGTTGGACCGGGTGTGCTTGGCCAGCTTGAGGGCAAAAGCGAGGTCTTCGGTTTGCGCGTCAGTGGGTGCCACCTGCGTCACGCAGGTGAAGGCACCGGCGCCTTCAATTTGGTCGTCGGGCTGTTGCACGAGATAACCGCCGAGGGCACTGCGCACGAGTTTGCCTGCGCTTGGCCAACGCTGTTGTTGCAGCAGGATGCGGTTTTTCTTTCCGCTCAGCAGCGCCAAGGCTTCCGGGGCAAAAGAAGGCGCGATGACCACTTCGCAAAACAGCGTGTGGAGGGCTTCTGCCGTATCGATGTCCAACGGACGGTTCATGATCACGACGCCGCCAAAAGCAGAAATCGGATCGCCTGCCAAGGCATCGGCATAGGCCGTGGAAAGCACATCGCGGGTGGCGAGGCCACATGCGTTGTTGTGCTTCAGGATGGCCACAGTAGGGGCATCGTCTTTGAATTCAGCCATCAACTGCACAGCAGCATCCACATCGAGCAGGTTGTTGTAGCTCAGCGCCTTGCCATTGTGCTGGGTGAAGAGTCCGTCGAGATCGCCGTAAAAGGCGCCCGGTTGGTGCGGGTTCTCTCCGTAGCGCAATGCCGTAGAAGTGGTTTCCAATACGGACAGCACTTCAGGGTTTCCTCCTTCACGGACCCAACGGCCAATCGCGGCGTCGTATCCTGAAGACACCCCAAAGGCCGCACCGGCCATGTTTCTCCGGAAATCGAGGCTGGTGGTGATGCCTTCTCCAAGCGCGGCAACGAGGTCGCCGTATTGGTCTCGTGAAGGGATGCACACCACATCGCGGAAGTTCTTGGCCGCCGCGCGGATCAGGGCAATGCCTCCGATGTCAATTTTCTCGATGATCTCGTCCTCTTCTGCACCTGAGGCGAGGGTCTCCTCAAAGGGGTAGAGGTCCACAATGACCAGGTCGATGGGGCCGATGCCATGATCAGCGACGTCTACATCATCTGGGCCGAAGTCGCGTCGGGCGAGAATGCCGCCAAACACCATTGGATGGAGGGTTTTCACCCGTCCGCCAAGCATTTCAGCCGTTTGCGTCACCGATTCGACGGGGGTGACGGGGGCCCCAAGCGCTTCAATCGCGCGCTGCGTGCCCCCGGTCGAGAGGATTTCGACGCCATGTGCATGCAGGCGGTCGACGATGGGGGCAAGTCCTTCCTTGTGAAAGACGGAAATCAGGGCACGGCGGATGGGGCGTTCCATGGTGTTGTGGCGGGGGTGCGGGAGCGGCGAAATTAGCCCACGTTGGGGTCCTGTACCAACCCATGGTCCGTAGCTTAGCGCACATGTCGCGCAGGCTTTTCGTAGAGAGTTTTATTCAAGCTTGGCAAGCGCTGGTGACCAACCGGCTCCGGACCCTCCTGTCATTGCTGGGGGTGATGATCGGAATCTTCATGATCACGGCCGTATTCGCGGTCTCCGATTCGCTCGAAGAAAACCTCAAAGGCATCTTCAGTTCGGTGAGAAGCGACGTCCTCTTTGTGGAGAAGATGCCGTGGACATTCTCTGCCGGGTATCCTTGGTGGAAATACGCGGTTCGGCGAGACCCGACGCTTGAGGACGCCAAGATGCTGGCGGGCCGCTTGCCATCCGCGCGCACGATTGCCTTCCAAACGGGTAGCTCGACGACCATTGAGAAGGGCAGCAGCAGCTTTGCCGGTGCGCGAATGGGTGCGGTCACCCTTGAGTACCTCGATGTTATGGAATTGGACATCGCGGAAGGCCGGTTTTTTTCGCCGCGGGAAGTGCAAGCAGGCGTTCCGGTGGTGCTCATTGGAAGGGAAATCGCGGACCGGTTGTTCCCCGATGGGAATGCCCTGGACCAGACCTGCACTGTGGAAGGGCGCACGGCCCGCGTTATCGGTATTCTGGCCGAGGAAGGGACTTCCATTGTGGGCAGTGGGTCGGACGACCTCGCCTTGATTCCCGTCACCTTCGGTCAGCAACTGGTCAATTTCCGAGGGGTCAAGACGTCCATTCTGATCCGCGCGATGGAAGGGGTCGACCTCGAGGTCCTCAAAGGAGAATTAATCGCGGCATATCGGCCATTGCGCCGTTTGCATCCCCGAGAGGACAATGACTTCGCGGTCAACGAAGTCGAGATGCTGACCGCTTTCATTGATGTGATTTTCGGTCAGGTAGAATACGGGGTGTGGTTCATCGGGGTCTTTGCCATCCTCATTGGGTGCTTTTCCGTGGCCAACATCATGTTTGTTTCCGTCAAGGAGCGCACGCCACTGATTGGGGTTCAGAAGGCGCTTGGCGCCAAGCGCAGTTTCGTGCTCGCCCAATTCCTCACGGAAGCTGTGGCGCTGTGCATCATTGGGGCGCTGCTTGCCCTGTTCGCAGTGGGCCTGCTGGTGGTGTCGGTCAACCTCCTTTCGGATGGCATGTCCTTGGTCTTCGGGCCAGAGCGGTTTTTACTCGGCCTGGGCATCGCCGTGGTCAGTGGTGTCATTTCCGGCTTGGCACCGGCCCTTCAGGCTGCCCGCATGGATCCTGTGGAAGCCATGCGGGCCGCCTGATCAGAAGCCGAAACTGAGTCCCATCGTCCCGGTTTGGTGCTGGTTGTCAGCCGCGTCAAATGCGACTTCAGGGTCAGAAGGACTGTGCAGGTCCAATTGGCCGCCGTATTGCGCTCCGTAACGCACAACGAGGAAGGCGGTGCGCGACAAACGCATACGGGCGCCGGCTGACCATCCATACTGCAGAGTGGGGTCCAAGGAAGACACCGCATAACCGATGCGCTCGCCCAGTGCGTCAAAGTCGCGCCGGTCCACTGCGGTCGCGGCCGCGCCAACCTCTCCCTCAAGGAACGGCCGAAAGGCCCCCACGAGTGGGTCGAACCGCACCACGCCATGGACGGTATTCATGGCGAGGCGGTACCGCGACTCCACCACCTCTTGTTGGGAGTTCTCTTCGCTGTTGGCGTTTGCTGCCATGGAGGATTGGCCAAGGTGACCCAGCCCAAGCCGAATCCCCGTGCGGAATGGACTGCGGCTACGGGCAAACCAAGCGAGGTCGCCGCGCAGGTGGTACTGGGCGTTTCCTGCCACCGAAACTTGTGTGCTGCCCAGGGACATCTCAAAGGAGCTTGCGCGTTGCGGGATACCCGAACACAGGTTTTGCGCTTGTGCATTGGGCACCGCGGTCAGGGCGAGAATGAGGGCCCCTGCATACAGGGCCATTGGGGAGAAAGAAGGGCGTTGGTTTTTCATGGTGAACGCTTTGATGTTGTTCTTCATGCACATTGCGTGCCAAACCCATGGGCGGGGCTGTTTTCTTTGTGGTATGCGAATCGCCATCACAGGGACAACGGGACAATTGGGGGGCCGATTGCACGCCCTGTCTGAAAGCGAGGTTGCCCACGGCATGACGCTTTTGGCGCTTGGGCGTGACCGGTTGGACCTTTTGAATCCAGCGACCATCCCTGCTGCCTTGGACGCAATGGGTCCAGATGTGATCATCAGTTGTGCGGCCTACACGGCGGTAGATGCAGCAGAAGACGATGCCGAAACCGCCTTCAAGGTCAACGGAGAGGCGCCGGGTTTACTCGGCAAGGCGTGCGCAGACCGCGGCATTCAAGTCGTGCACATCAGCACGGACTACGTGTTTGACGGGAGGGGGCAACGCCCCTATTTGCCGTCGGACCAGACGGGGCCCACTGGCATATACGGGGCGAGCAAGCTGGCCGGAGAGCGTGCTTTGCTCGGCGCCTTACCGTCCGCATCAATCGTCAGGGTAGGCTGGTTGTATGACCGCGAAGGCCAGAACTTTCTGAATACCATGTTGCGGTTGGCCGCCGATCGAGACGTCCTTTCTGTCGTGGACGACCAGCTTGGTTGTCCCACCCACGTGGGCGACTTCGCCGCCGATTTGCTCCAGTGGGTGCGGTTGGGGGCTGAAAATCCACAGGCGACATCAGGCGTGCACCATTACGGCCATTCAGGCATCACCAGTTGGTGGGGATTCGCCTCGGAAATCATGCGGCACCGCGCGCCCCATGTCCGAGTAGACGCAGTGCAGTCTGACGCCTTTCCTACCCGGGCGACCCGACCCGCATACAGCAAACTCGACGAGGCTGATTTTTTCGCACGGCTCGGCCGACCCTCCATTTCGTGGAAGGTGGCACTCGAACGGTGTCTGAGCGCGAAATTTGACACGACCAATCTTTCCTGACCATGAACCTCGACGCCATCCGAAACAAGGCTGCAGCCTGGACCCGAGCACCGCACGATGTCGCCACGCGCGAAGCGGTCCAGAAAATGCTGGATGACGCGGATTCCGGTCCGCTGATGGAGGCCTTCCACCAAGACCTCGCTTTCGGTACGGGGGGCATGCGCGGCATCATGGGTCCGGGAACGAACCGGATGAACGCGGCAGTGGTCGCCATGGCAACGCAAGGACTGGCGGATTACCTCTCTGCTCATCACCCTGGCGAAAAGGCCGTGGCCATTGCACATGACAGCCGGCACCGCAGCGATGAATTCACACAGGTTGCCGCGGAAGTACTGGCCGGAAACGGCATCACCGCTCACGTGTTTGATGGGCTGCGCCCCACCCCAGAGTTGAGTTTTGCCATCCGCCAGCTGGGGTGCCAGGGCGGAATCGTGATCACAGCGAGCCACAACCCCAAGGAGTACAACGGATACAAAGTCTATTGGGGCGATGGGGGTCAAATTGTCCCGCCTCATGACAAAGGCATCATCACTTGCGTCCGCGCGGTCAGCGGCTTGGAAGCGGTAAAGCGGTCCGCATCGGATGACCCACTCATCCAGACCATCGGACCGGCACTTGACCGGGAATACCATGCGGCCATTGCATCCCACCGCCTCGACCAGGAGCTTTTGGAAGAGGGCTCGGATCTGAGCGTGGTGTTTTCGCCCTTGCACGGGACTGGAGCGGTGAGCATGGCGCCAGCCTTGGAGGCATGCGGCTTCCGCAATGTGGAGGTGTTGGCGGCCCAGGCCAAGCCTGATGGCGCATTTCCGACCGTAGAATCTCCCAACCCGGAGGAGGCGAGCGCACTGAGGATGGCGCTGGAGCGGGCCGAGGAAACCGGCGCGGATTTGGTGCTCGCCACCGATCCGGATTCAGACCGTGTTGGGGCTGCCGTCCGCGATACCGAGGGTCAATTTCGTCTGTTGAATGGCAATGAGTTGGCCTCCTTGCTGGTGCAATACGTCCTGAAGACCAAGGCTGAACGCGGTGGTCTTGAAGAAGGTGATTTCGTGGCGCGAACCATTGTGACCACCCGCTTGATTTCTGAAATCGCGGCCGCCTTTGATGTGCCCGTGGCCGAGACCTTGACCGGTTTCAAGTGGATTGCTGCGGAGATTCTGGCCCGCGAAGGCCGGGGGCAATTTTTGGTGGGAGGGGAAGAAAGCTATGGTTACCTGATCGGCGATGAGGTGCGGGACAAAGACGCCATCGCGGCGGCCGCCATGATCGCGGAAATGGCCCACGTCGAGTGGCGCAAGGGCCGCACGCTCCTCGACCGGTTGCGCGACCTGCACCGGCATTACGGCATGTACCGCGAGGCGCTGGTGTCCCTCAAGCGCGAAGGCATCAAGGGCGCCGAAGAAATCCGCGAAATGATGGCCGGATTTCGCACAAATCCGCCTGCAATGCTGGGCGGAACGGCCATCGTGGAAGTGCGCGACCACCTCGAAGGTTGGAACGGCATGCCCGCATCAAACGTGATCCAGTTCCTCACCAGCGACGGCGCCTTGGTGACGGCCCGTCCATCGGGCACGGAGCCCAAGATCAAATTCTACTTCTCGGTGCGTGCCGATTGGCAGGAAGGCACGCCACACGCAGATGCTTGGGGTGCATTAGGACAGCGGATTGCCCGCTTGGGGGAGGACCTCGGTGTAGAGGTCAAGCTCTGACTCGCGCGCTGATTCTGGCCTCAGAACTCAGGGACCCAAGGATCGATCAGCGGGAGAAGGGTGCGGGCCGTCGCATCCAGCCATGGCCACAGGTGGCTGTCCTTGAGCCAAGTCTCGGGCATCCATCCCGTACCCAAGGTCCCTTGGATGACCAACAACAAGATGGACCAGAAGAGCCAGGATCTGCCGGTTGAGAACACCAGCCCTCCAATGCGGTCAATCGGCTTCAAGGCCGTGATGTCGATCATTTTTTCGAGCAGCCTGCCGAGCAGGTGCACGGCTACGGCGACCGCGATGAAAGTCAGGGCAAAAGAGAGGATGCCGATATAGGCTTTGCCAACGGCGAATTGCGCATCGAGCCAAGCGGCAGCGATGTCCGACCCAAAAAGGGCAGCGTAAGCCCCCATGAACAACGCGGCCAGCCCCGTAACCTCCAAGATGAAACCGCGCCGCACCCCGCGGATGGCTCCCCAGAGCAGTGGGATGGCCAAGACGATATCGATGGGACTGATTCCTTCGGGCATGTCGCTCTGCAATCTACGTTTGCAGCCATGAATGTAGCCGGCAGAATCAGAAAGGCACAGGCGGAGGACATCCCCAAGACCCATGCGCTCATCCGTGAACTCGCCGAATACGAGCGGGCCTTGGATGAGGTTAACATAGGCGTCGCCACCTTGCTCGAGGATGGTTTTGGTCCCAATCCCGCCTACGGTTTGATCGTCGTGGAGCCCGCCGACCGCGATGAGGTGGTGGGCATCGCCCTTCACTACGAGAAGTACAGCACTTGGAATGGCCGGTGTCTGTTCCTCGAAGACCTCGTGGTGACCGCGTCTGAGCGCGGCAAGGGCTACGGCAAACAGCTGTTTGCGGCGTGCGCTGCCGAAGCTATCAAGCGGGGCTGTGCCTACATGCAGTGGCAAGTATTGGACTGGAACACCCCGGCCATCGATTTCTACAAGTCCCTCGGCGCCGATGTGAGCAGCGATTGGCTCAATGGACGCCTGGAAGGAACAGCGCTCAAGTCACTGGCGGTGGGTTCATGATGCGCCAGGTCCACAAATTCGGGGGCGCTTCCGTGCGGGATGCCCAGGCGGTGCGCAATGTTGGCCGCATCGTTGATGACCTCTGTACCGGCGGAATCCATCCCATTGTGGTGGTCAGTGCCATGGCCAAGTCCACCAACGCGCTGGAGGCCATATGGTCGGCCTTGCCGTACGGCGGCGATTGGCAGGGTGCTTGTTCGGCGTTTCTCGACTTCCATGCCAGTGTGGCAGCGGAGTTGGAACTCCCTACGGAATTACTCGATGCGGATGTAGCCGCTTTCAAGGCGGTGGCGCAACGGTTGACGGGTCAGCCGGCGGACGACGAGGCGTACGATGCGTTGGGGGGGTTCGGTGAACGGTTCTCCACCAGATTGGTTCATGCCCACCTGGCGCAAAGGGGCCTCCGTGCCGTCTGGCAGTCGGCTTGGCAATGGGTAAAGACGGATGCCCACCATCGTGCGGCGGTGGTTGATGTCCCCTCTACCGGCACGGCGGTGAGGGCGGCTCTGGAACGGCTTGGTGAAGATGTTGCCGTGACGCAAGGGTTTGTGGGGGGCAGTGCGGACGGGAAGCCCACGACATTGGGCCGGGAAGGTTCGGATTACACGGGGGCTTTGCTGGCCGAGGCCTCAGGTGCAGAGCGGCTCGTGGTATGGAAGGATGTTGAGGGGGTGATGACGGGAGATCCCCGCCGCTGGCCTTTGGCAGAGAAAGTCAATGCGCTGGACCATGCGACAGCAGAACGCATGAGCCGCGCAGGGGCAGGCGTGTTGCACCCCTCGACCATGGCGCCCCTCCAGCGCAGTGGAATCCCTCTGGAAGTGCGGAGTTTCCAGCATCCGGACCGCACAGGCACAGTCATCAGCAGTGCGCGGCCTGATCAACCGCTGCCCAGACTTTGGGCGTTTGAAGGAGAAGGGGACCGGACCGTCGTGCGTTGTGTGACCGGATCACCGCAAGGTGTGGTAGACGAATGGAACCGCGCTTTTCCGGAACGCCCTGCCGTCGGCACAACGGCAGACCCGGACATTCCAGGGTGTTTCCAATTGGGGTTCACACACTGAGCCCCCGGACCACGCCAAGCCATTAAAAAAGCCGGCCCCTCTGTATAGAGAAGCCGGCTTTTCCCCAAGAGACTGGGGATGCTAGTATTCGTCCTCGTTAAAGAAGAAATCTTCTTTTGACGGGTAGTCGGGCCAGATGTCCTCGATGGTATCGTAGCTCTCCTGATCATCTTCGATCTGTTGCAGGTTTTCTACCACTTCGAGTGGTGCGCCTGTGCGCATGGCAAAGTCGATTAACTCGTCCTTGGTGGCGGGCCAGGGAGCGTCTTCGAGGTATGAGGCAAGTTCAAGTGTCCAATACATGTTGTGTCACATTTGGGCGCGGCAAAAGTAGACGAGCTTCAATTCTGTGCAAGCCCTACGTGAAACGTCGGCAAAAAGTTCAGCCTACGGGCATTATTTCGGGGTACGGGGCCACTTTTCTTCGGCGACACCTTCTTGCTGAGCAGCCCAACGGCCCAGTGTAAACAGGGCATCGCTCAGCCGATTGAGGTAGCGCATGGCCGCTTCTGGCTGTTTGACAAGCCGGTCCAACGCCACCGCGCGGCGCTCCGCTCTGCGACACACCGTGCGGGCCACATGACAGGCGCTGACGGCTGGTGAGCCTCCAGGCAGCACAAAATGGCGCAGGGGTGGCAGGTCCTTTTCCAATTCGTCGATCCAATGTTCGAGGCCTTCGACTTCTGCGGTATCCACGCGCGGTTGCCCTTCGCGCGGCCCATTGGGGTCGGCAAACATGCCGCCGATGCGAAACAGGTGGTCCTGCACATCCCGGATGGCCTCTTCCTGCGGTGCGAGCGCGTTGTGGTCCAGCACCCCACCGAGGAGAGCATTCAATTCATCGACAGTGCCATAGGCTTCGATGCGGGCATCGTCCTTGTGCACGCGGGAGCCATCAAACAAGGAAGTCTCGCCGCCATCGCCGGTACGGGTGTAGATACGCATGGTGCAAAGGTGCGCCTCTTCGCGTAACCGTGGCCCTTTGAGGTACAAGGGAAGGAGGCCGGGGCCTAACTTCGCTGTGTGGACGCAGACAAGCAGCAACGGTATGACAGGGCTTACCTCCGCATGGCGCGCGAGTGGGCGGCGTTGTCGCACTGCCAGCGCAAGCAGGTGGGGGCGCTGATTGTGCGCGATGGCATGATCGTTTCGGACGGATACAATGGCACGCCGAGCGGCATGCCCAACGCCTGCGAAAACGACCAGGGCGAGACTCATTGGTATGTGTTGCACGCCGAGGCCAACGCCATCACCAAGCTGGCCCGATCCTCCCACACTGCGAAGGGCGCGACATTGTACATCACATTGTCCCCTTGCAGAGAATGCGCCAAGCTCATTCACCAAGTGGGCATCCGGCGTTTGGTGTACATCGACGCGTACAAAGACGATTCGGGATTGAAATTTCTGAACCAAGTCGGGGTCGAAATTGTACGTTTCCCGAATGACCTCTGAACGTCCCCCCGTCCCCAGGGCTTGGTTGCCCTTGGCCTTGGGCCTTGCCCTCATGTTGGGCGCTTATCTGGGCCGTGGATTGAACCGGGAGGAGGCCATCTGGAATGTGCATGGACCCGGTTTCGTGCCCACAGGCCAAGTGCTGTCATCCGTATTGGACCGCATCGATCGGATGTATGTGGACCCCGTCGACCGATCGCGTTTGACCGAAGTGGCCATCGACGCCATCCTCGATGAGCTCGATCCGCACAGCGATTGGTTCAGCAGTGCGGAATTGGCGGCCATGGCAGAGCCCATGGAAGGCAATTTCGAGGG
>Ga0213865_10001237_pt1 | contig 16809 bp, 5 predicted proteins | sample PICome_6_FD_160100 | JGI IMG/M metagenome (GOLD analysis project Ga0213865, IMG submission 160100) | Coastal seawater microbial communities near Pivers Island, North Carolina, United States - PICO282 | ecosystem: Environmental > Aquatic > Marine > Coastal | place: USA: North Carolina | collected...
GCAAGGTGTTATGTCCCACATAAGCCGCTACGTTGATTGCTGCGGGAGCCCGCTCCAACGCCTGAAAAAAATCGTTCAGTGGATAAGGCGAACTGCCGTCTTGGCCAACAACGACCGTGGTAATACCTTGGGTGATTTTGGGTGCAGCATCGCGCTGAGTGAGTAGGTGTTCGTCGGCGTGGCTATGGGTATCGATAAACCCGGGGCTCAGTACCAGTCCTCCGGCATCGACTACGGTATCTGTAGCGCGCGCCGTCAAAGCTCCTACGTCGATAATTTGATCGCCAACAATGCGAACGCTGCCTTGCTGGCTTGGGCTTCCCGTGCCGTCAAGCAACAGCGCATTGACGATAAGCGTATCGGCCAAGGATGGAAGCGGCATGACGAAACACAAACTCAATGACACTAGAAGCCTGAAGAAAATTCTCCGTCGCTGCCCCATAGTGCCCTCCCGTTTCACCCGCAGCTGCCAAAACGGCACCGCGTTGCCTTGTGATGATACGTGCTGAAGGTACAGGCCTGCTATCCGTAGGTCTACCTCTGCCCAGCCCAGCCAGGCTCAGCCACCACTAGCGCCGACTAGCACTGGCAAGTGCTACTTTAGGTTGGCCTCCACCGCATCGAGAAAGCCCATCATATCGACCACCTTCTCTGTCTCTGGGTTCAGGGTCTTGCCCTTCAGGTCACCCGTAATGGTCCCTTGTGCCACGGTTTCAATCAGCGCCGATTTCAAGCTGCTCGCGTAGTCATCGAGTGCCGCGTTATTTTCTCGTCCCGCCAATTCTTCAAGGGCATTCGCCACCGCAAAAATAAGCGCCGAGGAGTTAAAGTTGGCCTCTTTTCCATCGGTCTCAAGATAACGCAGGTAAAGATCGTGCGCCGTGCCGTGTGGCGCTTCAAACAGTTTAGTGCCGTCTTTGCTAATGATCACCGAGCTTGCGGTGGCGAGGCTGCCGCCCAGTGCTGCAGAAATATCAGAGAAAATATCGCCGTCAAGGTTTTGCGCTGGATACAGCCCCCAACGTGGCGGGTCGCAAATCATCTTACTGAGCTGCCGTGAGGGCCGCATAATCATAAAGGACGGGGGTGGGGTATCAAGAGCCGCCAACTCTTGACGTAACTCTAAAATAATCGAGCTATAAACTTCGTCGTATTGCACGAACTCGCGCTTCAAACCAAAGTAAATTTCTTTCTTGTTAACCGCGGAATCCACAAAAACCTGCTCTACCCAGTCTTTGATAGCTTCGCGATCGTTAGACATAAATAAAATGGGGTCGCTAGCCTTCACCGTCCGTGCGTGTTTTTCCACACCATCGACCAAAACCTTAATCACGCCATCTTCCGGTGCCGGCATGTTGTAGCTGCCATACTGATCGCCGCCGCCGGCACTCATTCGTGAAATCGATACGTGGGCCTTGCGCTCAGGTAGACCATAGCGCTTCAACTGCTGGACCAGCTTGTAGAGCTTCATGCCGCTGACATTGTCGGGTACGCCCCAAAGCGCGCGCTCAGGGGGGTTAGAAATAATACGCGCCGCCTGTGCATCGATCAGCTCGTAGAAATAAGACAGCCCAGCAGCCGCTACTTGTTCTTTGTATTCACTCTCATAAATAGCTTCGATAGCGGCGCGCATAACGCCGTCATAACCCGGCACGACGGTATCTTTGAGGCCCAGATAAATATCGCGTTTTTCAGCAATCGCGCGCTGAAAAAAGCGGTGCGCCCAGGCTTCAACCGCTTCAATGGCATTGGTTGCCAGCATCCAAGGATCGCCTTTTTTCAGGCTGCGCCGATGGACTTCTATCGGGTCGCCACTCGCACCCACGAAGATCACTTTGGCAACACCCGTCGCCTCGGACAGTTCGCTGTAACTAAAGTCCAAGCCCCCTGTTTCCATGGTATCGACCTCAATATCGCGATCGATCCACTGCGGACGCACACTCTTTAAGTTTGTAAACTCAATGTCCTCACGGGTAATGTTGCCACTAATCCCCTTTCGAATTGCGCCATTGGGAGACTTGGTCGCGAGCTTGTCGAGCTTAGCCTCATCCACTGCCGGATGACTCTGAAGGAGGGCATCGAGCTGGGCTCGGTTAACCGTCATTCCTGCATTTTTTATGCCCACACCGTAGGTTTTGAGAGCCTCAATAGCCTCCAGTACCACTTGTCCATTACTGGTGAACCGCTCCTGTGCAGAGAGGTCAACTTCGATCAGGTTGATCGCAAGCCGGGTGCGCACGAACTGCTCCAAAATGCGTTCGAAGGCAATTTGTGCCATCTCGTCACCGTGCAAAACCACCAACGGCTTTTCGACTTGTATTTTGGCGCTCACGCTACACTCCCAGAATAAATTTTCAGGTGGGCAAAGGTACCTTGATTGGACACGTCTGAGAAATTGTAAAGTGGGGAAAAAGTGCAACTTCAAGACATTGGAGCACGCCAAAGCACTCTTTTGAGAGTACTGGCATGCGATTCAGAGACTATGGCACCCGCGCCATACTGCGACAAACCGTGGCTGCCGGGAGTGGGCAAAGGTTGCATCCATAGGGTATTAAAAACTCAAACGCACCTGCATTGACCGACCTGCATTAGAGGCCAAGGCACAAACACCTCGCCGGCAATCTGGTCAACCTAACAACAAAGCCCAATCGCGTAGACACAGAGCCTCAATAAGACGCGGGGGCGGTCACTAGGCTGGATGATGGAGCGATGACTGTATGGTGGGCTTAGAGGGGTTAGAGGGGTTAGAGGGGTTAGAGGGGTTAGAGGGGTTAGAGGGGTTACTTTATCGCGAGTGACGACCGCTGTATTGCGCGTGGAACAGTGACAGCGAGGGATCGAAACCCCGGAGACCTAAAACAGTCTCCGGCGTTCCTGAACGCTTAGAACGAAACATCCCACTGCAACCGAACTCTGTTTTCAGACTCATTTTGCATGAGTAGCGTGTCGTCCAGAGTAAGGTGCGAAAAGTCGAAGGTTAATTTATTGCGGTGACCATTAAAAAACCAGTTGGCACCCACAGTAAACTCCTCGCGCTCGTTATAAAGCATACGATCCGCTTTGTTGGGCTCCTTCACATACGCATAGCGCGCAGCAAACTCCAGTGGTGCTGGAATGGCATCGATCCAGTTGTGGAAAAAATATCCCGCTTGTATGTAGGCACCTGTCAAATCGCTCTTAGTGCCCTCAACCCGGTCGGTAATGAACTTTCGGTGCCATTCCTGCTGCACCGAAAAACCTCGATACTTAAACGCAAATTCCTGTAAACCCTGCTCTATTTTAAATTGGTCGTCTTGAGCAAACTGCGGCTTCTCAAACCCGTCGAGGTTGCCACAGCCCGATGAAGACCAACGCGTACAGGGGCCTTCATTCGTTAAGCCCGCGACAGCGAGGGATCCGGTGGGAAGCTCAGTGAACTCAACGTCGGTCTGGCGCGTCTTCAACTCGCGCCCCAGAAAATTCCACTGCAGCCGCCCCACGTAAAGATGCTCGTCAGAACTGTTCTTTACGCTGCGCCCTTCGCCGTTGAAAACGCCGGCATAATAATTGAGGTCAGCAGGACTTCCCTCAAATAAACGTCCCCGCAGCTGAACACCCACTTGGCGATCTACGGTGAAAATACGATTCACAATTGATCGCTCAACAAACTGCTGGCGACCCGATGAATCGACCCGCTCTCGGTTAAAATCGACCTTCCATTGGCCCACGCGAAGACCACCCCAATCCCATTTCGCCAGGTCAACACGCCAATCAATAACTCGGGCTCCAGAAGAAATGGCATCGGCGTCGACATCACGAGCAGGCTGTAGATCGACCTCAAAATAGTACTTAATCCACGGCTGGAAACCGTGGCCACCGATCTTCATACGCAACCGCCGTTGCTCAAAGCTTGAGGTGCTGTCCGCGTTAAAGTTCTTCACCTGACGCGGGTCGGAACCAAAAGGGTTGCTGTACCTAAACTGAGCCCGCCACTGCAAATTGGTCGCAAATTTTCCGTCGCGAGTCGCGAGTTGAAAACCCTTTGATCCGTAGCTGGCCTTAATGGGAGATTCTTCAGAGACCGCACTAGCAACCGCCTCGTCAATGGCGATTTGAATATTTTCATCTAAGGACACATCAACTTCGAGTTCTTCTTCTCGCACAACCACGACGGCCTCGGGTGCGGGGCTTAAAATATCTGCCGTTGTTAGGGTTTCTTTATTGGCCAATCGATCAAACTGCTCCTGAGTGATCACGCCATTTTGGAGCAGGATTTCCAGCAACTCCGTGTCAGCTGCCTGAGCGCTTTGCGCACTGAAAAGTACCAAGAAGAGCGTTGGCACAATTATCTTTAACATCTGCTGTAAAAAAGTCATTGGGCACCGCCTCGTTAGTGTTTGCCGCAAAATATGACAAATTTGTTTCAGTAATATTACAGATCCAAGACTTTTTACCTTTTCAAAGGTTTTTTTAAGTCAGTGCGTTCCACGGCCCAACCTCAGGGCTTGAACAGAGGTAGATTCGGGTGTTGTTTTGCACAATGACACGCCGATCAGCGCCGGTGATTTAGGGGGTATACAAAGCCTCTGCATGCGTTATCCGACACCCGTCGTTGGCCAAAACGTGAAGACGCCACTCACCACCACTGGATGCGGTTTAAATAAGGTTTTTACGTGCAGCTTCAATGGCCGAAGATAGCCACAAATCAGTCGGTGAAGAAACTTCAAAATAAACACGGCGGTCCCAGGGAGGATTCGCGCCATTCTTTAACGGGCAGGAGTATGAGTATCGGGAGCCGCTGCCTTTGCCAGCCACTTAAGGGTCTATTGCATTCATGCGTATTGTGGCTGTGGGCTGCGGTGCGGGCACGCGCCAAACTGACAGACCGCCCTAAGGACTGATACGAGCCTCAGGAGCGACTGCTCTGGTCTGTGCTAGCTGTTGGCTATGATTTGCGCCCTATGAGCCACCTTTTCTGCACTGTTGGCAATCTCACCAATGTTTGAGAGCAACTGGTAAAGGAAAATAGCATCAACTGGCGACAACTCTTCTTCATGAGCTTTAAGTTTGTAACGAAGCTTTGCCTGCATCTCGTCAGACTTACGCTCAAGTTTTTCAACAGCCAACGACTTACTCATAATCGCCTTGACTTGTCGAGAACCAAACGCCGTTCGCGATAGCTCACGCGTTGCGGACACAACGTCGACCGCCAAAGCCACACAATCAACTATCGTTTTAATATATTTACTGAGTGACTTTTCCAGCGGCGCCGGAAAAGCCAATTCTCTGCCAAGGGAGAGCCCCGCCACATCTTTTGCATAGTTGGCCATGGTGTCTTGCATTCGAACTAGGTCAAGAAGATCGGCGCGCGAGACTGACATCCAAATGCCCCGGGGCATATTCCGACGGACATTGCGCTTGAGGTCGTCGGCAACACCTTCCAACTTAACAATTTCGATCTGTACTTCTTCTGCACTAGACCACTCACCGGCCTGAGCGGCTTCAAAATAGGCTGTCAGCTGTGCAACACACTCGGCACAAGCCTTGACGTGCTCTTCTAGCATCGCCAGGGGGGACCCACTGATCACCTCAGAAATTGCAGACCTAACTTCCATGTGTAAACCCTCGAATTGCCTGAAAAAGTTAACCTAGCTCGGCACACCACTGTGTCGTACACCACGGGCCTATTGAGACTACTGACTGAACGTTAAAACACCTTGCAGTAGCCAATGTGCCGCTCACCTGACTCAGCCTAAGAAACCCCGCCTAGCCGCCAAAGACGGCCCGCAGTATGAAAAAGAATATCACGGATAAGGTCGCGCCCGCGGGAAGGGTGACAACCCAAGAGGTAACAATGGCACCCACCGTTGGCAAATGCAGCGCTTCCACGCCCCGGGCCAAGCCAACACCCAAGACAGCACCCACGAGAGTGTGGGTAGTGGAAATCGGCAATCCCGTAGCAGATGCCAACACCACCGTAGTCGCCGCCGCTAACTCAGCGGCAAAACCGCGGCTGGGGGTGAGCTCGGTAATCTTGCGGCCAATCGTCTGAATAACTCGCCAGCCGTAGGTTCCTAAACCTACGACAATACCCAGGGCACCTATACCAAGAACCCACCACGGCAAACCTGATTTAGCCACTACCTGACCGCCTGACTGGATAGTACTCACCACCGCAGCTAAGGGACCCACAGCATTCGCCACGTCGTTTGAGCCGTGAGCGAAAGCCATCGCGCAGGCTGTGAAGATCATCAGAATACCGAAGACACGCTCTACGTTTTCGGCACTATTAATATCGCCAGAATCGGTTTTGATGCGGCGAAGTAAAAAGGCGCCCAGTAGTGCTACCGCTGCCCCCGTAAAAACCGACAGAACCATGGCGTTGGTAAATTTCGACTCCATGCCCAAGTCGACCTCGACACCAATATGTTTCAGGCCTTTTAGCAAGGTCACCATGCTGATCATGAAACCCACCAGCCACATGTAAACAGGCACATACTTTCTAGCCCGATCAAACGTATCTTCGTGGTCTAGGATAAAGTGCTTAACTGACATGAACAGCAAAAATGCGATAGTGCCCGAGAGCAGTGGAGAAACAACCCAGCTTGCTGCAATAGCCCCTACCTTTCCCCAAGCAACAGCATCCACTGAAATACCAACCGCGGCGAAACCAACAATAGCGCCGACAATGGAGTGGGTCGTCGATACCGGCCAACCCTTCATGCTGGCAAGCGCCAACCAAGTTGCCGCGGCCAGCAGTGAGGCCAACATGCCGTACACTAAAAGTTCCGGGGTATCTGCCAGAAGGGCCGGATCAACAATACCTTTACGTATTGTTGACGTTACTTCACCACCCGCGAGATAGGCCCCTAGGAATTCGAATATCGCCGCAACGACAATCGCTTGCTTAAGCGTGAGGGCACCCGCACCAACCGAGGTCCCCATAGCATTGGCAACGTCGTTTGCGCCAATCCCCCAAGCCATAAATAAGCCGAAGGCACAAGCCAGCGCCAGTAGTACAACACCATGAGAAGCAATGATTTCCACGATCTAAGATCCCTGTATGGTCCCTGTGTTGACGCGCAGTATAGCGGTTGAAATGTTACAAATAGATTACAGGTGCGGCACTGGGGAAAATGGCGAAGATTTTTTTAAGTGATTGTTTTATTTATAATTATTGGGAGGATGACACCACTACCTGTCAATACTTTCAGAAATAAAAATGTCAGCGAGCGTCTGTTATGACATTTTTTGAGTGCCCTAAAGCGCTTGATTTGATCTAAACCGCGACTGACATTTATTACGGGCGTGTGGAAGGAAGCTTAACGACCATGGGTCTTGTTTAAAGACCGTTTACCTAGGCGGCCCTTAGGCCAGCTGCCTCTCAATGATGACGAGTTCTGTTGTTCAACAACGGTTACCACTAGAGTGCAACAAACCCACTATCGCCTGAATCAAGAGTGTCTCCCACCATCGCAGCCGACCCGAGACTATGCTGCTACCCTTTGCCCTAATCAAAGACCGAGGCCACCCCTATGTATTATGAAATTGCAGCCAATGACCACGGACTGCCCCACGACCCTCTTAAGGCCCTAGTGGCACCTCGCCCCATTGGTTGGATCAGCTCACTCAGCGCCGATGGCGTACCTAACCTTGCCCCCTACAGCTTTTTTAATATGCTAGCGGTGTCACCCGCTATTGTTGGATTTTCTAGCGGTATGCGCAAAGACTCTCAAAACAACATTGAAGAAACCGGTGAGTTTGTTTACAACTTTGCCTCGGTGGATTTAATTGATGCCGTCAACATCTCATCCTCCCACGTGCCCAATACGGTCAACGAATTTGAGCTAGCCGGCGTGACTGCCGTCGCCTCTACCTGCGTGAAAGCACCCAGAGTTGCCGAAGCCCATGCACACCTCGAATGCGAATACTTACAGACAGTGGCATTGCCTCACGTTTCAGGGAAGGAAATCCCTTGGAGCCTAATTTTAGGACGGGTAGTTGCCGTACACATTGACGATGCGTTTATTAAAGACGGTCTTGTCGACACTGTGGGCATGCAACCCCTGACACGGATGGGTTACATGGATTACGGCATATTGAGCCATAAGATCACCAAAGAGCGTCCTGAGGAAATTGGCAACATGGACCTCTCGGGCCTCTCCAAGCAATTGGCAAAGTAGCTTGCGATCACCATAGGGCCATGATGAAGCTGAAGCCTCAGGGTCGATGTGGGTACGCTCCAAAAAAACTGATGTCGCGGCTCTTTAAGTTGGTTTTACAAGGAGCGCAAAAAAGTGATTGTCGGGCGCAATTTCCCCTCGTTACCCACTGCCCATTTTTTTATCGGCGCCTGACGTTATCGTCTTCTCAGTCGCACAAAACCGGCGCGTGAGAGCCTAACCCAGACCCAGCGTAAACGCCTACCTCACCGACCAAGCCCACGCAGCGTCGCTACACCTAACATCGAAAAACGGGTTGGCCTCTCGTTGAGACGAAACGAAGACGCCTTGAGGCCCACAAAAAAAGCCCCGGTAACGGGGCTTAAGTCTTCGAGTCTAAAACGGACTTACAACGGTTTAAGTCATTTTTAACCGTCGAACGCCCAGCCAGCCGATCAACCCTGCTGCCAGCCCTAAGAGCCATATTGGTAACGGAACAGGCACTATAGGTCGCTTACTTGCTGGATAGGCTAACGCCACCGGGTCTCTCAGGGTGCCTGGGGTTTTATCCAGGTCGAGATCGCCATCGTCAGTGATGCTGTAGGTCACGCTCTGAACCCCGATCACCGCATCCTCAATCACATTCCAATCACCGGCATCGGTCACCTTGTACAGCTCGGTACCTTCGGGGATGGCCTGCTCAACGTCTATTGTTACCACCAGCGTCTCAGGATAAGTACTGTTCGGGTTGCGATCACAGTCGATCACCCTAAAGCCCACCGTGTTGGCAAACGCCAACGTCACACCCTCAGGCGGCGTGGGTGCCGCCGCCACCACAGGCTGGCCCGAGACCTTACAACTGGAGTCCGGATTCTCTGGTGTAATCGTCACCTCCTCAGGGAAGGTGCGCACGATCGAAGCAGCGCCAGACGCCTCGTTGCTGGTCAGCGTAGCCGTCAACGCACCAGCGTCAGCCACCTGCAGCGTGATCGTCTTTAGATCAGAACCACGAGATGCCAGGCTCGGCGTCTCCCAGCTCAGAACCCGCGTTGTGCTATTCCACTGCAAACCCGCATAGCCCGTTGGCGAGAGTCCTGCCGCTAACGTAATACTGTTAGCAATCAACCCTGAGGCTGCACCACCAATGTTCACAGGACCTGCGGTTAAGGTGACCGCATCGCCCGCCTCAGCCTCAGCTACACTGAACTGCGCGCCCGCCTGAACAATCGCGGATGGCGCCATCGTCACCTGCACTGAAGCACTCGCACTTTGCGTCGTGCCACTGGCAGCGGTCAGACCCGCAAGCAATTCGGCGTTACCCGCAGCGTTAGGCGCTGTAACGGTCGGACTCAAGGTCACCGACGCCCCCGCGGCCAGATCTACCGTCCAGCGAACCACCTGATTGTTGAGGGCATTGTCGAGGGTCCCGCCATCCAAAGCACTGGCGGTAAAGCCCGCCGGCAAGGTTAACGAGAGCGCCGTCGCAGTCGCAGCGGCATTACCGGTGTTCTGCGCCGTCAGACTCGCGGTAAACCCAGCGTCAGTATTCACTGAGCCCGGTGCAGTCAGCGACAGCGCCAACGCCTCACGCAAACCAATGACCGTCGTGGCCTCCGCTGCTGCGCTCGTGTCAGTCCCTGTCACACTCGCCGTATGCAGTGAGCGGCTGTCCGCAGCCCCGCTAACCTCAATGGTGACCGCCCGACTTCCCACACCCTCCACAGCCACATCACCCAGACTCCAGGTGTAGGCCGATCCAGAGACCGTGGCGCTGTCGCTGTCGATCATGGTCGCATTGTTGGGCAACACGTACCGCAGGGTGGCGGCTGTCGCCGCCGTCCCCGTATTTTGGTAGCTCAACGTCACGCCACCTTGCGCGCCATCTTGCAACACGCTCGGTGCCGTCATCGACAAGGCCAACTCCGCCTGTGCAGCCACCGTAACGGTGCTCAGGGCACTGTCGTAAAAGCGGGCCGCCGTGCTCACACTGACGCTATTGACCAGCTGCGTGTCATTTTCCAGTCCCGAGGGAATCGTGACCTCGTAATCGAGCGCCACATCAGCTCCAGCATCAAGGGCAAAGTTTGACCACGTCAGCGTACCGGCCTCAGCATCAATCGCAGCGCCTCCACTGTCGCCCACGATGCAAGCCTGACCACAAGCCGCGATCGCTTGGGGAACCTGATTCACGACCGTGATACCACTGCGAGCAATCGCACTATCGTTTAGCAACGTTAGCGTGTAGGTCAGGGTATCGCCCACACTCACAATGCTTCCCTCGGCATCGCTCCCCGCAGCGTCCTTCACTGCGATAGAGACCGATAGCTTTTCAGCCACAACATCGGTATTGGCCGACACAGACGCCTCTCGGGATTCTGCGCTGTTAAGAACCACCCGATGGCCAATGACGCTGCCCGCCGCATCGCTAGCGGTGGTAAGGATATAACTCACCTCCCGCGCGCTTTCAGCGGCGACCTCACCCACGTTCCAAGTGATTGTCTCACCGGCAACACAAGGATCTGCACTGCAGGTACCGCCCTGGACACTGGTGAGTGTCGTATTAACAGGCACCGTGCTGGTCAACCTCACGTCCGTCGCCGGCGCGTCACCCGCATTACCAAAGCTCACCGTCACGGCAACCTGATCACCCGCCACCACCTGATCGGGGACGATCATCTTCAAACCGCCCAAGGCCGGTGACGCTTTCTCACCCACCCGGATGGTCGACACCCCAAGCGGTCCTGCGCGTTCAGCCGCCGATGTCACCTGCTTAACACTCGCCGAGCCGCCGCGGCGACGTTGTTGCCGCGCCTGCAACTTCGCACTCACACCCACGACCCCAGCACTGATATTTTGGGTGTCACCAATGTAAGAGATCGCATGGAGCTCAGAGTTCGCCGCAACACTCGGGTCCACCAGCACCGTGATTTGCTTGGTCTGATCCGTGCCTGCCGCTAGTGCGCTCAAAGACCAACTCAAACGACCGCCATCTGTTTTTGAGCAGTCATCGCAGTCTGTTACCGTCACCCCGTCTTCGACCTGCAGCTGCAAGGTTGTATTGCCAGCCGCAAGGGTGCCCGTGTTCGCAAACCGCAACGCATACGTGAACGAGTCACCCGGCGCCGTAGCCTCCGGATTACTAATCGACGACTCCAGCACCGCGGCGTTAGCGACGACTTTCACCTCAGCCGGGTCAGCCCAAACCGTGCTGTCTGCAGTACTTAAGCGCACACTATTATCGAGCGACGTGCCGATCACGGCATTACCCACCACTTCAACCTGCAAGAGCACCTTACCGGTCTCCAAGGGCGCCAATAGATCGGTTCTTAACTGCCAGGTCGTCTCTTGGGTATCAGAATCGATCGTCACCGTGCCGCCCGTCTGATTGAGCAACCGCGTATCCTTGGGCAGAACATCGGTCAGCGTGACGTTAGTCACCGTCTCACTCGACAGGTTTTGGTAAGTGATCTCATAAACCACCACCTGACCCGGCGCCGCTGTTTGTCTGTCAGCACGCTGACTTACCGCCAATACGTCTTCAGTGATCGCCGCCACTAACACGCTCGCGGCCGCCGCCTGAGGCACCAGGGCATCACCCACCGTATTTTTGCCAGTAAGGCTGCCCGCTACCGAGAGCGTTTGCTCCTCAGCCGTCTCATTGACCAACACCGAGAGGCTCGCAAGTGCATTCTCCTTGGCCCGAACCGTACCCAGCTCAAGGCTGATTTCTCCTGCATAGCCCTCAGAACAGTCATCCGCACCACAGCGCGCATAGTCAGGCCAAGCCAACAGCGTGGTATCGAGCGGCGTCTCTGTCGCCAACACAACCTCAAGGGCCGCCGCGTTACCGATATTTTGGAAACCGAAGGCCATATCGAGCTCATCACCCGGCAACAGCTGCTCTTCAGGATCAAGGCTCAGCTGCAAGTCCAATACCGCAGCCCCAGTCACACTCAGGGTCTGCGAGGCACTGTCAGAGATGACATCACCCGCCGTCGTCGTTGTGCTCACCTCCGATTCGAGGAGTACCGCACCTACCTCTTCCGGCGCCTTCAGCGTTACCGCCAAACCCTTAAACTCAGAAGGTTCGAGATTGCTGACCGTCCAGGTCACCACGTTGTTTGCGTAAACACCCTCGTCACCCACAGCCGGACCGACATACGTCGCACTGCCAATATCCAACGTCACCTTCGTCGAGCCTGCCGACCCGCTGCCCGCATTGCTCAGGTCAACAAACGCCGTGAACTGCGCGCCTACATCGACCACACCTTGCGGTTGTGTCACCACGTCAACCTTCAACTCAGGCAATGGCAGCGCAAGGATCTCCGTGGTCACTGAATAGTTGCTGTTAGAATCCTCGAGCTCATTGGTTGCTGACGCCGATAGCGTCGCTGTCAGCGTCGCGTTAGCGGCTGCATCAACACCAATGCGTATTTGTACGGTCTGGAAGCGTGGATCGTTAGGAGCCAGTTCTCCCTCCCAACGGCACGACGTACCGTTACAAGTCGCACCCCCCTTACCCTCAATGGTAAACGGCACATCGCCTTCCCACGTGAGCGTAATGTCGCCACCTTCAGTTGGACTCTGCCCGACGTTTTCCACCGACAAAGAATATTCAATCACCTCACCCGGAAGCACGGTCTCCGCGGCACTCATCGTTGTGGTCAGCACAGACTTGGCACTGACGATTGTCCTCGCCACGTCATTGACCGAGGTTGCAGCACCATCAGTAAGGGTCGCAGAAGCGAGCAGCTCGGTACCGTCAGTCACGCCGGCGCCAATCTCGACACCCACCTTCAGCTCACCGCCGCCACCATTGGCGGAGCTGCCCGCTGGCACCTCGATATCCGTCCAGGTAATGGTGCGGCCAGACTGAATGGCGTCATCACTGATACCACCATCTGACACCGACACGCCATTCGGCAATTCCAACGTGAGTACGCCACTTTCAAAAAGCGTGGTGGACGCGTTGTAGTACTGAACGACATAGTCAAATTCATCGCCAACGCTGCCACTCTCAGGGGCCTTCAAAACAACATTCAAACAGCCCACCGCTTCGGTCGGACTCCAGTCACCGGGCCGACCACGATTATCAAAGCCCAAGCCACACCAATTGTCGGCACCCTCGTCGAAGGACGAGTTGTTAGTAACTTTGCCGACGTTCCAACCCGACAGGTCCTGATCAAAAGCCCGTGCTTTTTCAAACATGTATGCCATGTTAGTGACTGCTGATACATCCCAAGCGGTGTAAGCCTCGCCGTTCTCCCCCGTCACTGGCTGGGTGCTGATATTTTGATTAAATTGGGCAGTGTTTTGGAACATCGAACGCATTGAGCGGACTTTTGACGTGTTCCACCGGCTAATGTCTTGATCAAACTGAGTCGCTTTGTGGAACATCCACCCCATTCTTTCGACTTGAGATGTGTCCCAATCACTAATGTCTTGATTAAACGGCGTATTGTAGAACGTCGCCTCCATATTGGTTACGGCGCTAGTATTCCAGTCGCCGATATTACGGTCGAAGTTAGTCCCCTCAAACAATCGCCGCAGATTTTCCACGTGGCTGATATCCCAGCCGGTGACGTCCTCGTTGAAGCCTCTCGCTCCATAAAACATCTCTTCCAAACTAATCAAATTGTCGATATTCAGGTTGCGAATTCCTACGCCACCTTCACCGAACATCCCGCGGAACGCACTCTTGCCACTGCTCAGTTGATTTGCGCAGCGGCCTGCAACGGTCTTTATTTCATCGCTGCAGCTGCCACTTCGGGATCCGATCTGCTCGACAGAGGTTAACCACGCCAGTGTGATGGGGGCTTTCTCTCCATCGTAGGCGTTATCCCAGTCATAAATGGCACGAACGGTGCTGCCATCACTCGAACAAAAGAGGCCCTGACCATCGTTCTCTTCTGTTGGCACCTTATCAACTGCGTTAGCACAAACATCGGTGACGTTGGCCGTTAAAATATGAAAGTCGGCGTACTCGTACTCTTGGCCATCTACCTGACAAACCCACTCGTCATTGCTGGCGGCAGCAGACCAATCCGACACGTCGGCACAATTTGACGAAAGCGTCACCACTACCGGTTCAGAGGCCGGACTATCGCCTTCGCTGTTTTGCGCTTTGAGCGTAATGCTGAAGCTCTCGCCGTTGGTGAGATCTGGGATTACGATTGGGCTTGCAGCGTCTGCGGGGTCCAGCGACCTGTAGGTGACCCCGTCGGTACTATATGAGTAGTTGGTGATCTCATTACCACCATCATCCCCTGCAGTGAAAGCGACAGTAGCGGTGCCATTACCCGGCGTCGCTACGAGGTCATAGGGCGCCTCGGGCTTGCCCGAGGGCACGGCCACTGCGACAGGGTCGCTGATTTTGCCAAGTGTGGGATCTGCGTCCAGAGGGCCGTTATCTATGAGGTCATAGCTAATTGTTCTGCCGTTGATGCTGGCACCTTCAATGGCACGCCACTGGCTGTTTTGATACTCATACTTATAAGCCATGCCCTCAGCAGGCGGGTCCTCACTCAGCGTGATATCAACGGCCACCGTCTCCCCCGGATTGCAATTTTCGAGGGTGAAATCGAGCATGTTCGCGTACGCCAATTTCACATTGTCCTCTAGCGCCGGTGCTTCCACCAATACCGCTGTCGCAATAGAGCAGCTACTGCCACCATCTGGCGTAATATTCAGGTCGATTGTCTTACCATCGTCCGTGACAATGATGAGCTGTGATCGCAGCAGTGTTGCAGTTTCAGGGATTGAGTTCGCACCATAACCCTCTGCATTGATCGCCCTGAGTGACACGAGGTAAGTGTCGCCGTTTTCCAAACCCTTAATGACAAATGAGTTGCCTGGGCTTGCGGGGTTTAAATCAATCCAGCGCCCGCCATTAATTTGATAGGCATAGTTAGTAATCGCCGAGCCATTGTCGCTTCCTGGCGTAAAGCTCACCGTCAACTGCTGATCGCCGGGGGTGAGTGCCACGCTCGTGGGTGCGTCAGGGACTGATGCGCCCGACTCAGGCGTAAAACTGAGGGTTTCAGAGGGCTCGCTGACCAGAGCCTGCTCTCCAGAGCCGGTCTGCGTTTTAAGTGCCACTGAGTAGCCTTGACCGTTGTTGAGACCAGTAATCTCGATGGGCCCACTGCTGGTAGCAGGATCCAGCGCCACAAACGGGCCGCTATCTAAACTGATCAAGTAATTGGTAATCTCAGCGCCATTTCCCGTATTGGTATTGTCAAAATCGATGATGGCTGATTGGTCGCCCACTTCTGCCGAGAGGTTTGTTGGCGGCAGAGGCTGCCCTATGGGGATAAAACTCACCGACTCCGACGCCTCACTTTCGAGCGTCTCGTCACCTAAGCCCGCACTAATAGTACGCATAGCCAGTGTGTAGGTTGTGCCGTTCGTTAAACCGGTCAGGGTAAAGGGCGCCGCAGTGTCACCGTCAGGGGTGGAGGTCCATTCGCCATAATCCACTCGGTATTGATAGGCCAATACGATTGCACCGGCGTTGTCCCCTGCGCTAAAGCTCACCTTGGCCTGCTTGTCTCCGGCGGTTACAGATTGTATCGATGGTGGCGGGGCAATCACTGCCGGCGGTACGGCTTCAAAGTTATATTTCGCGCCGTTGATTTCAAGAAAGTCGAGGTAGGTCTCGCTGGGTACATTACGCGTGCCCCCCCACCGAATGTGTTTGACCACCCGGTCACCATAAAACGCGATCCATTGGTTGAGGGTGTAGGTGGCGCCGGCATTGGCGTCATCGCTGTTGTTTTGGTTGTTGTTTTTGAACAATGACGTTGCGGGGTCTACGGTGACGGTATTCCAAGCATTCGTCATAGCCAAAGGCTGATTATTGACTTGTAAATACAGCGCTTCCGCCCTCTCTCCGTCCAAACGATCGATGAGAATGCTCAACGGAGGGTAGTTGCCTTTCGCGTCGTGCCACACCTCGTAGCTCAAACTCTCAATATCATGAAGTTTACCGAGGACCCGGCCCCCAGCATTCAGATCTTCAGCTTTGATTTCTGCTCGCCAAACATCACCCGAGTTCGTGAGACTCGCATTTAAGCTCTTGGTGGTTCCCCCGTTTTTATCAGGGATGCCCGCCTGGTCACGCTGTTTGACATAATCAGAGGAAGCGCTCGACAGATAAAATCCACGGGCGTCGGTACTGTCGACCGTCAGTGTGATGTCGTCAAAGTCGGCTCGGGGACGGAAGGCCACCGTGGCGCTCTCACCCACGCCCGAATTACTCACAGCACGCAGAAACAAGGTGTCCTCACGACCGTTTGTCAGTCCCGACGAGACAACAAACTGGTAAGGCGATGCGATATTGCCCAGTGAAGTCCAGGTAGCAACGCTGCCCGCGTCGCCGTTTAAGCTATATTCATAGCGCGTAATCGCACTGTCACCGGGATCGCCCGGCTCAAACGTAAAGGTAATGCCCGCTTCGGTGCCAGGTGCTGCGACCAAGTCGGTCGGTGCCGATGGCGGCAACGGTAGCAGACCCTCAAAATCGTAGGTGACACCGTTCACCTCGATTTGGTCGACGTGGGTGGTGTTCGTGGTTGCGCCTCCTCCAGAGCCCGTCTGCCACCGGACTAAATTGATCCGCCGGTCGCCGTACTCGGCAATCCACTCAGACAGCGTCTTTGCTTCGGAG
>Ga0213865_10001238_pt1 | contig 16802 bp, 19 predicted proteins | sample PICome_6_FD_160100 | JGI IMG/M metagenome (GOLD analysis project Ga0213865, IMG submission 160100) | Coastal seawater microbial communities near Pivers Island, North Carolina, United States - PICO282 | ecosystem: Environmental > Aquatic > Marine > Coastal | place: USA: North Carolina...
TGATAAAGCATTAGAAAAACTAAAAGGATCAAAAAAACAATATAAAGTACTTTCAACAGCTGAGCTGGATAAACTTGCAAGAGTAAAAAGATAATGCAAAAGTCTGAATTTATAGCAAAAATTAAAACCTTAGCCAAAAAGGTATACGCTGAAAAATCCAACCCAGATAAAGACCCAGCGGATATTGAAGTTAGTAAGTTTCCTGTATTGGATCAATTTCCACCTTTGAAGGATATCATGGATGATTTATTTGATTTTCAATATGAACCTTTCGTAGAAGATATACAATGGGTTGCTCCACGTCCTACAACTTTTAGAATTAAATTAGTAAATGGGGCTGATTTTTATTTAATTTTCCAAGGTGAAAATAAAGGAGAAAAAGGGTTATTTATAGCCCAAGTATCAGGTAAAAAATATTACCTAGAATCCCTCCCTGAACAACAACAAGCCTCGGAATCTATCGCTCGTTTACTAAGATTTAATTTTGCTAATACAGGTAAAGCTGCTGCACCTGGCGATGAAGATTTAGGAGGTGATTTAGGAGGTGACCTTGGGGGGGACATTGAAACCCCTGAACCAGAACCAGCAGTACCCCAATCCGTAGACGATTTATAATATGGACATAATAGAACAGTTTTTACGTAAAATTTCTTATAAATTTCCTAAAGGGTATCCTGATGTCGATGACCCTAAGGATTGGTTAATGTTAGAAGGAATTCTAAAAAAAATGGGCGCTGAATTAGAAGAAGCTAAACTAACTGGTGCTGAGCTTAAAAAAGATGCTACTATTGGGGGTAAAAAAGTTCCTAGAATTGACATTTTAATTAAAAAAATTACAAACAATGAACCTTTAGAATTAGATAAAGGTGGAACTTTTTTAGTAGATAATAAAGAAGAAGTTATAACCCAATTAAAAAGTAAAAACATTCCAAGAAATGGGATAGAATTAATAGATGTTAAAGGTAATAAAATATCTACTAATAGCTTAAAAAAGACTGAAGAATTCGGAGGCAAAGCCTCAGGATTTAGCACAAGGGGAGAAGATGAAGCACTAGCAAACATCAACCAAAAATTAAAAGAGATGGGTGCTGTGGACATAGTACTTTCCCCAGGGGGAAAAGTATATAAAGGGATAAATGGAGCTACAACTTTTAAAGGAACACATAAAGCAGATTTTTCTTTAAATACTGATGGTACTCCTAAAATTTTTATCTCCCATAAAGTAGGAACTTCAGCAAAAGCTTTTCAACAGTATGGAGGGTTTACAGGATTATATAGTTACCCTGAAGTAGCAAAATTTACTGAAGATGTAAAAGAAATAACTGGGGGTAAAATGGAACCTGGAGGTCCTTCTTATAGACGTAAAGTAAATTCTGAAGAAGTAATTCGTAAAGCTGTATATGGTTTAGATTTTGGAGCTTCCTCTTATGGAATAGATAATGTACAAATTGTTATACAAGGAGATTTAGAATTACAACCTTTAAATGATGGGACTTTTTTATTAAAAGGGTTCCATACTATCCTTACTCCTGAACCCCCCACAGGAAATGGGTATGACTCTTATTTTTATGCCCTTTATAGAGGAGACAGAAATAATGGGGGAATCAAAACATGCAGACTTTTTGTAGCACCTGAAGTACTTCGCTCCACAGCTCAAGAAATATAATATTTATAACCATGTCACTAAAACATTTAATACAAGAAACTTTATCAAACTACGGTATCATTGAAGATGGTGGTGGATGTGGATGTGGTAAAGCCGAAGATAAAATGGCATTACTTGAAAGTAAAACGCCAATAAGCGAAGGCCTCCGTTATCACATCGAAAATGGTGTCTCGCTACAAGAAAATGTATTTAGAATTGGTTCTAAAAAATATTTAGAACTATTTGCTGAGGCTCGTTTATTAAATGAGTGGGGGGCTATTCAATTAGATGAAAATAGCCGACATTTAGTAGAAAATACCGATATTGGTAAATTCGGAATATTAAATGGTAAAAAAGTACCACTTGATATCCCAATGGTAGTTGAAAATGAGGAAAAAGCTATGCTCCAACAAATCCTTACACAACTCCAAGCAATTAACGCTAATACAGATGATGCTGAGCCTGAATTAAATGATGCAAATGCTGAGTTAGATAGGCTAAAAGATGCTATTGATGTAATGACAAGTGTCTTAGCTAAGAAAAAAGTATCTAGTATTAGAACAATGCAAAAAGTTGCTGAGGGAGAAGACTTAGATGAGGCTAAAAAGAAAAAAAAGAAGAAAAAAGACCCACCTATTGGTAAGCCAATGAGGTCTTCTTCTGGTGGTAGTGCTTATAAAGTATATGTAAGGGATCCTAAAACCAAAAATGTTAAAACTGTACGATTTGGTTCTGGTGGCTTAAGAGCCAAAATTAAAGACCCCAAAGCCAGAAACGCGTTTGCTAAAAGACACAAGTGTTCACAGAAAAAAGATAGAACTAAAGCCTCATATTGGAGTTGTAATCTTCCAAGATATGCTCCTGCACTTGGTTTAGGTAACAAAATGAATACTTATTGGTAATGAATCCTTATACCAACTTAACTGAAGGTAAAGAAATCATAAGAGAATTTAGTGCTGATGTAGATCCAATGTCTTTAATTTGGCATGAAGATCAAGAAGATAGAACAATAGAAGTTATAGAAGGAAATGGATGGAAATTCCAGTTTGATGAGGAACTTCCATTCGAATTAAAAGAAGGAAACACATTTCACATCCCTCAGGGATATTTACATAGGGTAATAAAAGGTTACGATAAATTAACAATTAAAATTATAAAAAATGAGTGAATTAAAAACATCAGACGAGTTATTTAACGAAATTAAAGGTTTATTTGAAGATTTCGAGGATCAACACAGCCAAACTACCAAAGCTGCTCACGGTAGAGCTAGAAAAGCATTAGGTGAAATTAAAAAATTGGTTACAGAATATAGAAAAGCCTCAGTTGCTGAGGATAAAGCATAACATATAGACTGATTCATAGCCAGTCGATTTAATTAAAAATTTTGGAGCTGTGGCCCATCTTAATTGGTGGGTCACACTTTTTTTTCGTATATTTAAAACCTAGAAAAATGGAAAAGATAGTAATAATTGGAGCAGGTGTAGCAGGAGTTAATGCTGCAACTAAATTAGTTGATAATGGTTATCCCGGTGATCACATCACCATTATTGATATGGGTAATGATCCCTATAAGCGTAAACCTGAAGAAGTAATGACAGGTTTCATGGGTGCTGGAGGATGGAGTGATGGTAAGCTTACATATCATACCTCAATTGGGGGACATATGTCTAAGTATTGTGGTGATGAAAAGGCCATGGAGTTAATGGACCAAGTCATCACTAACTTTAAACGTTTCCACCCCAAACCAGAAGAAGTACAATGCTCAAACCCAGTAGCAGAACCTGATTTCATTAAACCATATTTTGGTCTTCGTCTATTCCCAGTTTGGCACGTGGGTACAGATTATTTACACGAAATTGGTAAAAATTGGTATGATTATCTTTGTGATAAAGGTGTTAAATTTCATTGGAATGCTAAGGTTACATCCATTGACCCCCCACTTAATAGTGTAAAGTATAACACAGGAACTATCGAGAGTTGGGAACATTATGATCGTTTAATTTTTGGTGTAGGTAAATCTGGTATTGATTTTGGTAAACAAATTATTGAAGAAAATAATTGCCCTACTGAACCTAAACCAGTACAAATTGGTGTGCGTTTTGAAGCACCACAAAAACACTTTCAAAAACTTATTGATGTAAGTTATGATTTTAAATTGTATCGTAAATTTGAAGATGAAGGTGTTTCACTTCGTAGCTTTTGTACTAATAATAATGCAGCATACGTAGCACTTGAAGAAACATATGGTGATTATAGTTACAATGGTCATGCTAAAAAAGATGAAGTATATCGTAATGATATGACTAATTTTGGCATTTTAATGGAAGTTAGAGGAATTGACAAACCATTTGAATGGTCTCGTGAATTAGTTTCTAAAGTACAAAAAGTAGATATTGTACCCGGTGAAGGTGCTGCAGGTACACGTGCTATGGGTAGACGTCAAGCAAAATATAAAGCAGGATTATATTATTCACCTTGGAAAAATGAAAAAGAGGGTGTTATAAATCGTTTAAAAAGTAAAACATCTGAGGGTGATTGGGTAAAAGCCCATTATATTACTGAAAAAGGTTTACAAGAAGTACGTGATCATTTTCAAGGTTATTTTAAATACATTGAAGATTTTATTGAGGATATGAAAAAAGTATTTCCAACACTTGGTGATGATTGGGGTATGTACATCCCGGAGGTAAAGTATCTTTCACCTGAACCTTTAGTTGATTATAACACATTAGCACTTGCTGATTACAATAATGTACACTTTGTAGGGGATGCTTTAAGTGCCCGAGGCATTACAGTATCAGGAGCACAAGGAACTTATGTAGCAGAATATATTTTAAAAAATAATGAGTAATAAAGAAAAATGGCCTAAGCCTAAAAAATTAACAACCCCTGAAGGCACAATAGCCCATTATTGGGATGGAAAACTCCACAACTGGGATGGGCCTGCTTTGATACCTGAGGGTGTATATCGCCACAGAGAATATTATCTTTATGGATTGAAATACACTGAGGAAGAATGGAAAGAAGCAAAACGAAACACTACAGGATTGCCATGGTATAAAAACCCAGCAATACGCGAATCAGCAAGACAAGGAGGATAATGAGAATAGGATTTACAGGGACAATGAGTGTAGGTAAAACTACACTTGTAAATGCACTTAAAGAAGTGCCTGAATTTAAGAATTATAAGTTTGCTACTGAACGTAGTGCTTATCTTAGTTCATTGGGTATACCATTGAACCATGAAACTACTATTGAAGGGCAAACTATATTCTTAGCAGAACGTGTTAGTGAATTAATACAAGAAAACATTATTACTGATAGAACTATTCTCGATGTAATGGCATTTACAAATAAAGCTCCTAAAATTAATTATATGGATGCTGATGCTTTTGAAAAATATGCATCAAGGTTTTTACACAAATATGATTATATTTTCTATATTTCACCCGAAGGGGTTGAAATGGAAGATAATGGTATTCGTGAAACAGATTTAGAATATAGACAACAAATTGATGAAGAAATTAAAAAATTGATTTTAAAACATAATAAAAGTACTTGTGAATGGTTTACAATAGGAGGCACTACTGAAGAACGTATGGAACAAATAACAGGTCTTATTAATTTTTAATATTTATTATCATGAAAAGTATAGGCATTGGAATATGTATTGGTTTACTAGTAGGAGGAGCAATAACTTGGTATTTAACTAGGGATTTTACTAATCAAGCAGTAGTCGAAGCAGAATTAAAATTTAATGAACTTTTAGAAGAAGAAAAAACTAAACTCTCAGGTGAGATATCTACTTTAAAAAAATCAAAGGAGGATCTTAAAGCTCTTTTAGGTAATACTAAACAAGTTGTTGATAGTTTAAATGCTTCAATTATTTCTAGAAATAAAGATTTAGAACAATTAAAAGATAAATATAATGATCAAATATCTAATATCTATGGTATGTCTCATAATGAGCTTACCGATTTTTTCGCAAACCGATACAAATAACCAATTAGTTTGCCTTCCTATAAATCAGGCCCAACAAATAGCTGTTGATCTTACAGATTATGATAAATGCTTACAAGAAAAAACTTTTTTAGAAGCTGAAATAAAAGATCTAAGGTCAATTATTACTCAAGATTCTCTTGTTTTAAACCAATATAAAATTACTACTGATTCTTTATTTTTATTGAATGAGCAATATCTTAGTGATAAAGCTACTTTGTCTTTAGATATTAAAAACAAAAATGATAAAATCCAATCATTAAGAAGTACAAGAAATTTAACTTTATTAACTACCATAATAGGTACCTTAACTCCTATATTGTTAAGTAAATAATTGAGTGACTTAAAACACATAATAAGGCAGGAATACGTAAAGTGTGCACAAGATCCTATACACTTTATGAAAAAGTACTGTATGATTCAACACCCCCAAAGGGGTAGAATTAATTTCCATTTATACCCTTTCCAAGAAAAGGTATTAAAACTATTCGAAGATAACCCATACTCAATTATACTTAAATCCCGCCAGTTAGGTATTTCTACATTAACTGCGGGATATTCTTTATGGTTAATGATTTTCCATAAAGATAAAAATATTCTTTGTATTGCTACTAAGCAGGAAACTGCTAAAAATATGGTTACAAAGGTTAAATTTATGTATGAGAATTTACCTTCGTGGCTTCGAGTAGAATTTGAAGAAAATAACAAATTAACACTTCGATTAGAAAACGGGTCTCAAATTAAAGCCACCTCAGCATCAAGTGATGCAGGTAGATCAGAAGCTGTTTCTCTTCTACTAATTGATGAGGCAGCGTTTATTGAAAATATTGGTGAGATATGGGCCTCAGCTCAACAAACACTTGCTACGGGTGGTGGGTGTATAGCATTATCTACTCCTTATGGTACGGGTAATTGGTTTCACCAAACATGGACTAGAGCAGAAGCAAAAGAAAATGAATTTTTACCTATTAAGTTACCTTGGTATGTCCACCCAGAACGAGATCAAGCTTGGAGGAATAGACAAGATGAACTACTAGGAGACCCTCGAATGGCAGCACAAGAGTGTGACTGTGATTTTAGCACATCAGGAGATGTTGTATTCTACCCAGAGTACCTTGAATTTATAGAAAAAACAACTGTAACTGAACCCCTTGAAAGACGAGGGGTAGACCAAAATTTATGGATTTGGCAGCCTGCTGACTACAGTAGATCTTATATGATATCAGCAGACGTAGCTAGGGGTGACGGCAAAGACTACTCAGCATTTCATATTTTTGATATAGAAAGTGCTACACAAGTAGGTGAATATAAAGGACAGGTTCAAACCAAAGATTTTGGTAATATATTAGTAGCTATAGCAACAGAATATAATAATGCTTTACTTGTAGTAGAAAATGCTAATGTAGGATGGAGTACAATTCAAACTATTATAGAAAAAAATTACCCTAATTTATATTATTCTCCTAAATCGGATGCTCCTGATGTTGATTCATATCTAAAATCATATAATAGAAGTTCTAATATGACAGCAGGTTTTACTATGTCTACTAGAACTAGACCTATGGTTATAGGTAAATTCCAAGAGTATGTAGGAGATAAAGGGGTTACTATTCAATCAAAACGTTTATTAGAAGAAATGAAAACGTTTATTTGGAAGTATGGTAAAGCTGAAGCACAAACTGGTTATAATGACGATTTAGTTATGAGCTTTGGAATAGGATTGTATGTAAGAGATACAGCATTAAAATTTAGACAACACGGATTAGACATAACAAAAGCAGCATTAAGTTCAATGCAAACCACTCAAACTACTTACCAAGGAGCATATTTTGCTAAAGGTAAAGATAATCCTTATCATATGGATAATGGACGAGGAGGTAAAGAGGATTTTAGCTGGATTTTGTAATATTTATTGATATATTATGGCAGATACAAGCGTATTCACACGACTAAAAAGATTATTCTCAACTGATGTAATCGTTAGAAACACAGGAGGAAATAATCTAAAAGTTTTAGACTTTAGTCATTACCAACAAACGGGACAAATTGAGACTAACTCAATGATAGACAGATTTAATCGTCTATACACCACAAATCAAATGCCCGTTTATAACCCAGCATTAAATTACCAAACACTTCGCACCCAATTATATTCTGATTATGAAGCAATGGATACAGATGCTATTATTGCTTCTGCTTTAGATATATTAGCAGATGAATCTACCCTTAAAAATGCTATGGGTGAAGTATTACAGATTAAATCATCTGATGAAGTAATGCAAAAAATTCTATATAATTTATTTTATGATGTGTTAAATATAGAGTTTAATATGTGGATGTGGATCCGCCAAATGTGTAAATATGGTGATTTCTTCCTAAAACTTGAAATTGCTGAAAAATTTGGTGTTTATAATGTAATTCCTTATACTGCATACAATATTGTTAGAGAAGAAAAAATTAGTGAAACTAATAACCAACAAGTAGAAGTTAAATTTAAATTTGACCCTGACGGTTTAAGTGGCGGGGGGGAATATGGTGGATATTTTGGAGGCTTACAAAACTCAGGAGGAAGCTCAAAGGGGGGGAGAGCTATTTATTTTGACAACTACGAAATTGCCCACTTTAGACTTTTATCAGATGTAAATTATTTACCTTATGGTAGAAGTTATGTTGAACCCGCTCGTAAATTATTTAAACAATATATCCTTATGGAGGATGCTATGTTAGTTCATAGAATAGTTCGTGCCCCCGAAAAAAGAATATTTTATGTAGATATTGGTAATATTCCCCCTGCTGAAGTAGAAAACTTTATGCAGAAAACCATTACCCAAATGAAGCGCACTCCATATGTTGATCAACAAACTGGGGACTATAACCTAAAATACAACATGCAAAACATGTTGGAGGATTTTTACCTCCCAGTTAGAGGTGGTGAATCTTCTACAAAAATTGAAACAACTCCTGGTTTACAATATGATGGAATTCAAGATATTGAATATTTAAGAGATAAATTATTCGCTGCTCTTAAAATTCCCAAAGCATTTTTGGGATACGATGAAAACACCGAAGGTAAAGCAACACTAGCAGCTGAAGACATCAGATTTGCCCGTACTATTGAGCGTATTCAGAGAATTGTCCTTTCTGAATTATATAAAATTGCAGTTGTCCATCTTTATACACAAGGATATGATGGTGATGATTTGACTAATTTTGAACTTAATTTAACCACTCCTTCTATAATATACGAACAGGAAAGAGTTGCATTAATGAAGGAAAAAATGGACTTGGCAGCCCAAATGATGGAAACCAAATTATTTCCAACTGATTTTATTTATGATCACTTATTCCATTTTAGTGAAGATGAATACCATGAGTTTAGAGATTTAGTTAGGGAAGATGCTAAACGTACATTCCGCAATGCTCAATTAGAAGCTGAAGGAAACGACCCAGTAGAAACTGGTACTTCATATGGCACCCCACATGATTTAGCATCTTTATACGGTAAAGGTAGATATTACGATGACCCAGATAATGTACCCGCAGGGTATAATGAAAAAGAATTAGGTCGTCCTGAAGAAAAAGTTTCTAATATTAACACTCAAGATGGTAATTTTGGTAAAGATAGATTAGGTGTTAAAAGAATGAAAGGTACTGACAAAAATGATTCTGATTCAATTAGACCTTCATATAAAGGAGATTCTCCTCTAGCTTTAGAAGCTAAAACGGCTTATTTACAAAATAAAGATTTGCTTAAAAAGATTCCGATTAATCGTAAACAGTTAGTGTTTGAACAAGATGAGTCACTACTTAACGAAAATAATTTAAAGAGCTAAGATCTTTATATATTTATAAAAAAGCCTATTAATGAAAATCAAACATTCTAAATACAAGAATACAGGCCTTTTATTCGAATTATTAGTAAGGCAAATTACTGCTGATACTCTTAACGAAGGTGAATCTCCTTCCTTAAATATACTGAAAAAAGCATTTGCTAAAACCGAGTTAGGTAAAGAATATAAACTTTACGAAACTTTATTTAAGAATAAAAATATTACTGAGGGTAAAGCTGAAGTAACTCTTAATACTATATTAGAGGCAACTCGTAAATTAAATAGAAGTGCTTTAAGAAGAGAAAAATATAACCTTATTAATGAGATAAGAAAACATTATAATATAAATGAATTTTTTAAACATCAGGTATCTAATTATAAAGGGTATGCTGCTTTTTATAAATTGATAGAAATTTACAACTCAGATAAATTATCTGAAACCGAAGAAATTATTCATAATAAGATTACTATATTAGAATGTTTAACAGAACATCCTGTTAGTGAAAAAAAAGTAAAAGAGGATTTAATTGAAGAATTTTCTAAATACGATAAAGATTTAAGGGTATTAACTTATAAAGTTATGCTTGAAAAATTTAATGGAAAGTATTCTAATTTAAATACTGGTCAAAAAGAAATACTTAAAGAATTTATTAATTCTATTGATAATGCTCCTCGTTTAAAAGAGATTTATAACAGTAAAATAAATGAGGTTAAAAAATCACTTAAACTTTATGCTAAAAAAGTTGAAGATGATACTACAAAAATTAAGTTATTAGAAGTTATTAAGTTATCAAGTGAACTAGATAAAGGATCTAAAATAAATAATGATGATCTAGTTAACCTTCTTCAATATTATCAATTAACTGAAGAACTTTCTAAAGCAACTAATGGCTGAGATTATTAAACCTAAAGATTTAAATTCCATTTTTCTCAAAAAAATTGAGGATAAACATGGAAAAATTAATTTTAAGGATGATTTTTTTTCTGGAGACTTAGATACCTATTATAAGGCAGATGATCCCTCTAAAAGAGGCGAAGGAGGAGGTATAACTCATACTATTATTAAACTCCCTAGCTTTGTAGAATTGTTTAAAAATTTAGACCAAGCTAGAAATAGTGCTAAAACTTTAACCCGTAACCCTGAGTTAAAAGGTGACACAGAATTTACACAACAAGCAGACCAAATCTATCAAATTTTTAACTCATTTAGAACATTTTTTAGAAAAAATTATCCTAATCAATACAGCACTGTTAGAAACCAAATTAAAGAAATGACTACTACAGCAGCAGGGGGTAGTTACTTAACTAAATATGCATTTGGGAAAAACCCAGCTTCCCAATATATTAAAATGGGGTACAAACCTGTAAACCAAAAAACACTTAGGAAAAAATCTAAAGGTATAGATTATGTGGATTTGTATAAAAAATGAATATGTATTACCATGAAAACACTCCAAGAACAATATAACTCGATTCAAAAAGGAAAAGGACATAAAGGTGTGTTCTTAAAAGAAGCAAAACGTTTATTTCCTAATATTGTTCCTAATACCGCTGGATTTGATCAAGCCACTAAATTGCTTAAGCAGCGTAGTATAATTAGCGAAAATGTTTTTCCTTTAATGCCTTCGGCTCAATTAAATCCTTTTACTAATTTTGATAAATTTGTAAATGAAGAAGTTAAAGCAACTGAAAAGAAAACTTCTAAAGAAGTAGAAGAGGCTAATAAAATAGGATACGATTATAAAAATAATAAAAATTTAGACAATCAAATTTTTGACCAATATATAAATGGTTTAAAGTTTGAAATGGAACAAAATCCTGAATTATTAGCTAACGAACCTACTGAAGCTTTATTAAAAGCTAAAGATATTGTAACTAAAAATTTAGAAAAAGATCCTTTATTTTATACTAAAAATGCTGCTTTTGGTATAGAAGGAATAGGTTATAAAGAACTTAAAAACCAAGACGAACCAACTGGTAAACACAAATCCTCCGGCTATGGAGACTTAAAAGAAAACAAAATGAACAAATCAGACCAACTTAAAGAATTACTTGAAGAGGCTGTAGCTGGAATTCCTTCCGTAGGTAACCCATTTGCAGATCGTAAAAAAGCTACTTATGAAGATAAGTTTGCTGCTTTCCTTGCTGAGGAAAAAAAAGAAGCTAAAGAAGCTAAAGAAAAAGCTGACGAAGGCAAAGAAAAAATGGATGAAATGGAACCTAAAATGAAGGAAGAAAAAGAACCTAAAAAAGAAGGCAAAATGAAGTTCGAAGAAGTAGTCAAAAAAGCCGAAAAATTAGGTGAAATGGCTAAAAATAGAGTTATGATGGAGATGTACGGCAAAAAGAAACAAGAACTAGAAGAAACTCTTGGCTCTATTAATGAAGATACTAACCTCCAGGAATTTGTCGATGAAGGTAAAGTAGCCCAAGTCCAGAAAGAGATTGCTTTATACGAAAAATATTACATGGCTGCTGAAGCTAATTATAACAATAGTAAATGAGACAAACCCTCATAGATACCCAACTTTTTACACTTTCTCCTCAAGCAATTACCGAAGCGGTTAAAACCGATAGTGGTAATTTACTTGTGGAGGGAAGATTACAAACTGCTGAAACCAAAAATGGTAATGGAAGATATTATCCTAAAGGAGTTTTACAAAGAGAAGTTGAAAAATATCTTGAGGGTCCTGTAAAAGAAAGCAGAGCATTGGGTGAATTAGACCATCCAGACTCTCAGGTAATTAATTTAAAAAACGTTTCCCATAATATCAAAGATATTTGGTGGGACGGAAATGATGTTGTAGGTAAAATCGAAATACTGCCTACGCCATCAGGCAATATTTTAACCCAATTATTTAAAAATGGCATAACAGTAGGTGTATCTTCTAGAGGTATGGGTAGTTTAAAACCACTAGGTGAAACCCAAGAAGTACAAGATGATTTTGAACTATTATGTTGGGATTTTGTATCTACACCATCTACACCAGGGGCATATGTCCATCCTATTAAAGAAGGGTTAGAATTTACTTCTACCAAAATTGGGAAATATTCTGAAGTTAACGATCTTATAACAGAAATTTTATGCAACAATGGGCAGTGCCCAATTATATAAAATAAAAAGGTTTAAAAGGAAAAGGTGCGAGAAATCGCACCTTTTTTTTCCTCGCCATATGTATCCTTGAATGTATCGTCAGTCTATACGATACCTATTATTATTAATCACTATTACGCTTCTACAGAATAAGCGTACTTTCCCAACAAAAATTTAGGAATAATGGCAAACAGAGATTTGTTAAAGGAAGCTATTGCTGACGCAAAAGCTGTCAAAGAGGTCGCTATTGCTAACGCAAAAGCCGCCTTAGAAGAAGCCTTTACACCTCATCTTAAAGACATGCTCTCCGAAAAGATTAAGGAAATGGACGAAGAAAAAGACCTAGCCGAAGTCGATAAGGAGAAAATGGAAGAAAAGAAAGAGTTAGAAAAAGAAGGCAAAGAAAAAGTGGACGAAGCTGAAGACATGGATGAAGGCTACGATGTAGATGAAGCCTATGACATGGACGAAGGTGAGGACATGGATGAAGAGCTAGATTTAGAAGAAATCTTAGCTGAGTTAGAATTAGAAGAAGGTGAAGACATGGATGAAGCTCAAGATGTAGACGAAACCAAAGACATAGACGAAGAAAAAGATATGGATGAAGGTGATACTATGTACGAAGCTGAAGAAGAGGTTAACTTAGATGACATGAGCGAAGAAGAACTAAAAGGCTTTATTGAAGATGTTATTGAAGATATGATCGAAGATGGTGAACTTGTTCCCGGTCCTAATGCTGATGAATCTGAAGAAGAAGAAGGCGAAGATACGGACGATGATATGACAGGTGATGCTGACGTAGATATTGAAGTTGACGACATTGACCTCCAAGAAAGTGAAGAAGTAGAGGAAGAAATTTTAAATGAAGACTTTACTACTGAAACTTTAATGCAATTAGCTGAAATTTTAGGCTTAGGATTACCTGCGGTTAAAGCTATGGTAATGGCTGCTGGTGTAACTTCTATGGCTGGATTAGCTGCTCTTCTTACAAAATTAGAAGGGGTTTTTCCAAAAGCTGCTGCTAAATTACAAAATTTAGCATCAAACTTAAGTGCAGGTATAAAAGGAGGAACTACTAGTAATGAAGGTTTAGAAACTTCTGATGTTAAAGAGGTTACATCTAATGATAAGGAACTTAAAGAAGCTAAAGCTGTTATTAAGCACCTTCAATCTGAGTTAAACGAAGTTAATCTTTTAAATTCTAAACTCCTTTACACAAACAAGATTTTCAAAGCGAAAAACTTAACAGAAAATCAAAAAATTAAGGTTCTAAAGGCTTTTGATAAAGCCGAATCAGTTAAAGAAGCAAAAGTTATCTATGAATCTTTAAGTGAAAACTTAGTTGATAAGTCTACTAAGTCTAACATTAGAGAATCAATGGGTATGGCTTCTAAGCCTGCGGGCGTTGCTCCTAAGCGTACTATAACCGAACAAAAAGTTGTAGAAGAAGATGCTATGGTATCACGCTTTAAAAAATTAGCAGGTATTAAATAATTATTAATTTTAAACAAAAACAAAAATGTCAAATTTAAATTCTCTTCTAGAGAGCGCAAATCAGTGGAAAGTCGTTCAGTCTGACGCCGCTAGATTAGCTTCAAAGTGGGAAAAGACAGGATTGCTCGAAGGTTTAGGCGATATTGAAAGAAATAATATGTCTCTCATTCTCGAAAACCAAGCTAAGCAACTTGTTGTTGAATCCTCACAAACAGGTGGTGGTACTGCATCATCTGCTACTTTTACAGCTGGAACTGGTGAACAGTGGGCTGGTATTGCTTTACCTCTCGTAAGAAAGGTATTTGGTCAAATCGCTGCAAAGGAATTTGTTAGCGTCCAACCAATGAGCTTACCTTCTGGCCTAGTGTTCTTCCTAGACTTCCAATACGGTACTAATAAGTCTGGTTCTAAGTTTGAACAAGGCGGTAATGTATTTGGTGCTGGCTCTTTATATGGTCAAACTGATGTTGATCCTGTTACTAATGGTTTATACGGTGCTGGTAAGTGGACTTACTCAAGCAATGTAACCTCCTCAGCTGGTGCTAGTGCAACATTCGCAACTGCTTCATGGTCAGATGTTGGGTATTCTTCCGCTCTTTCTGCTTCTGCAGATAATGACGTAATCGTTAAAGTTACAGTCCCAACCTCCTCTTTCTCTAATCCTGATGTAGAAGGTGTTAGAGGTTATTTTGTTGCTGGTACTAACGTTGGTGGTAATTTCCCTGAATATAACTACGCCTCAGGTGGAAATGTTGTATTGTTTGTTTCTGGTACTACGGGTACTGACCCCACAGCTCTTAAGATAACCTACGTACAACAGCCTACTGATAAGAACAGAGGTGATTTTGAGGATGGTAACACTACTCTAAACGCTGATAACGCTGAAATAGCCATCCCAGAAATTAACATTAAGATGAAGTCAGAAGCGATTGTCGCTAAGACTAAAAAGCTTAAGGCTGTCTGGACTCCTGAATTTGCTCAAGACTTGAACGCTTACCACAGCTTGGATGCTGAGGCTGAGTTGACTTCAATCATGAGTGAATACATCGCTCTTGAGATTGATATGGAAATCCTCGGTATGTTAATCGAAAATGCACTCACTACTGAGTACTGGTCAGCTGTTAACAATAAGGCATATGATGGCACAACCGATCTCCCTTCAAACAGTGACCTCGGATTCTTTAACACACAAGGTCAATGGTTCCAAACTCTTGGTACCAAGATTAATAAAGTGTCTAATAAGATTCACCAAGCAACCTTAAGAGGAGGAGCTAACTTTATGGTCTGCTCCCCAACTGTAGGTACAATCCTAGAATCAATTCCTGGATTCGCTGCTGCTGATGGTGTTGCTGCTGAAGACATGACATACGCCTTTGGTATCCAGAAGATGGGTAACTTAAACCAGAAATATCAGGTTTATAAAAACCCATACATGACTGAAAACACAATCCTCTTAGGATTTAAGGGTTCACAATTCTTGGAAACAGGTGCTACATTTGCTCCATATATTCCATTAATTATGACACCTCTAGTGTACGATCCAACGACCTTCACACCAAGAAAAGGTCTCTTGACTCGTTACGCTAAGAAGATGTTAAGACCTGAATACTACGCTAAGATCTACGTTAACGGTTTAAACACCCTCTAATTTAGATTTTAACATAAGCTAAAGAAAAGCCCCACTTCGGTGGGGCTTTTTTATTGTTCTAGTAGTTAGTGTATATGTATAATAAAATAAAAAAGATGAAAGAAACACCATCGCAGTTACCCATACCAAGTTATGTTTTAAATTTTCCTTTTACTTTAGACACTTCAAATCCAAATAATATTTGGATGCAAGAATTACATCCTGATGCTCTAAAGATAAATAAAGGAGTAGCATATAAACAATTTTTAGATCTTTACGAATTTATAGCAGGTAATTCCTTAGCATATTTGTTACCTTCTTCTGGTAACTTCCAAGACCAGGTATATGTAGCTAACTTAGGTATTTATCTTCCACATATTAAAGATTCAAACCAAATTATTCTTTCAAACTTCACTTCAGAACCTAGACAAGGTGAAGAAAAAGCAGGTAAGCCATTTTTTGATTTAATGGGTTATGAAACAACTATTTGTCCCTTTAAATGGGAAGGAGAAGCTGATCTAAAGTACCTTTATGGTAATGTTTATGTAGGGGGTTATGGAATTCGTAGCCAATACGAGGCCTATGAATGGATGGAAGAAAATTTCAATATGAATATTATCAAACTTGAAATGGTTGATGATTATTTATATCATCTTGATTGTTCTATTTTTCCGTTAACTAAAGAAAAAACATTAGTTTGTACGGAAATGTTTGATGAAGAGGAATTAGCGCAATTAGCACAATATACTGAAATAATAGACATAAGTGTTGACGATGCTTTTAATGGTTTAACCAATTCTGTACGCTTAGGTAATATGATTTTATGTGCCTCAAACATCTCAGAGATGACTAGAGCAGATGAAAATTATGAAGCGGAAAAAGCTAAAATTGAAACAATGGAAAAGATTTGTTTCAATGAAGGTCTCGAACCTGTTTTCTTTAACCTCTCAGAATACATGAAATCAGGAGCTATGTTAAGTTGTATGGTAATGCATCTTAACTACGTTGATTACAATAAATCTTTAGTCTAATGGCTCAGTATTTAGAAGATTGGTTAGAAACCGAGGTTGAAAAATGGTCAAATGTACCTGTAGGAGAGTTATCTAATACTTT
>Ga0213865_10001242_pt1 | contig 16786 bp, 14 predicted proteins | sample PICome_6_FD_160100 | JGI IMG/M metagenome (GOLD analysis project Ga0213865, IMG submission 160100) | Coastal seawater microbial communities near Pivers Island, North Carolina, United States - PICO282 | ecosystem: Environmental > Aquatic > Marine > Coastal | place: USA: North Carolina...
TAATGCCGCAGAGCCCCTCACTGAAAACAGCTCAGATCACCATTATTTTCAACAATTTCATCATGGCCAATTGAGTGCAGTCGCACTGCTGGATCAACACTTGCAGTCACATCCTGAAAGCAATTTCAGTGCGCAGCAAACATGCGCACTGTTTTACTGGATGGCTCAAAGTTACCAAGCACGCAAACATACGAGCGAAGCGCTAAACTTCTTAAAAAAGGCAGTAAAAAGTGGCAAGCCCGATTGGATCGAATGGCACTTAGCCCAGTGGCAACTGCAACAATGCGAACGAAGTACCGCACACTAAGCTAAGTATTTTCACCGAAACCCGTCAGCTCCTAAGTGGAATTTATTGATTCTCGAATCTCCTGTAGGGCCCACTGGGCATGCTCGGCAATCATAGCGTCCGCATGCCGACTATATTTTTCCAGCATTGGCACTGCCTGAGGGTCCCCCGAATTCCCCAAAACCACACAGATATTGCGCTTAAAACGCCCTAACTTCAACCGTCGCATGGGCGACCCCACCATCTGTTGCTTAAATTGCGTCTCATTCCAATCGAGCATTTCAATCAATGAAGGCCACTTACGCGCCTGAAATTTTAGCTCCTCAGTAACTTGAGCCCACTTATTCCAGGGGCACACATCTAAACACTCGTCGCAACCATACAAGCGGTCCCCAATCGCTCGCCGGTATTCAAGCGGTATCGCACCAGCGTGCTCGATCGTCAAATAGGCAATGCAACGGCGAGCGTCCAATTGATAAGGTGCTGTGATGGCCTGCGTTGGGCAACAATCGATGCAGCGGGTACAGCTGCCGCAACGATCCTTAGCAGTTTCACCAGATGGTAAATCTAGGGTGGTAACAATATTCGCCAGAAAGGACCAAGTCCCACGCTTAGGCTCGATTAAAATAGTACTCTTACCCTGCCACCCCAGCCCCGCAGCCTCCGCTAAAGGCTTCTCCAGCAACGGACCTGTATCCACGTAGGGCTTTTGCTGACTGCCGAAGCTTTGGCTCATAAAACGGCACAATTTTTTCAAACGTCGATAGATCAAATTGTGATAATCATCTCCCAGCGCGTACTTCGCGATCCGATACGGCCGTGGTGGATCTGCTTGGTAATAGTTCATCGCCAACACCACGATACTGGCAGCTTCCGGCAACAACCGCTCGGGGTGCAGACGTCGATCGTTGTTATGCGCCATCCATTCCATCGAACCTTGCTTGCCTTGATCCAGCCACCTTAAATAGTAGTCACGCCGCAGTTCCGTGGGCACCGAAACTACCGAGACCGCGTGAAAGCCCTGGGCAAGGGCCTCAGTACGGATCTTTTGCAGTGTGGCAGCATCCTTTGACATGGCAACACAGCAAAAGTAGCGAACTCCCAACAAGCAAAACAATTGAGCTGACAAAGTAAAAATCTTTGATAGCACACTTGTATGCACAACCAAATTTGGGCCATCACTGCTGAGAATTTAGCCGAACAATTGGCGGCCACTCAAGGCGGACGCTTGCATGCTTGCCAATTGCTTCCCTATTTGCCATTAAGCCTAGGGCTTGTTGAAGCGGTCTTAGACGCATTGGCCCAGTCACAAGCAGTCGAAAAAACAGTGACAACTGCGGGCACATTTTATACCTTTCTGGATTTACTGGATGCCAAACCAAGTACCTTTCGCGTCGACACTTGCGTGTATTCTCGCGAAACATTAAAGGATGCCGAATATGGTGTTATCTCGGATACCGTCAGAAAGCAAATCTATACTGAGCTCGAGCAGCTATCGCTTACACATAACTGGGCCGCACAAGCTGTTAATGAGCACGAGCTCTTATACTTAATCAATCACTTACCCGCTCCAGTTAGGCCCAGCCAAGTTGCCGGTCATTCACGATTGCCATTCAAAAGAGCGGAACAACATCTTAATAATTTTCTAAAGCAGCGAACCCTGCAACTGGATCCCCACACACGCAATTTGAGCAGTCCCCCTATGCGCTACCCTCAGCACGCCTATCAAAAAAACAATGCTTTTATTCGTCAATTTCCCGCTGCGCTTAAAGAGGAAAGCGAGCTCAACCTCATCCATGTACTCAAAAAAATACTTTTCGTTTTTTTAGGTTGTATCTGCTTGGCAGTTACCGCCAGAGTACACCCTGTTATCATCATCTTGTTGGGCTTCACGATATCAACCTGTATATATTTCAACCATCTTAGGCGTAAGCAGCCTGCACTTTAACTTGAATTAAGATTTATGTCCAACAATAGCTTTCAATTTAACCAGCCAGGCGCGACTGCCCCCCGCCCCGCATCCAATTTCAAAACACCGCTCATTTTATTTCTAATCGCCCTGATTGGATCCGCGGTATTTTTCCTCGTGACTTTTCGCGTACAGCGAGTGTCGGGAACCGAAGTCGGCATTAAGGTCAACAATGTAACGGGTGACATCAGCGTCATCGCAGAATCGGGAACCAACATTTATAACGGCCTGCTCAATTCTTTTCATTTACTCGACATGACGGTGCAACGTTTAGAAATGGTGGCGCAACCCAATCGCGGTGAACGCAATGAGCGAGACGACCTACGCGTCAAAACAGTCGATGGCAGCGACGTTTTTCTCGATTTGACGATTAATTATCAGCTGCGCCGCGATATGGTGGAGGCCGTCGTCTTAACGTCCGGTCTGGGAGATGCCTACAAATTCAAATGGGTGCGCGATTACTCACGATCAATTTGTCGCAGTGTATTCGGAGAAATGACCACCGAGGAGTTTTACGATGCCAGCGTGCGCAATACTAAAGCACAAAAAGCCATGGAAGAGCTTAACAGTTCCCTCAAGCCCTACGGGATCGAAATCAGCAGTGTGATCGCTGAAAAGTTTAGTTTCCACAAGGAATACGAAGAACGCATCCGCGCCAAAAAGTTGGCCGACCAAGAGGTCGAGGAACAAGTCTCAAAAGCCAATGCGGCACGCCAAAATCAAATTTTTCGCGAAGTAGAAGCCACCAAGAAAAAGGAGGTGGTGATCGCCACTTACGAAGGCGAAATGCAAAAACTCATCGTGGAGGCTACAGCGAATGCTGAGCGCGACATTCGACAAGCCGAAGCCTACGTGATTGATACCCAATTGGGAGCTGATGCCGACTTTTACAGTCGCGAAAAAAATGCCCAAGCAATTTTGGTGAAAGCACAAACCGAAGGCGAAGCCCTGAAAGCATTAGCGCAAGCCCACGAGGGCCCCGGCGGCTTCAACCTTGTCAAACACGCCTACGCTCGCCAATTGGGCCAAGTCAAATTAAGCGGCCAGCCCTTTACCATCGAAAGCACAACCGAGCGGCTTAGCTATCAAGATGAAGCCGCCGTCGCCAAACAAAACAAAGCACTCAACACTTCCAAATAGGCGCGCTATGCAGTTCATAAAATATTTTTCCTCATTCATCATCATAGCCTTGCTCGGTAGTCTGCTGGCTTGGCAATTTTTATTCATCCGAATAGATATTGGTGAAACGGGTGTGCGCACCCAGCAGTACAGCTTCTTGGGCGAAAAGGGCGTCGTTGCCAAAGATTTTGGACCCGGCTGGCATCGCAATTTACCCCTACTCGACACTTGGAATATTTTTGATTCCACTGTTCAAACAACCGAATTCACCACGGAACAGGAGCGGCAGCAAATGCGTCGCCGCTACAGCTTTCTATCGTTAGCATCCCAAAAGTATTTAGCCTCCACACCCATCGGGGGTCCTGGACAAGTGGAACTCAAGTCCAAAGATGGCTTTACGGTCAAATTGGATGTGACTGTAAAATATCGTATCCAACCGGGCGAAGTTCACAAACTCTATCGCGAACTGGGATCGCAAACACGTTATAAAGGCATTGTGCGCGACCAAGTGCAACGCGTTATCCGCGACACCTTTGGTACCATGCGAACGGAGCAGTTTTATGCACCTGCTGTCCGTCGCAGTAAGACTGATGAAGCGCAGCAACTGTTGAGAAGCGAACTCGCAGACAGCAATGTGGAGCTAATCGAAATCCTCATTCGTGACATTGCATTTGACCCTTCCTACGAACGTAAGATTTTGGATAAAAAACTGGCCGACCAAGATGTTGAATTGAATAAGTCGCGTGCGCTCGCCGAGGAAAAAAAGGGAGAGACTAATCGTATTGCCGCAGAGACAAACGCCAAAGTGCGCGTCATCGAACAAGAACTCAAAGCAAAGCAACTCACAATGAAGGCAGAGACAGACAAATTGATTGCCAAAATCAATGCGGATGCGCGCTTGAGCGCCGCCAAACTGATTGCTGACGCTGATCTCTACAAAGCAGAATTGGACGCGCAAGGGAGCCTACTGGAAAGAGAAGCCAGCGCCGAGGGAGAACGCCTCAAAGCTGAGGCTTACAATGCCCCCGGGGGACAAAACCTAGTCGCCTTGGCCATCGCTGAAAGTATACAACTGGATGAACTGGTGGTCTCCACGCAAGGAGATGACTTTTTAGACATTAATCAAATGGTTAAAAAATTTGGCGCTAATGCTGTCGCCGTACAGCCCTAATTACCCAGCCGATTCAACGTATTCAAAAACGTGTCTGATTCCTACACTGAAGCCAATATAAGATCGCTCGACTGGAAAGAGCACATTCGCCTGCGCCCGGGGATGTACATCGGAAAGTTGGGTGATGGCTCAACCACCGATGATGGGATCTACATCCTGCTGAAAGAAGTCATCGACAATTCGATTGATGAATTTGTGATGGGCCACGGCAAAGTCATTGAGCTCACCATACAAGATTCTACAGTGCGTGTCCGAGATTATGGTCGCGGTATCCCCTTGGGCAAATTAAAGGACTGTGCCTCTAAGATCAACACTGGCGCAAAGTACGACTCGGAAGCTTTTAAAAAATCGGTTGGATTGAATGGCGTCGGAATTAAAGCCGTCAACGCGCTGTCCTCAAATTTCACGATCCGCGCCTTCCGAGGCCAGGCGACCCGCACTATCACTTTTGAGGCTGGCTCCGTCATTCAAGAAGATCGGGAAGATCAACTGAATGCGGATGAAAAAGACGGTACCTGTATAGAATTTGAGGCCGACACCACTGTTTTTGGTTCCTTTCGGTTCCGCCAAGAATTCGTGGAAAACATGCTGCGCAATTATGCCTACCTGAATCGCGGCTTAACTCTACTATATAACGGGCGTAAATTTAAGTCTGATCGCGGCTTACATGATCTATTGGAGGATAAGCTGGATGGTCCGCCGCTCTACCCGATTATCCACTTAGTTGAAAAAGATTTAGAGGTCGCCTTTACCCACAACGACGGCTACGGTGAAGAGTATTACTCTTTCGTGAATGGCCAGCACACCACAATGGGGGGGACCCACTTGAATGCTTTTCGGGAAGCATTGGTGAAAACGATTAAAGACTTTTTTAAAAAGGATTTTGATGCGGTGGATGTGCGGACATCCATCTGCGCTGCGATCAGTCTGAAGGTTGAAGAACCCGTATTCGAATCACAGACAAAAACAAAATTGGGCTCGGTTGAAATGGGTCCGAATGGCCCTACGATTCGCACATTCATCATTAATCAAATCAAACAGCAGCTCGATAATTACTTACATCGAAATCCCAATAGTGCTGAAATTATCTTAAAGAAGATTCAGGAAGCAGAGCGAAATCGTAAAGAATTAAAGGGCATCCAGAAACTGGCAAAAGAACGGGCTCGCAAGGCCAAGTTACACAATAAAAAATTGCGCGACTGCAGAATCCATTATAACACCAAGAAGGAAGGACGCTTAGAGTCGACGCTTTTTATAACAGAAGGTGACTCCGCCTCTGGCTCCATCACAAAAGCTCGTGATGTCACCAAACAAGCCGTCTTCTCCTTAAAAGGAAAGCCTCTAAACAGCTTTGGCTTGACCAAAAAAATTGTATACGAGAACGAAGAATTCAATTTGCTACAAGATGCCCTCAACATTGAAAATGGGTTGGATGACTTGCGGTACAACAATGTTGTGATTGCCACAGATGCTGATGTAGATGGCATGCATATCCGCTTGCTGCTCATTACATTTTTTCTACAATTTTTTCCGGATTTGATTAAGCAGGGGCATCTGCATTTGCTGCAAACTCCCCTATTTCGCGTCCGAAATAAAAAAGAGACCCGCTACTGTTACAGCGATGAAGAGCGTATCTCAGCAATCGAAGCCTTGGGTCCCAAACCAGAGATCACTCGCTTTAAAGGATTGGGTGAAATCTCCCCCCAAGAGTTCCAACATTTTATTGGCGCCAATATTCGACTCGACCCTGTGCTGATTCCCAACAAAATGGTAATTAAGGAACTACTCAGCTTCTACATGGGCAAAAATACACCCGATCGGCAGCAATTTATTATAAACAACCTGAAATTAGAGGAGTCGCTGCCGATTTAAATAGCTTTCTCTTTTAAAATTTTAAACGCGCTCACTAACAAAGGACTAAGCTTGTAAATTTAAAATTTGCTGATAGCGTTGACCTATTATAAGCTGATCTAAATTAGGCAATGCTTTTTTAGTTACAGCAAGCCCACGTATGAGACAAAAGATTCCGCAGGATACAAATTCCGCTATCGATAAGACTAGAGATGCAAGCCAATTTATAAAGCGTCAACAGGTACACACCAAACACGAGGCCTCCGACGAGGACTTTAATTTCATTCGTGAAATTGTCTACAAACTGTCGCGGATTTCAATTGGTCCAAATAAGCGTGTTATGGTGCTCTCGAGAATTTCACGCCGTATGCGAGCGCTGCAAATTAACACAGTCAAGGACTACTGCGAGTATATCAAAAAGCCTACAGGTTCTAAAGAGCTGTCAGCTCTGATTGATGCCATATCAACCAACCACACATATTTTTTTAGAGAAGCTCAACATTTCGCATACTTAGAAAGTGCCATACTTCAGAATCGAATCCAGCAAACGATTAAACCCTTCAAAGTATGGAGCGCTGCTAGTAGTTCAGGCGAAGAACCTTACAGCATCGGTATGGCTCTGATGGAACATGCCAGATCAAATGCCGGTTTTGACTGGCGCATGGACGCAACTGATATTTCTACCACTGTATTAGAGCGCGCTAAGAAAGCCGTCTATCCAATAATTTCGCTCGAACGCGTCCCGGAGCATTACGTCAAACATCACTGCATTAAAAATGCCAGTGATGAGACCTTTACTGTGAGTAAAGAAATCCAGCGACGAATTCAATTTCAGCAAGCCAATTTATTTGAGCTGCCGCCGTCTTTGTCCAATGATTACGATCTCATCGTCTGCCGAAATGTCATGATCTATTTCGACCGCCCCACCCGCGAACAACTCATTAACAGTCTGGTCAGACGCTTAAAGCCAGACGGCACTCTTTTTGTCGGTCATTCAGAAAGTCTCAATGGGCTACAGCACAATTTAAAAATGGTGCGTCCTGCAATTTACGTTAAAGCCCATTAGTATGTCCAAAGCTTCTCCTCCATATAAAGTCCTGATCGTTGATGATTCTGCTGTCGTCCGTCGTATGATTACGGATTCCCTCCAAGGTGCCAAGGATATTGAAATCGTCGGTCGTGCGGCGGACCCCTATCAGGCGCGCGACATGATCAATCAACTCAAGCCAGACATTTTAACGCTCGATATTGAAATGCCGCGCATGGACGGACTGACTTTTCTGAAAATTATTATGGAGCAGTGTCCGATGCCCGTCATCATCGTCAGTTCACTCTCACAAAAGAATTCCAAACACACGATTCAAGCTCTGAGTTTGGGAGCGGCTGATGTGCTGGCCAAGCCAGATGGTGCGCACTCCTTAGGCAAGGTTGGCGATTTACTGCAAGACCGTATTCGTGGTATCTTGTCCAGTGAGCGTCATTTTGATAAGGTTTTACGAAAACCCGATGCGACGAGTCAAGAGGCCGCCAAAAGCATCCATAATCAAATCAATACGATTGCATCCAAAGGGCCCTTTCACCCGCAAAGTATCGGTTTGATCGGCGCCTCAACTGGAGGAACCATTGCGCTTAGAAAAATCTTTGAGAATCTACCCAGTAATGCGCCGGGGATGTGCATTGTGCAACACATGCCAGCAGGCATCACTAAAGCATTTGCGGAAAGTCTCAATTCCGTGAGTCAGATGACTGTACGTGAAGCTAAAGACGGCGATTATGTTGAGCACGGGTTAGCCTTGGTTGCCCCCGGAGATTTCCACATGTTACTTATGGCTGATTCAAAAGGCTACCGAGTCAAACTCAAACAGAGTCCCAAAGTCTGGTATCAGCGCCCCGCTGTCGACGTACTCTTCAAAAGCGCAGCATCTGTTGTCAGTCATCGCGCGGTCGCCGCCGTCCTGACTGGGATGGGGCGCGATGGCGCAGAGGGACTCCTGAAACTAAAATCCACAGGGGCGGCCACCATTGCGCAAGATGCAGCCAGTTCCACGGTTTATGGGATGCCCAAAGCAGCTTATGATTTGGGGGCTGCGAAACGTGTTCTCAGCTTAGAGGCGATTGCGACCAGCATGCTACAACTCTTTAGGCGCAGTGGTTGAAGCACTGAATACGATGCTCTCTTTGGGAAAACGATATCGCAGATAGTCGGAGTATAGCTCTCAATTAGCCTATTTTCTCTGATTGGAAATCAGAGACAGGCTTACTAGCGATACAAGTAAAACTGGGCTTCAATAGATAACAGCAGCACAGTACATAGGCATCGATAAAAGTGTAGCGCACAGTAAATTGCTCCAATTTTCGTAGCCATTTTTCGGAAAAACTAGTTGGATTCATTTGCAGACTCAACGACTGACTCTCCGCAACTGGATGCAAGCTAACAGCTTTAAAGTTTGTTGGGTGACGATAGTGCGGATAATAGGCTTTGTAGATAGCCTCTTTAGCGCTAAAGACAAGGCTCGCTAAGGTGGTCGAACCTCGAACCCAGTCCATTTCAGTATCACTTAAGATGCGCTGAATAGCTGCCGGGGACAAACGATGAACGTTTTCAATATCAATACCGACACAGTCAACAGCATCCGCTGGAGCCGCCACAGCAACCACCTGCTGTCGACAGTGAGAAATTGACCCGAGATAGGAAGTCGGCCAAGTTGGCAGCCCATCTTCATCTGGAATTAAGGGGCAGCCCCTAGGAACACCCAAACTTTTTAGGGCCTGGCTTGCACAGTGTCGCCCACTGGTAAACTCTTGCCGTCGACTCAAGGACATCCCCGACCGAAAACTCTGCGCATAGGAGAACTCCTGCAGCCACTCTCCACTTTTTACGCAATAAGCAGCCCGCATGGGCAGGGGTGCCACTTGGGACAACGCGTGCTCGAACTGCTCAAGCTTGAGTACCTTTGAGCGATCAAGCATCTAAGCTCAATTTGGCGATGAAGCAGGCAGATAACTAGGCTGCATCTTGCGAGTGCCCCGAACCAGAATTAGAAACTGGCGACTGCTCGGAAGCCGCCCTCAGCTTAATTTTTGGTTTAGCGCGGCCCTCCACGACAGCACGGTTAATCGTTACATTGGATACGTTTTCGCGATTCGGAAGATCGAAAAGGATGTCAAGCATCAGCTTTTCCATAATCGCACGCAGCGCACGAGCACCTGTTTTTAACTCGATGGCACGATCGGCAATCGCGGCAATCGCATCACGGGTAAAATGTAAATCCACCCCTTCCATCGAGCACAACTTAGCATATTGTTTGATCAGAGCATTTTTAGTATTCTGTAGGATGTGACATAGATCTGAATTACTCAACTCATCCAAAACAGCGACCATCGGCAAGCGACCAATAAATTCGGGAATCATACCAAAATGCACCAGATCTTCCGGCTGGGTCTCTCTTAAGACCTCACTGAATGAAAGTTCATTCATGCGCACATTGTGCGTGGTATCAAAGCCCATTGCCTTGGTACCCAAACGATCCTGCACCATTTTCTCCAGGCCAACAAATGCACCGCCACAAATAAACAGAATATTGGTGGTATCGATTTGAATATATTCTTGATTGGGATGCTTACGCCCACCTTGTGGAGGTACGTTACAAACAGTACCTTCTAAAATTTTCAACAAGGCCTGCTGAACGCCCTCACCCGAAACATCTCGGGTAATCGATACATTGTCCGTCTTGCGGCCAATTTTATCAATTTCATCCACATAGATGATCCCGCGCTGCGCTTTCTCGACGTCATAATCAGCCGCTTGCAATAGTCGTAACACAATGTTCTCAACATCCTCACCTACGTAGCCGGCCTCCGTTAGTGTGGTGGAATCCGCAATCGCAAAGGGCACATCCAACATTTCCGCCATCGAGCGAGCCAGTAAAGTTTTTCCGCTACCCGTCGGCCCCAGCAATAAAATATTACTTTTTTCGATCTGCACCTCACGATACTTCTGATCAATTATATCCGCATCAGTTGACGCCTCCGCATGCAGTCTTTTGTAGTGATTGTAAACCGCGACAGCCAAAGCGCGCTTGGCGTAGTCTTGACTCACAATATGTTCATCCAATTTGGCTACAATTTGCGCCGGACTCAACAAGCTTGCGACCGCTTCATTCTCGACTTGCACATCTGCTGCTGGCTGCTCCTCAGCATCCAGCAACTCGCGATCAATAATCGTCTTACAGATTGTGACACAACCATCGCAGATATGCACCCCCGCTGGACCCGCGATCATTTTTTTAACCTCATTTTGTGCCTTTCCACAGAAAGAACAAAAAGTCATGCGTGTTGATTTGGCCATGAGCTGGAACCTAGTGGGGCTTATTTGTTGACGATGACTTGATCGACAATCCCGTAAGCTTTAGCATCCTCGGCACTCAGATAAAAATCGCGATCTGTATCTGCTGCGACCTCAGCTTCGGTTTTGCTAGTATGCTCCGCAATTAGGCGATTCATTTGAGCCCGCCAACGCAAGATCTCTTTGGCGGCAATCGAAATATCAGAAGTTTGACCAGTAGCGCCCCCACTCGGCTGGTGCATCATTACGCGACTGTTCGGGAGTGCATAACGCTTCCCCTTAGTACCCGCCGCAAGCAGCAAAGTCGCCATACTGGCAGCCTGCCCGACACAGTACGTGACCACGTCACACTGTAAAAAGTTCATCGTGTCGTAAATCGCCATCCCATCTGTCACACTGCCTCCAGGCGAGTTGATATACAGGCTAATATCCTTTTTGGGGTCCTCCATTTGCAGGAAGAGCATCTGTGCAATCACCGCATTGGCCACAAAATCATTGATGGGCGTACCAATAAAAATGATGCGATCCCTCAGCAGACGGCTATAGATATCCCATGCACGCTCAGATCGGCCCTCGCGTTCATAAACAGTTGGTAATGGTACGTAACTCACTATAATGTAGGTTCAGATATTTAAAATTTTGGCTTAGGACTCGACAACTTCGACATCAGAAGATTCCGCTGTGTCCGCTTCTTGGCTAGGCTCAGTAACAGCCACGCGCTCAGACTTTTCTAGCAGTAAATCCATCGTCTTCCCAAGTATAATCTCACTGCGCATCCGGTCAATACGACTACGGTCTTTTTGCAATTCTTTCACCAACTTTTCTGGTTTTTCTCCTGATTGCTGAGCCTCCATCATGATCATGCGCGACATATCATCATTCTCAACCTTTACTTTTTCGGCTTCAGCAATCTTCGACAATATAAAGCGAGATTTCAAACGCGTTTTAGCGGCTGCCGTGGCTCCTTCATGTAATTCGGCTTTATTTTGCTCAAAATCCTCTGGCTTGGCGCCTTGTTGGATATTTTTATACATAAAATCACGCAGGACTGACTCAGTTTCTGACTCGATACCACTCTGCGGGATCTCAATCTCCACGGCATCCAATAGCTGACGACTAATCTGCTCACGCTCATTTTCCAAATTCGCTTGCTGTTTGCGCTGAACCAAGTTGTCGCGCATACGCTCCCGCAATTCTTCAGCACCTTTTAGTCCCAGCCCTTCACAGAAGCTGGCATCTATCTCAGGCAGTTCCTTGCGACGCACCTCCGCAACCTCAAGCTTGTAGCTGACAGTTTTACCTGCAATGGCCTCCACCGCGAAATCTTCGGCAAATTCCATCTCGACAGTTTTGGAATCTCCAGCTTGCATGCCAAGCAAAGCTTCCGAAATCGCCGCAATCTTGGGCGAGTCAGTATTCCCCGCACGCTCCCAAGTATCTTTTTGCTCTCCGTAGCCAGTCTCTTCAGTCACCAAGTCAGAAACCGCTTGCTCACCGAGCGTCCCGATGTAAGTGCAGCGCACAAAATCGTCCGCTTCCGCAGCCCCCTCAATTTCATTATAGGCAGCGCGCTGTTCAAGAAGTTGCGCAATTGCCTCATCAACTTCTGCTTCGCTGACATCCGATGATGCAGATTCCACCTTGAGACCTGAATATTGAGGCAATTCAAAAGCCGGTAAAATATCGACGGTAAAATCAATCGTCAGATCGTGTTCACTCGACACAGGACCATGATCCAAGTCCACTAATTTGAAAATATCCAACTCGGAGGATTCGACAGCATCCCGATGAGCCTTGGCCAAAACAGCTTGCTGCAGCTCTTGCTTCAATTCTTTGGCGTAGCGCGCGCGCACCATATTGGCAGGCGCCTTACCCGGGCGAAATCCCGGAACTTTAGCCTGCGCTTGAAAGTTTTTAATCAGACTCGCTTCTTCCTCAGCAACTTGGGCTGCTGGCAACTTTACCGTGATGGTCTTGCGGGTAGAACTAATGTCGTTAACTTCTTTTGTGAATGTACTCATAGAAAATAAATAATGGCGACTTTATTGGTCAAAACTTACCAACATGAGTCTAGCGGCACTGGGGTCAACATCTATGTGACTCCAGATTTGTGATTATATTTTACTGAGAAAGCCTACAACGATCCTAAGCGCTGTACAACTGCAGCCAATAAGCTGCAGAACATTTCATAAATGCAGTCAAGCCCATGGAAGCTGCATGCTGTTAATGGTCGTTAAATTATTGACTAGAGAGGCCCCCAAAACAGAAACATCCATAAATACATAATTGGGAAATATTAACAAAAAATAGCATTAAAATACGGAAAAAATATACCTGCAGGGTTATTTTTAATCCCTATCGGAGTAGAATGCATATGCTAACTCGTGCTACTTTATTTACATGCACAGCATACACCGCAGTGATCTAAAAACATTTAAACACACAAAAAACCTTTATTCAGGCCTTATGCTGAATATGTCAGCATATGTACCAGGGACAATCCACCGCACAGTAATTGACTGCCTCACATACTCGAACTGAATAAAATGCCACACGACGACATGGCGAGTACGCCCATCCCGGTACCGACACTCATCCCAAAGACTCTATTTTCCAGTCCATAACAAACAAGTCGTCGCTGTGGGCCATGTGCCCACAGCGACTTTTATTAACGCACCTATCGAGGAGAAAACGCGAGTCAACTCCCTACACTTAAATAACACAGATGCCCCTAGGGACTGGTAACCCAAAATTATAAAAATAGATCAAACATCTCTGCCCATGATACCATAAAAAAAATACCCCTTAATCTCAAATTATGCGACGAGAGGTATGATTTCAGTTTGGGCAATTATCAACAGGAAACGCTCTGCGAATGAGCACTCAACAATGACGCAATCCCCATCGGACCCATAAGGGGCCATCAAGCAATCAATTGCACCCTTTTGCTGATGACAGATCCGAAAGCGCCCACTCGATCATTCTCATTCACCGACAACTCCATCAACACATCAAACCATCAAAAAATGCGCGACTGATGACTAAATTTGTGGCGACCGTAGAAAGCCAAGCGCACGGCATTCCAATAACCGACTGCCAACACACTACACGAGCTGACATCTGCTATTCTCAGACTTAAGAATATTGAATGCCTTGAATAGAAAAAAGCATCCCGCTGCACTCATCGGCCTAAAATGCGATCACACCTGTTCGAATGCACAAAGCTGACCACACATATCACTTTGAAGACAGCATGTAAAGATGTCTACAGTGCTTTAGAATACAATACTTCATGCCCACAGCGATTGCCTTATTTCTCCTGCAATAATCGCCCAGTACCATAGAGCTGAAAGCTAGTCAGCGCCCCATAGACAATACTGGTGCGACTATAACTGGCTTTACCCGACTTCAAACTAAACGAAAGAATGCCAAAGCCATTTATCGTGTCCTCAATAAAGTGCATACCCTTTCCTGCTGGCATCACAGTCACATTATGCGTTTCGAAACTATCCGAAAAGGGACTGTAACTTTTAACAGTCCCTTTGCCAGCCGTTGTATCAAAAGTCAGTTCCATCCGAGTCTCCCGCTCGACTATGCGCGGCTTGTCTGTGACTTCTGCTGTCGTGTCGAACAGAAATTCAATTATGAATGTTTCTGCACTCATGTGAGTAGTGAGAACAAAGAGAATCGTGAGCACGAATTTTAGCATTAAAATGAGCAGTTTGTTAATTTTAAGGAGTCGGCGTCTAGATAACTGGTACAGAAAAATCAACGCGTAAGAAAACGATTATTTTAAAGGCATCCAAAGGATTTATATATTGTATTATGAAGAATATGGAGAATGTCAATTGATTTAATGATACAAATAAAAAAACTAAAAAGCAACCGAATCCACATTTAAGCAACCGAATCCACATTTAAGCAAGCGTCCATTATACTCAGATTATATGCATTCACATACCGAGCCATTTTGATCACCCCGTATGCAGCACACTTTTCTCACATACTACCAATGAAACTAAGAGGAAATGATCAAAAAAAAACAACCTCCGCATCACAAAAGTCCCACATTATACCAACTTAAAAAAGGTATGACACTATTGATGTTTCAAGTAGCGTTTGCTGAAGAGCGCATCCACCCCTTGCCAAATAAGCCGACAACTTTGTTAGGAGCTTCCCACCAATCTTTCAAATGTAAGCCGACAACTGTATCCAAGCGCCCAATGCTTGGCCAAAGCTTGTTGGCAGTCTGGTCCTGTATTAGGTCCCAGAGCTTTTCGATAGGATTGAGTTCCGGGCTGTATGGAGGCAGTGTCACAATGTGAATGCCTTCAGGGATCATTTCATGGGAAGCTTCTTTAGGATGAAAGCCATCCCCATCCCAAACGACGATAGGCTCATAGTTAGGACACTGAGTTTTAATTGGCTCCAAAAAAGCGCGCGTCCACTCCAAACTCACGCTTGGAGTCTGAAAAAAAAACCGTCTTGCCTTCGACCGGATCGAGTGCCCCATAACAATAACTCCAATCATACTTACTTTGCCAAAGCTTGTGAGGGCGCCGTCCTTTTAAGGTCCAGACCCTCCTGAGGTTTGGAAGTCGCCCGTAGCGGCTTGCATCGGCAAACCAAATCTTGATCAGCCTTTTTCCAGAAATAGGCTGACGATGGAGAATACCCAGAAAGTCACGCTTGAAAGCTTCGGCCTTTTTAGAGTCCCTTTTTTCATGCACGGGGCAAGGGACTCGAAATACCCCGGCGCATTTTTTTTAACCAATGCCAGACTTGGTGATAACTAAAGCTACGTTTGAAGTGCAAAGACAGCTCTGCACGCGCTTGTTCAGCGGTATTCCAGCGGGCATTTTCTAGCCCTTTTAGCAAATAGGCTTCGATTTCCGAATTCAGACCACTGGGCCGCCCGATACCGTAGCCGCGTTTGAGTACGGCATCTAGACCCTGTTGACGATACACGGTAAACCAACGCGCGACTGTGCGTTCGCTGACGCCCAGGCTTTCCGCTATAAATGCTTTCGTGTTGGAAGCACTCAAGCCCATCTTTAGGGCACATAAACGAGTCTGCATCCAGCCTGGATTGCGCCCCTTCAACAGAGATTGTATTTTTTGGCGATCTGCTGCTTCGCCTAAGGGTTGTCTTTGCATACAAAATCGTATTCAAAACCTAACAAAAAGACAAACCTTTTTCAAGTTGTTATTACAAAAAAAGCAAACAAAAACATAACAAACAAAAGATTATATTAAATATACATCTTTAAATAGGCGAAAAAAAACAACGGTCTAATACTTTGTAAAATCCCGCCCCTCCCCAAGATAATAATTTTACATTTTTATAATACTTTGTAAAATCTTCTCCCTCCCCAACATAATATTTTTACATTTTTTTAACGGTATGCATTGACAAGAGACTCTGTTTTTGATTTTTTGATTTAAAATCCCAATCGCTACTTTGATCGACTCGCCTAATGCAAGTCTCCAACCAAAACCCATACATACACATGAACAAAATACGCACAGTACGAAGCCAACACTTCACACTCATAGAAATAGTCGTTGTGGCCCTCATCATAGGGATTGTTGCAACTGGCGCCAACGCAGCCTATAAGCGTTTTGCAGACCAGGCCGCCATCCGCACTAACAAACACAATGCGGCAACGCTTACATCAGCTATTAACAACTATGCTCTCAACAACAATGGCCAGTTGCCTAGCATGCTGGAGACGTTGACGCCAGCCAGTTTTACTACTGGTCCGAGTGAAACCAAATATTACAATTCTTATCAAGTTGTGCCAGTGTCGGATGTTGACTCTGACCGTAGATTTTTGAATCAAAGTATTATTGGGGTTAACGCGACCCCCCCATACCGAAGTGAAGTTAGGAGCGATAAATTGATAGAATCAGTGACAGCAGGACCATTATCGTTTGATAAATTAGAGGGGCTGACAGCGGCGGGCATTCACCACTTAATCTATCTCGATCAGAATGCATTTTACGATCCAAATAACGTTTCTAATAATACGCTAGCAATCCACA
>Ga0213865_10001243_pt1 | contig 16779 bp, 16 predicted proteins | sample PICome_6_FD_160100 | JGI IMG/M metagenome (GOLD analysis project Ga0213865, IMG submission 160100) | Coastal seawater microbial communities near Pivers Island, North Carolina, United States - PICO282 | ecosystem: Environmental > Aquatic > Marine > Coastal | place: USA: North Carolina...
GAAGTAAAGGGTAGATTCAGAACTAGAGAGGAGGCGCGTAAATACGTAGAGGTACGTAAAGCGCTAGGTAAATATGAAGATCTTGTGTTTGTATTTCAGAATCCTAACACACCAATGCCGGGTTCAATACGACGTAAAGACGGTAGTCGTTATCGTATGAGGGACTGGGCAGAGAAGAACGGATTCGATTGGTACACACCAAGTACGCTTCCAAAGGAGTGGTTATGACTAGGCATCTAGTAATACCTGACACGCAAGTAAAACCTGACAGTAACTGGGATCACATGTACTGGGCAGGACGCTACGCCGCAGCAACTAAACCTGACGTTATCATTCATCTGGGGGATCACTGGGACATGCCAAGTCTCAGTAGCTATGACGTTGGGAAGAAGTCGTTCGAAGGTAGGCGTTATGTCAATGACATTGAAGCAGGCAACATGGCAATGGAAGCGTTCATGCACCCTATCCGTACCGAACAGAGGAGATTACGGCAGGGTAAAAGACGTACATGGAAACCTCGTATGGTGTTCCTACTAGGCAACCACGAGTACAGAATAGAACGAGCTATTGAGTCTGATGCCAAGCTAGACGGCTTGATGTCATACAACGACTTTTTCCTAGACAACTGGGAGGTAGTTCCGTTCCTTGAGCCTATCATTATTGATGGCATTGCCTACTGTCATTACTTTACCAGTGGTGTCATGGGTCGTCCTGTTACTACTGCAAAGTTAATGTTACAAAAGAAGTTTATGTCGTGTATCATGGGTCATGTTCAGGATAGGGATATAGCTTATGCAAGAAAAGCAGATGGAAATAGTATTACTGGTTTGTTCGCTGGCATTTTTTATACTCATTCTGAAGATTATCTAAACCCTCAGACTAACGGTAGCTGGTCGGGAATCTGGATGCTAAATGAAGTAGACAACGGATCATTCGATGAACTACCTATTAGTATTAACTACCTCAGGAGAAAGTATGGATGACGTTCGACGAGTTGTTAGAGCACGTTGCCGAACACTACGATGAGGTAACAATCATGGAAGCACTAGAGATCACAGCAGAGGATCTGGTAGAGAGGTTTGCAGATCGTGTGCTAGAGAAAGTGTATAAGTTTAAGGAGATGGAATGAGTATTGATGACGCAACCCCAGATGATTGGGATACTTTACGATCACTAAACAGTCTCTCAATCAGGAAGTCTACAACATCTTTGGGCGCTACTCCTGACCCAGTAGAGAAACCTGACCACTACAACAAGGGTGCTATTGAAGCTATTGAAGGTATCAAGGCATCTATGCCGCCCAACGAGTTCAACGGCTATCTAAAAGGTAACGCATTGAAGTATCTGTGGCGTTACGACTACAAAGGTAAACCGATTGAAGACTTGCGTAAGTGTCGGTGGTATATTGACAGACTTATCAAGGAGCTAAACCAGTGAAACGACTACTTCTGCTGCTTCTCTTATCTGGATGTGTTACCGAGCCTGACACAAGGATCTGTGCTGACTACGGTTCGTACACGCTTGTAAGACAAAAGTGCATACCTATGTACGGTGCTTTAATCTGTGCAGACGAGGAAGTAACAGAGGTGTTTTGCAAACGATATTTTGAAGACGAAGAGAAGGAAGATTAATGGACGCATACCAACAATACATCCACAAGTCAAGGTACGCTCGTTACCTGCCAGAGGAGCAGAGGCGAGAGACTTGGGAGGAAACAGTAAACAGATACCTAGATTACTGGTGTGATCGAGTAGAGCTTAACGAGTTCGATCAATCAGAGATCTTTCATGCCATTCATGAGCTAGATGTTATGCCCAGCATGAGAGCGTTGATGACTGCTGGTGAGGCTCTTGACCGTGACAACGTAGCTGGTTTTAACTGTAGTTATTTACCTATTGACCACCCTAAAGCGTTCGATGAAATGATGTACGTCCTGATGTGCGGTACAGGCGTAGGTTTTTCTGTTGAACGACAGTACATCAGTAAACTACCAGAAGTAGCGGAGGAATTTCATGAAACCGATACAGTTATACACGTCGCTGACTCAAAGATTGGATGGGCTAAAGCCTACAGAGAACTTATTAGCTTGTTGTATTCGGGTCAGCTTCCAAAGTGGGACGTATCTGGAGTACGACCTGCAGGGGCAACCCTTAAAACTTTCGGAGGTAGAGCGTCTGGTCCGGAGCCTCTTGTTGACCTCTTTAAATTTACCACAGAGGTCTTTAGGGAGGCTGCTGGACGTAAGCTTTCCTCCATCGAGTGTCACGATCTCTGCTGTAAGATTGCACAAATCGTTGTCGTCGGGGGAGTTAGGAGAAGTGCTCTCATCAGTCTGTCTAACCTCACTGACGATAGACTCCGACGATGCAAGTCAGGCCAGTGGTGGCAAGACAATCCCCAACGAGGACTAGCAAACAACAGTGCATGTTACACAGAGAAGCCAGATTTTGAGGCATTCCTAAATGAATGGAAAAGTTTATACGAGTCCCGATCAGGAGAGCGAGGTATGTTCTCTAGAGTCGCAAGTCAAAAGCAAGCTGCAAAGAACGAGCGACGAGATGCTACCTATGATTTTGGAACTAATCCATGTAGCGAGATCATCCTACGACCTTACCAATTCTGCAATCTATCAGAAGTTGTTGTCAGGGCAACCGATACGTTGTCAGACCTCAAACGAAAAGTTCGTGTTGCGGCTATCCTTGGAACTCTACAGGCTACCCTAACAGACTTCCGTTACCTGCGTAAGGTATGGAAGAACAACACTGAGGAAGAAGCATTACTAGGAGTATCACTTACAGGGATTATGGATCACCCGATGCTGTCGGGAAGGAAGGACAAAGGTGAACTCAAGACATGGCTTACTGAGCTACGTGAAGAGGCTATCAGAACGAATAAATCATGGGCTGACCGACTGTCTATTAATACTAGTTGCGCTATCACCGCCGTTAAGCCTTCTGGTACTGTTAGTCAACTGGTGGATTCTGCTAGCGGTATCCATCCACGATACGCACACCAGTACATCAGACGAGTACGAGCAGATGCAAGAGACCCACTGTGTCAAGTACTGGAAGCAGCTGGAATCCCCGTAGAGGACGATGTAATGTCACCCAGTACTAAGGTATTCAGCTTCCCTATAAAGTCCCCTGACGGGGCTGTGGTGGCCTCTGAGATGGGTGCTATGGAACAACTTGAGCTATGGGAGATATATCAGGACTATTGGTGTGAACATAAACCATCTATGACCTGCTACTACAGAGACGACGAGTTCTTAGAAGTAGGTCAGTGGTTGTACAACAAGTTCGATAAGATAAGCGGTGTTAGTTTTCTGCCTTATTCCGAACACACATACCAACAAGCACCTTATGAACCCATAGACTTAGAGACCTATGAGAAGCTGAAGGAGGAATTCCCAGAGACGATTGATTGGAACATCTCTGAGAACTCTGACATGACGGAAGGGTCTCAGCAGTTAGCCTGCACCGGCAATAACTGTGAGTTGTAACTGTTGTCGTAAGACAACGGACTACACTGGGGCTTCGGCCCCTTTTTTAGTCAAGAATGCCTGTACCTTTAATAGTCTTACCTACAATAGGCAATGCTTCTATTGTTTCATCAGGAATAGGATCACCTTTTCTAGCTGCATCAGCTATGTCTTCTAGCACAGCAGCAGGCAACGTAGCCCCTATAGGAGGCATTGTGTTTAACAACATAGCATGTGCTGGGTCTTCCATAAACTTAGCATAACCGTAATCATTAGCGCCCATCGCACCAAACGTAAGAACAGATCCTATTTGATATAAAGCGCCATACGCAGCCTCTTCAGGATCAGGAGCCTCCCCTTTAATTACCTGACGAGCTTCGTTAACGACACCGTAACCTCCCCCTGACAGCACCATATATTTCATGGCATTAGTGAGAGCTTCTTTTTTATTGCCTTGTTGCCACTCCCTAAATATGCGGCGTTCCATTAAATCAAACTGTTTAATAGCAAAACCTTTGAGCATATAAAACAATCTAGCATTTGGATTAGCAAGACCAAAAGATGTTTGAGCAGCAGCGTTAATAGGCTGAAGTCTGAACAGATCAAACATTACAAGATCACGCACTAACTCACTGCTAGTATTATTAGCTGCAATATCACGCTTTAATTGATCTATTTCTCCACGACTAAAACTATGTTTCCACTTCTCATCAAACTTACCAGCCTTTATATCTTGCTTTGCTTTATTAAAAGAAGCACCCATAATCCGACCTTTACCAAACTTGTCTAATCCAGAAAAACCTGACGCTTTCATTGAAAAACGTAACAGATCCTCACTAGCATTAGCTAGTTTTTGTATAAAAGCAGGACCAAGAGAAGGGTCGCCCTTGTTAGCTCGACGTACAAACTCACCGAATACTTGCTGTCCTAACCCTACCTCGTCAGCAGTAAAGCGTATACCGTTTTTAGAAAACACAGCTTTAAGAACATTACCTACTCCTAACTCAAAGGAAGCATTAAACAGATCGTGTATGTTCATTAGTGCGCCGTAAGGATTAGCAATGGTGCCTACGTACCCAAGAGAACGAACCATTTCTAATTCTTGCGCCATGCCTCTGTTAGCGTTAACTCCTAAATCATCTAGTATTTCAATAGCATTTTTTATTTGAACATCGCTGAGACCTTCTTTTTCTAATGCTTCACGTATAATTTTTTCGTCAAACAATTTAAAGGTATCAGTCTCTATTTTAGCCAACGCCTCAATAGCAGTCATTTCTCCTGCCTCTACTTTCTGCCTAAGACCTTTAGGTAAATCTTTTAAAGCAGGAGCAGTAAGAGGAGTTCCTGAAGTGCGAAGACCCAGCTGTTTACCTAACTCCATACGAGTAAGAGTTTCTCTTTGCCAACGCCAATGGGAGTCAAAGATATTTACGTATTCTAGTTGTTCGTCTAAAGGCTTCTCACGTTCCTTCTCCATAGCCTTACGTTTACGGGCTTTACTAGCATCGTCTTCAGCTTTTGATGCTGCTCTTGCTCTGTTAACACGTAGGCTTACATCATCATCGCTAGATTTAACAGCAGAGTGCATCCAAATACTAGACAACGGACCTTTAGTAACTTCTCTACGATATCGAGTATTAAACTCTACGTTATCGTCAAGAAATCTTTGTAGTCTATCTCCTGCACCTTCTCCTATCTTTTTGTTAGCATAGGCCCTAGCTTTATTTAAAGCAGACTGAGCAACTTTTCCACCTAGCCTTTGTGCGTTTACAGCGTCTAACAACATGTCGTTAAATTTAACGTCGTCAGCAAGATTACGTAAATCTTCCATTCCCTTCCAGATATGATCTAGTTCAGCTTGACCACGAACTGTGCGGTTCATTCCTCTAATAATACGTTCTGAAAAAGATTTACCTACTACTGTTTCTGCTAATGTAGCAAGAGGAGAAGCAAGACGACGTAACTTAACAATCGTATCTTGAGCAGCAGGTATTGTTTTATTAACGTCTAAAGCAAACCTACCAGCTACATTATCAAGTAAGTCACGTCTATATGCATTAAGATCATCAACATCAACAAACCCACGAGTAGAGTTCTTACGTAACTCTTTTATTCTTTTGTTTTTACTAACAATCTTATTAAGTTGTTTATTAGGAACACCCATCTCACTGCCAAAGTTAAGCAATCTAAGATTAAAGTTACCTAATTGATTAGGATCTACGCCTTGACGACCTAGTGCATCAGCAAGAAATTCTGTTTCTCTAATGATAAGCTGATCTACTACTTGGTCATCGGTAAGCTGTGCATCAGGACGAACAACTACTTTGTTTTCAGATACGATACTCTGTAAACCGTCCGTTTGTTGTTTATGCAAAGATTCTGCGTCAGTAGACTTACGAATAAAAGAAGGATCAAAGACTGACTCAATTATCTTACCCCCTGCGTAACCAGCACCGAAACCAGTAACTCCGTATAGTCCTCTTTCTTCTGGCGTTTTACCTGATCCTACGCCATATGCCCATCCTTCAATAGCGCCTTGCTGAGGAAGCTTTACAATTCCTGCCTTACCTAAAGCGCCTGCTGTCATGACGCCACCGGGTACAATACCTATAGCTTCACCTGCAACAGCCGCACCCGGATTAAGATATCTAAACTCTTCTCGTTCTTTATCTATACGCTCTTTTTCAACAGCATAAGACGTACCTTTTTCTTTAGAAATTACCAAGGCCTCAAGTTCGTCAGCAGCCTGTAAAGTAAGACCTCCAAATACTTCACGCGCAAAACCACGAGATAGTTTTTCTTCCTCGTCAAGCTGTGCTTGTATAGAAGCTTTTAAATCATCTGGCAAATCAGATGGTATAATTTCTTGAGGTAAATTAGATTGTTTTCTGTACTCAGCTAATCTTTCTTCATAGTCATAATCTTCAATACTTTTAACTAAAGAAGCAGGTAGGTTTAAGTTTAAATCTTTAAGAACGCCTCCTACATCAGAGCGCTTTACATCACCTATACGTGGTCCTCTGGCTTCTTCAAATTCTTCACGAGTCATCCCATACGTACCCATAGGACTTAACTCTTTACGTAGAGGAGAAAGACCAGAAGTATCAGGAGAAGGTAAAGAAGGCTTTGATTGAGCCATTAACTCAGAAATAGTAATATCAGGCTTGTCAACACTTACGTCAGGAACAGAAGGAAACTGTTTAGATTCTAAAGCATATCTAGTTCTATCCATTAACTGCTTAAACATGCTAGGAGTTTCATCAAAGTTTGTATCAAACTCATCGCCGGGCTTAACAAAAAACTCTACTTGCCTAGCATCTTGAGGAGTAACATTTATTAGTTTAGCAGCGGTTTTTTCGTCTATCTTTAATACAGTAGCTACTTCTTTAATTGTAGCGCCAGCGTCTATTGCCTCACGCGCAAGACGAGGGATAGATTCCTTTGGATTTTTAAAGTCTTTATTTTCTGTAGGTTCTTCGACTTTATTTTTAGCTGTTGCCATAAAAACCTCTACCTAAAAATTATTTAGTCGGTTACGTCGATTAGCTTCTGTTCTTATTTGATTTAAAATTTCTATAGCCTCTTCTCTGCTAACACCACGTGCTTCCATGACTCCTTCAATGTTTGCTTCTCTTTGAGCAGCTAATCTTTCTTCTTCCGCAGTAATATCTGCTGATTGTTCTTGTCCGGGAATCATCTTACGCATACCCGACATACCATAATTAATAATTTCGTTGTCAGTAGCGTTAGGATTTTGTTTAATTCCTAAAGCAGCTTGTTTTATAAATGTATTTCTTTCTGAGTCACTCATATCATCAAGCGCATCAGCCATGTCATTACCCTGCCACAGCCATGTTTTACTTCCACGAGCCTCTATTCTATCAACCAGCTGTTGTACTCTAACTTCATTAGCAGCATCACCGTACCTAGCTTCTCGACGAGCAGCACGATCGTCATCTACCATTTTAATTAAAGACTTAACAGCGGTAGCTTTTACGGTTCTTAACATACCCGGCTCAGGACTTGTAACCTTTTCGTATTGCTTAGCAAGCATAGGATTTTGTTCAAGTAATTGAGGATTAGCTTTAATGTAAGCATCGTAGTCAGGTGCTAACTCACCTGATGTAACAGCAATCTCTCGCGCATCTCTTGAGCTTTGCAATTCATTTACTTCTGTAAGTATGTCGCCACTGAGCCTACCGGGTATTGATACTTCTTTACCACCCAATGTAATTGTTTTAGGTACTTCAGTAGCATTTGCCGCTAGCATTTGAGAAGCTGCAATGTTCGTTAATTGAGTGTCTACTCTTACTTGTTGGTCAGCAATGTATTTATCTCTTGCTGCTGTCAGTCGCGCAGCTTTTTCTAGTTCACCTGCTCTAGTTAGCTGAGAAATAGCAATGTCAAAACGCTGTTCTGGAGTAGCAGAGGCTAGTTGTTCTTGCATACGCCTCTTTGCAGGAGCAGCACCTATTTGCTGGGCAGCAGTAAACAACCCCTCTTGATAAGAAGGCTGTAAAAGTCCTTGTAAAAATTGTTGTGAAAACTTAGCCATTTTAAAAGCCCCTTAAAAAAGATCAGTAATGTCCAAATCACCGAAAGCACCAGAACCAGCTAATAAACCTGTACCTATCTGCCCAAAGAGGTTAGCCTGACCAATGCCTGAAGACAGCAGTGCCTCAAGGCCACTCATCTCTGCTTCACCGAACAAACCTGCTCCTGTTAGCTGACCACGCTGCGCCAGTTGTGCAGTAGTCAAACCGGGTTGAGTAGCAGCAATAAGCTGTTGTTGTGGTATATAACCAGCACCTAAGAACTGCTGTCCTAGTGCCGCTTGTTGTGCTTGTTCTGCTTGCGCTTGCTGCATAGCTGACAACATTGCTCTGTTACGTGCTTCTTCTTGCGCTGTAGCCATGGCGAGTTGCTCGGGAGTAGCACCACCATAAGCTGCTGAAGACGTACCTAAACGGCCCTGTGCTGCTAGACGCTCCTCTAGTGCAAGACGTTGACGCTCCTCTTCAGGACGCTGTGCGGCTCTCATGCGCTCAAACACAGCTTGTTCACGGGCTGTTGTAGGCATTTGAGCCTGTCCAAAGAACTGACCAGCACCGCCCATTAGCTGCTGTTGTAGAGCCTGTTCTTGAGGAGAGACAGCCATTGTTGTGCCGCCTTCAGGACCAACACCCATCATACCGCCAGTAGCCGTAGTAACAGTAAACGGTCTAAACTCAGATTGAGTCAACCCCTGACGTGCAATATCAGAAGCTTCGCGTCTAGCTTGTTCACCAATGTCTCCTAAACGATCATAGGCGCGTTCTGCTAGGTAAACACCAGCGCCAGCACGTACAGCATCACCCGTAGATATTCCAGTTAAATTCTCAAACCATCCCATTGTTTTTCTCCGTTAAACCGTTTTACCTATTAGCGCAAGTAGGTTAATTTCTTGTAATGACAGAGCAAAGCCATTGATGTCGGATTCAAGACCCACAACGACGGTTGTACCGCTGCCTACAGCATTCAAGCTGCGTTGGTTAGTAAGTTCACCACCAGTAAACTCTGATAGTGGACTAGAGTTAGTGCCAAATTCATTGACGTTAAAAAATGCAGGCTGTTGATTACCTACTGTAAATTCTGTTGTTCTGTAGGACGTACCAAAGTCATACGCAAACTTCATAAATACCGTAGCACTGTTTGCACCTACCAGTGTTGGCTTGATCTTCTTAAGAATCTTAAGACGAGACACATCACCAAATGTCAGACTAGGACTGAAGTATTTAAAACGATAAGAGCTTCCGTTGTCTGAGTAGTCCTTGTACTCACTGATACCGTCTGTTGTCCCTACGTACAATGTGCCGTCAGTCAGTCTTTCGTAAGCAGTAAAGACAGAACCGGGCCAACGTGTAACACGAAGAGATCCATCCTCTAGCGCCCCTCTAATATCAAAACAGAATGTTGTTTCTTGTCCTACGAAAGTAAGTAGGTAGAAGTTTTCTTCAGGGCTATAAACAGAGCGGAAGAAACTAGATTCGTTTTGTATCAGACTAATAATGTCTTTTGTAATCGTACGGGATAACGTACTGATCGGCATTGACTTTTCTTGTATAGTTCTACCAAAGCTACGCAGACCAGTGTGTGACAAGAAAATAACGTCTGTACCTGTATGCTGTACAGTGTCTCTGTCAACACAGCCTACGCCTGCAACAGTATCCATAAGGGACATTGTTGCTGGTGCTTCTGCTCCTTGGTACACAACAATACTGTGTTGCCCAAAGATAATCAACATTCCGTTATGTGCCGCTAATGCAACAATCTCATCATAACCATCAGGCCACACCTTAGAGATGTCAATGCTACCGCTAGTACCACCAGACCAGTCATGGCCAATCAACAAGTCAGACCAGTAAACAGTAGACTTGTTGTTAGTAAAGTCAGCAGTCCAGAGACGACCATACGCGGCAATGACCTCGTTACCGTACATGGTAGATGCAACACCAGCCGCACCAGACACACTGCTAAGAGTCTCTACTGCGCCTGAAGCATTGCTGTACACTAAAGGCTGATAGCCACGTTGGAAGAAGTAAATGCTGTCATTAAAGTCAACCATCTTCCAGTTGTCAGCAGTAATTGTATAACTACCGGGCGTCTCATCAGCTAGTGTAGTTGTACCGCTGATAATCTTGTTATTACCTACAGAGAATATCTTGCTGTTACCAGCGTTGTCTCTAAACTCTCTAATAGCCCTTATAGACGCAGTGCCTAGTACAGTCTTGTTTGTAGTAACAACATCATAGCCTTTACGTGCAGCAATACGACCACGCTTGTCAATGACTGCGTTATCTGCAATCTCAGCAAACGACGGGTCTTGAGCCAGCGGAGAATCTTCAGTGTTAATACCTTTAAACGCTGGAGCTACAAGGTTAATACTACGTAGTTCTTGTGCCATATTAGATAGTCCTAAAGATCATCTCTTCTGGGTGCTTTGCTGCATCAATAGCAATAGCGTCTGACAGGTACTTATCAGCAATACCAAAGTATTCAACAGTAGAAGTACCGCCTGTCTCACCACGCTCTCGTGCCAACAAAGCTACTGCGTAGTGAATTACAGGCTGTGCAGGAATCAACAACGTATCACTGTCTAATGTCAATTCATCTTGGCGTTGTACTACGTTAAATCTCAGGCTGTATACACCGTCTGGTGTTGGATTTACTAAGACCTGAGTATCACCGTTTGTAAGACCGTTAAAGGTATAATACTTTGGAGCGCCTTCAACAGGGTCAGAAATATACAGCTTGTCGTTGAACCAGTCCTTAGTTTGGTACTCCATAAAGCAATTCTGAGTGTCGTTAATAACCGACATAACCTTTACAAGGTTTGCTGAGTCAACCAGTGTGTAAAGATTGTCAGAAGCAGTAGTAGTAATTACTAATGTTTTACGAAGACCAGACCAGTCGTTAGCCTGTTCAACGATAGACTTAGCGTCGTTAATAAAGTCACCAACCATTTTAGAGTAGGTACTGTCGTTAACGCTGTTAACTTCTTCTTCACGCAAACGGCGCAAGACGTTGTTCATTATGTTTAGGTACGTCATACCAACATTCCTCTAGGCGGTATTAAGTATAATTCTGGTAAAGTAGGGTCGTAGGTAATGCCACCGGGGTCTGTACGTTGAAACTCTCTTGCTGAACCTGCACCGCCCATGCCACCTAATGCTCCTATAGAGATAGAGGGAAAGCTAATACTTGGTAAATCTGGAGTATCTACGCTTGGTAAATCAATGTCTGGACCTTCTATATCTACTTCTGGTAAATCTACATTTACTTCTGGAATTTGTTCTGCAATAGCAGTTCCTACTTCACCTATAGGTCTTACAACATCCCTAACAACGTCTTCAACTTCTCTTCCTGTAGCTCTAGCAAAGTCTTCAAGTTCTCTCAGCCAAACTGGTGTTTCAAACTCACTAAGCAGGTCAGTATTAATGCCAAAGTCTGGTAAGTCTAAACCGGGATCTAAAAACCCAAATGAACCACCTTCTTGAGCATAATCAACTAAAGCCTTTAAAATATCTGTTTCTTGTAATTCACCTTCAAAAGCCGCACCTACAAGAGTATCAACAAACGGATCTAGTGCTTCTGTTGGTATTGTCGTTGTGCTTTCGTCAAACACATTTTCAATGTTTACTTCATCGCCTAAAGTATCTTGAAGAACATTTTTAATTTGTCCTGCCGTAAATCCTTCTACAGCATTTAAAGCAATACCTTCAATGTCTTCTCCAGTAACAGTACCATTTAAAACACCTTCAACAACATTTGTTGTGTCTTCTATTGAAAGTCCTGTTACTTCAGAAAGGTCTTTAATTGCATTAGAAGCAGCAGTACCTGCTAAGTCGCCTGAAGCAATTCCATCAGCAACACCACCAATGCCTCCAGTAACAGCTGCTGTTGCTAATGTAGAAGCATCTATAGATCCTGTTGTTACGCCCTGAGCAACGGCACTTCCTATTGCTTGGTTTACTGCTCCTTGTACAAAAGCTCCAGTAGTTGTAGTAGCTCCTGTAGCGCCTGCGGCGGCACTACCAGCAGCAGCCCCTGTTCCTCCTCCTGTTAAAGCACCACCAAGAACAGGACCAAGAGCAGCACCCAAAGCCACTCCAATGCCTATCTGCATGTAGTCACCTACGCTGGCATGGTCATCTACCTTCATTGTCTTTACATAAGCAGATCCGTTCCACTCATAACGATCACCATCTTGATTGTAGATAGTTGAGTTTACACCGTACTTTTGTAACAACGCTTGATTAGCTTCAGAGTTTACCCAGCGATCATAAGCAGTTTGTCTAGAAGTGCCTACAGACCTTTCTATGTTTTGAATGTTTTGTGTAGGGTCGCTAGGATCAACAGTGAGGTCTTCTCCTTCGAAAAGCATCATTTGATCTTCGGTTAAACCTGCTTCTGTTACTCCTTGTTCAGCCCAGTTGCCTACATCGTAATCACCAGACTGAATCAGTTGTTCACGTTCAGTCATGTAAGCTAGATAGTTATCAAAGTCTCCAAACGCTTGTCTAAGCATTCCAGAACTATCAGCATTAAAGTACTCCTGAAGATCCTCTACACTTGACTGAGTAGCGTCCGCTCTGTTGTACAAAGCTGCTGGGTTAGCGTCCCCAGTTTCAGCCCCCTGAAAAAAAGTAAAGGTAGCGGGAGTAGTAGGAGCAACAGGAGCAACATCTTTAGTGTCTGGTAAAGGCTTAGGAGGAGCTAGTCCTGTCTCTGGGGTAGGAGTAGTCGTTGGTACTGGAGGCGCTGCATTGGGGTCAAAAGGTCCAGACTCTCCCGGCATTTGCTTAGGAGGTGTACTAGGCGTACCTATAGGTGCTGTTTGTACAGTAGTTTGGGTTTGGCTAGGAAAGTACTCAGAAAACAAAGTCTCTACTACTGACGGTGCTTTTGTTTCTTCTAAAGGAGCTTGTACGTTTTCTACAGGCCCAACCGGTGTTGCTGCAGGAGAAGGAGCAGTAGGAACAGTTGATATAGTTCCAACAGGACCTCCAGCAGGATCAAAAGGATCTGTCTGTCCTAAAACAACAGGAGGCTGTTTTACTACAGGCTGCATAATTCCACCGGGTTGAATAACCGGAGTTGGCGCAGGTGTTGGAGCAGGAACAGGTGCAGGTGTTTTAACTACAGGCGCTGGTTTTACAATAACGTCTCCTGTGGGAGAAGGCGTAATAGTATCACTAGGCATCGTTAGCATACCGCCGGTAGATGTACTTCTTGTAGGACTAACGGGCATATAACCAACGGGAGTAAACTCAACAAGCACTCCGTTTCTTTCTATAATGTCGCCATATCTTGGAGTTATCATTTACTTCTTCCAGTTAGCTAAACCACGAATACCAAATGATGCCGCTACAGCAGCCCCTAAGAAACCTTTGTACCACTCAGGCATTGCGTCTAGTGCTTCAAATCCAGACATTACTACAGGAACCATTGATGGGAAAAATGCAAGAACACATGGGACAGAAAACAAAATAGTAAACCATTCGTCCTTCCATGAACTGTTTGCGTTGTTTGCATTGATGTTTTCCCAGTTAGCGTCCTGCTGTATAGCTACCATCTTACGTTCATGTACAGCTTTCTTTTCTTCTGCTTTGCGCTGAAGATGTCCACCAACAAGATCAACTACTGGTCCTAACAAAGTCTGCCACATACTAGCCTCTGTAGCCGTACATAATGATACCGACTATGGCGCTAACCAAGATCCACACAAAGCGTTCAGCCACCTTTACCGACTGAGAGTTGTAACCAACAACAGACTTTAAGGTATCAATGTCGCTTTCTTGTTCATCAAGACGATACTCAAGACGATCAATCCTTGCGCTGCCTGCTACTAGCTTTTCATCTACTCGTGCAATCATCGACATTGCTTCAGTTAGCTTATCCAGCTTGGCTTCAATTCTATTAAGACGTACTGCTTGATCGTCCATAGCAATTCCTTATTACTGCTTTGCTCTACCAATGTTGATAGCCAAGATGTCAATAAAACGATATACCTTTGCCATCCACACGTCGTCCTTTGGTGTGGGTGTAACAGCCGCTATAACAGAAGCTACTGAGATAACAGCCGTTGCAATATTGGCTATGTCAGCAATGGTGTCCATTACCAAGGCATACCGTCAGCAGATACAGGGTTCTTCTGCGCTTCAATATCAGCCGTTAGAGCCGCCTCAGTTGCCGCCTGATCGACTTCAGCCCAAACCCATGCCAGTACATTAGCTTCGGTTAAGTTGTCGTAGGCAACGAATGAAGGGTCAGAGGCGTCAGGCGTGAAGCCTACAGTGCCATAGGAAGAAGCAGAGTAGTCTCCGTCTACTTCAGTTACACGCCAGTGTGCAACGGTTACACCGCCGTCTGCCAAGTTACGCTCAAGGTTTGCGATAGTCCATGTAGCCATTGTTATGCTCCAAATACTGCGTTGCAGATAGCTTGTACGTTAGAAGGCTCTGATGACCAGTCGTCGCCAGAGTTAATTACATGACGGTGATACGACTGTGAAATCACAGCGCCGTCTTCAACGATACGAGTAGCAGTGCGTACTTGAACGACAGAGCCGTCTTCTGTAGCTACTACTTCGATCTTGTCTGCTACTGTTTCTTTAGTTAGTGACATTGTTGTCTCCTTAGTTAGTCCAGCCCCAGAGTCCACTGAGGCTATTTAGGGTTATGCGGCTTCGTAGCTTAGAGTAAAGTACAAATCTGCCGATCCTGATGTTAAATCCGATACGGTTATGTTAGATCCGCCCAGACCAGAAGCATTGTCCCTGAAATACAAATAGGTGCGACTTGACCCCAAGAAGGCGTTAACGTATCCAGTGAATGTTGTACTAGCGGCTTGCGTTGCTCCGACAGCTCCTGAGTTGCCTGAAGACGAAGTGAACGGCAGTGACTGTACATGGAATGTATTTCCACCCGTCATACCTGTTGTGTCGATGTCGAACAAGAAAACTTGAACAGTAACCAAGTTGCCTACTTTTGTGTACCGGCCAGTAGCTGTTGTGGCTGTTCCGGTATTACCTGCTGAAGCCGCGTCAGAAAGCACAGGAGTAAACGTCCCTTCTTCGTAGTCGTCTAGCTTGTTCGCCGCCGCAGTACCGCCGAGTTGTATTCCTGCCAAACCGCCAGAAGCAGTAAGCACTCTTGCAGAGGTGACACTGAAGCGGGTTGTTGCCGCTGTGGTGTCGAAGATTGTGAAATCTCCGCCATTGTTTAAACCTAATGACGCACCACCATGACTATCGTTTGTAAACGAAATACGACAGTTGCCGTTGGTTGCTTTATTTTCAAGGTAAAGAGGAATGTTATTGCTAGTGCCGACAATAGCCGCAAAACCGTCGCCAGTAATTTGGGTGCCTATGTTAGTGGTTCCTTGAGCGGTCTTACCAACCAACAAGTTGCCATTTGAGTCGATGCGCATGGCTTCGTTCAAGCTACCAGAGCCAGCTCCATCGCGTGTAAAGAAACGCATTGAATAATCTGGAGTAGCGCTTTCAGTTAATACATCAATTTTTCCAGCAACACCCGCAGATCCTGTAGAGGTATCGCTTCCGTAATATTCTAAGGCACCCATTACGTCGCCAGCAGATGTACCAGTTTTAATACTTTCCAGTCTTAAAGTAGCGTCAGTTAACGCAGAAACTGTTAAGTTTTTACTAGGCGAATCCGTACCAATACCGACGTTACCGCTTGAGTCGATGCGCATGGCTTCAATATTATTTTGAGTCTCAAACGCCATGTAATTACTAGCGTTGTCATACTTAATAGCTCCACCTGTTTGGTCTGTAGAGTCACCAAACATTATTATGTTTTTATCAGTAGCCGAAGAAGTTAACCGAAGTTCCGAGTCTGCTGATGTATTGAAAAGATGTAATAAAGATGCTGGCGAAGTCGTACCCAGACCCAACCGCTCCGCAGACGCATCCCAGAAGAACTTCGGAGTTGTGCCATTGTCTTCGTAGAAGCTGACGTCTCCGTTAGTACCTACTTTAAATCTTTCAGAGCTTCCAGAGTCTTGAAGATAAAAGTCGCTAGTGCCGTCATTTAACGTGCCTAGACGCCAGTCTTCGGTTCCCGCTGTGTAATATCTAGTAATACCAAAAGATGTATTGTTTCCTCTGTCTATCTTCATAAACGCAGAAGATCCAGAGTCAAGTAAAATAGCACTTGATTCAACAGTCAAGCCATCAGCCGTCAAAGTACCCGTTACGTCGACGCCTGTGGAGGTGGTGGCTAGTTTGGCGGCGTTGTCGTAATAAAGCGTAACTGCACCGTTTTCTACGCCGTCTAAGAATCTTTCATTGGTTGTCTTTGAGCGTAAAGATAGATTTGTACCGCGAATACGTAAGTCGCCAGTTCCAGAATCATCAATGTAACTGTTAGACCCATCATGATAAATCTGTAGGTCAGAGCCAGCACCGAAGATAGCCTTATCGCTGTCGCCAAAGGTCATATCACCAGAAGTAACAAAGCCAGTACCAGTAATGGTTGTGCCTGTAATAGCACCAGCACTTGAACCACCAATGGTTACACCATCAATCGTACCGCCGTTAATGTCAGCAGTATCAGCTACAAGGCTGTCAATGTTGGCTGTACCGTCAATAAAGAGATCATTCCACTCTGCGCCGGATGCACCCAAGTTGTAGGTGTCGTCAGCAGAAGGGATAAGGTTGGAAGCAATGTCTGCCGTAACGGTTACGGTATCTGTAGCGGCGTTGCCCAGAGTTGTATTGCCGTTAACAGTAAGCC
>Ga0213865_10001247_pt1 | contig 16753 bp, 11 predicted proteins | sample PICome_6_FD_160100 | JGI IMG/M metagenome (GOLD analysis project Ga0213865, IMG submission 160100) | Coastal seawater microbial communities near Pivers Island, North Carolina, United States - PICO282 | ecosystem: Environmental > Aquatic > Marine > Coastal | place: USA: North Carolina...
CCAATTTTCGGCACTGAGCGTGCGGCAGGATACCATTGCATCATAAGCGTGGCCAGAGTCAGACTAGGCAAAAATAAGCGAGACATCCAAAGGATAGGATTCACTAAGAATTAATAGGCAACCAATCAAGAGCGCCTAGCCTGGGAGCCAGGCGATTAATTTGAATACTTCAAGACTATCGTTAACGACCTAAAAACAGGTACCGCTACCGTATTGCCAAAGGGGGAGCACCTAACTACTTAACCAGAGAGTTTAGTATGGATAACCCTGATGCTCGCCATTGCTCAGGGTTACCTGTCATAGAGCTGATAGGGAGGTATCTCACTGGAATTGCATCTCCAATAAGGATTAGATAAGGCCAGTATCTGGTGGATAGGGTTTAGATAAAAGTAATCCGTTAAAGAGTGCCTGCGAAACAGAGCCAGAAGTCACTATGCTATCCGCCGCGCACTAGGCGCACATGATAGGCATTGCCGCGAGAATGACTGCCGTCAAAGCCGTCATAAAATGAGACAATCCATCCACCGTCACTGCTGTTGGCATTAGGTGATGAAGACCAGTACCAGCTTGTTGAGGTATTTGGAAATATGGCGTTATTAATAGCTGGACTAAAGCGGTCATAAGCCACTAAAGAGCGCAATTCCTCTACACTGGGCAGCCGCCAATCATCGAACCCGGCAAAAGTGCTGCTGCTGCCTTGCTGCAAGGCGCCCTGCCATGTATAGGTGGCTGCATTGCCCGTGCAGGTGCTGCCATCCCAATTCTGCCCAAGGCTACAGCGCTGCCATATCAATCCAGTAACAATATGTGTGGTCGTACCGTCGTTGTGTAATGTGAAGTGCTCGTTGAGGGTGTGAGTGGGAATATGTTCAACAACAGTCTGTGCCTGCAGTGGCGCGACAACAACGGCACAATATAGAAACAAGGGTAGATTAATCTTCAACATAAGGTTACTCCTATTATATATTTCTGGGTCGCTGCCATGGTGGTTTTCTTCACTGTGCTATGTTTAAAACTGTACGTGTTTTTACTGCAAATTCTTAATCCTGCTTTAGACAAAACAGCTGATAGGAATGGTGATATTGATTGCTTGCAGCTGCGAAGTTGTTGAACACCCAGTTGCTTAACGCAGTCAACACAGGCTCGAGTATGAAACCTCTTGATTTTCCCGTCATTGGATACGTCATGATCATCGACAGACTTGGGGTTACGGATGCCGAGTTGCAAGGTCGTGCAGATCACATATAAATAATTCAATACCCTCGTCTCCAAGCCCTATTGAAAATTGTTAACGCATATCTGGGTGGTCTTATGCTTTACTCCCCACTTCGTACTAAGCGCACATGGTAACCGTCACTACGGGTGCCATAGGCGTTATAGCCATAGCCGAAGGAGACACGCCATGCGTTGCTCTCGGAGCCAGCGTAGGGAGATGATGACCAATAATCACTCGACCTGACATTGGGGAAATAGTTACTATCAACAGCTGGATTAAAAGTGTCTTTATTAGTGATTGTCATGAGTTCCATCAGTGTAGGCACCCGCCAATCAGCGAAACCACAAAAGTTTTCGTTGTTGCTGCCGTCCACTAAGGTATCCCAGTCATCATAATAATCACCCCAATTTCCCGTCCTAGCACTTTCATTTACCAGGGTAGTCTTACCACCCCAGCGGTATGTATTGTCTTTATCGTGGATGCCTCCATCATCAGTTTTAATTTCCCAAGTCAGGCCAGTATGATTGTCTTTAACACAGCCCCAAGGTTCGCTGTTGTAGTTGCCACTTCCAGCGTATTGGCTACCATCAGCGTTAAGGCGGGTAAAATCAAAACCAGCGACGCCACCGCCAATTTTCTCTAGGGTTCCCGCTCTGGCCTGAGCATCACGGCCATGACTACAGTCCTGTTGAGCAAAAGTCACACCAGTGCAGTCAGTATTATTACCTGAGGGGTAATTCCCACCCCAGATAATACCGGTATCGTTGATTTTGACTTGTAAAGAAACTGACGGCGGAGCAGCATGGCTAATGGTGATTTTGCCACTACTGTAGGCATATACGGCAGCGTTGACCCCATCATCGATTTTAGCGTAAATGTAATAGTCACCTTCTGTTAACGCCGACGTATTCCATTCATGACTGGTGTCAGTCCCTTCAACTAAACCCTCTGCAATCAGAGTGCCATCATAGTCACTGTTGTTTGAATCGTAATACAAGCTTATGTTGGCTTGGTTATCGGGATCGCTGGCAGTCCATTGAATGGTATAACTACTGTCTGTCGTAGTATCCTCGTTCGGCGCAGTGATACTAATGTTGGGTGCTTGATTTTGGTCAAGGGCTTTATCCAGAGTAAGATCCTGATTGGTAACCTCAAAAGCGCTGAGACTGATTGTCTGCTGTGCCGTGCCGTCTATCGGAGCATACTTCGCGGTCAGTTGATAGCTGCCTGGCACCAGGTAGGTTTTTAAATAACCCGTTGTACCAAAGCTGCCACTGCCAGTTAGACCCAGTAGTGTGCCTAGATCCTCATCTTGACTACCTTGAAGCTTAGCGTAGACACTGGCTCCTGCAACCGGGGCATTGCCTGAATCAAAGACATTAATCCCGAGCACCGCCAGTAGATTTCCTCCCACAATAGCGCGACGGCGCAGAGTTAACTGGCATGCAATGGTGCGCAAATCACTATTTAACACAATGTTGTCGGATACGCAGTGACCCAACAGTTGATCTGGTTCGGCTCCAAGGTCGGTAAAGGTTAGGCTCAGAGTCACTTGGCTGTCCGCCTGCATACTCGGATAGGTATGTTGTGCCTCATAGACGTCAGAAGTTGCGTTGTAAGTCAGATTACTGAGCAACACATCACTAGGTTGATTATTGACTCCGTTGAGGCTCAACATCACCTGCAAGTTGGCTGGATCACCACCCACTTCCTCAACAGCAACCGTGGGAATAGCGAACTTGAATATTGCCTCACCACCGACTGTATCCTGTGACACGGTAGTTTCACCATTTAACGGCACTAGATCCATAACGAAAGGCTGACCAGGTACAATCGTGCGATTCTCTTGTCCCGGTCGAGAGCGGCCTTTGAGTAATAGTCCATCATAGAAGGTGAGTCCGATATGATGTTGGCCGGCGCTGATAGAGAGGTACTGATCAGTAATACCAGTGGTTGGGTTTAATGTCAGCAGCACTTCGTTGCCACCATCGATCACCACCCCAATTTTCGGCTGGGTAAACTCTGTCAGCTGCGCCGGATCATACTGGAACTGAAACTCTGGCAGTTCGATCACCGAATCTATAGTTACGTTACTATCACCTAGCACAGTCTTCAATTCTAGGGGGATGGTTTGCTGAGTTTCACTGAGCGTCACATTCAGCGCCAGGGCCACGTAATTCACATCACCATCTGTGGCTAAAAATTCTATGTTGTAGTCACCTGGTTTTACCACGATGGTCTTGTTGGACGTGATAGTGAAGTTATTGGTGTTCAGATCAATAGGCCAGCGAACATCTTGAAAGTCGCCGCTGCTGCGATCGGTCAATCTCAGGGTCGCCACTATATATCTCACCGCACCAACTGGGTCGGATGGATCATCAAGTTTTGATAATGACATTGGATCAGAGCTGACAGGGTCGGCATAGGATGAAACAGCGGAGTTCAGATTCATGGCATAGGAAGATAGGCGAAAGGTTGGATGAAATTGAGGCAGCTGGACAGCGTTAGAGTAGTCGCTGCATCGCCTGTTATCTCCCCACTCCCAAGCCCGAATTGCCACGTACCAAGGTTTGGCCTTACAGGCGAGGATTTTCAGCCGTAATTCGCTTATATCCCAGCCGCGTCGCCCGTAGTCGTAGGTTGCCACGGTTTCACGGATATCTTCTAAATACCGCCATTGACCACCTAAGTAGGCATAGACTGAGTAATATTCAGCGTCTCGGGTTGTATACCAATTCAATTGTACTTCAGTTTTTGACAAATCAACGTCAATGGAGAGTCGCGGTGTGCCTGGCTTAGGATCAATTTGAGGGATAAGGGGTTCAGGTGACGGCTCAGGAGGCGGTGGACTCATGGCGAGCACATCGTTTGCAGCCATGGCACCATACAGATAGCAGGCACTAATTATCGTATGAAACACCGATCGAAATTTACTCTTCTTCATTACCCACGCGTTGTACAACATATGATTACCTCTCTGAGGTTGAACATAGATTGTTACTGCTTTCCAGTAACACAGAACAAAATATATAGCATAGTTACGAAGAGAAATTGGTGATAAAACGGGCACTTTGGTAAATCTATTTGACATCGAATTCAATGCCAAAGGAATGCAATAAATTCACCTTGAGACTTTTGCAATTTAACCCCTTATTTTATTCAGCAGCTGTCCGAGACATATAGCGGCAGAGAACATGGGTATATGTTGGTTTTTCGAAGTGGTGTCTATTTTCAGTGCTTCTAGTTATTCGGCAGTAGGGTTGCAGTTAGCAACAACAACAGTATCCAGTTCGATAAGTCCATCTTCTAAAAACTCAACGGATAGATCTATATCCTTAGTTGCTGGCCTGCATAGTTCTCTAGTGAAAATACCCATAATTGCTGAAAAGTACTCAACAGAAGATACCCTTCTTTGTAGGGTTTTGCCCTTGCGCAGGTTGATTAGCTGATGGCAACTACTACTTTATTGAGATGAATACCGTTTTGCCCTTGCGCAGGTTGATTAGCTAACATATATGATATGATGTATCATAAAAGAAGGATATACAGTTGCTTTAATGAGCGTTTTATTTAGGACACTCCAATCATGAATCAATTACCTGTAACGGTACTGTCGGGCTTTCTAGGTGCCGGCAAAACAACGGTTCTCAGTCATATTCTCAACAATCGCCAGGGCAAAAAGGTGGCAGTTATTGTCAATGATATGAGTGAAATCAATATTGATGCAGCCATAGTTCAGGCTGATGTTTCCCTTAACCGCAGTGAAGAAAAACTGGTTGAGATGAGCAATGGTTGTATTTGCTGCACACTGCGGGAAGACCTGTTGGAGGAAGTCACTAAGCTCGCCAAGGAGGGGCGTTTTGATTACTTGGTGATTGAATCGACCGGAATTTCAGAGCCGTTGCCAGTGGCAGAAACCTTTACCTTTGCCGACGAAGACGGTGTTTCGCTATCTGATGTTGCCGATTTGGACACCATGGTGACGGTAGTGGATGCGGTTAATTTTCTCAGGGATTATGACGAGGCAAAATACTTGCAGGACACCGGTGAATCCCTGGGTGAAGAAGATGAGCGCAGTGTTGCCGACCTGCTTGTGGATCAGGTCGAGTTTGCCGATGTTATTCTGATAAGCAAAATAGATCTGGCCAGCCCGACCGATGTAGAGCGTTTAACCGCAATTCTTAAAACACTTAACACGCATGCCAAAATCGTTCCCATTGCTCATGGTCAAGTCAGTGTAGATGAAGTGCTCAACACAGGCTCATTTGATTTTGAGCGCGCTCAGCAGGCTCCCGGATGGCTCAAAGAGATGCGTGGTGAGCATGTTCCCGAAACCGAGGAATATGGCATAGGTAGTTTTAGCTACGAAGCGCGCAGACCCTTTCATCCGAAAAAATTTCATCAGTTTCTTCACAGTACTGACAAATACGGCAAGCTAATTCGATCTAAAGGATATTTCTGGTTGGCCTCGCGCCCAGAGTTCGCTGGTCAATGGAGTCAGGCCGGAGGCATTGCCCGCTATGGTTTCGCCGGGATGTTTTGGAAAGCTATCCCCAAGGTCAACTGGCCCACCGATAAGGAATATTTGGCTTCTATTGAAAAGGTCTGGGTCGAACCCTTTGGCGATATGCGTCAAGAGCTGGTATTTATTGGTCAGGGTTTGGATCAGCGAAACATGACCCAGGCACTTGATGACTGCTTGCTGAGCGAAGATGAGGTTTTGCGAGGCAAGGCATACTGGGCGACTATGCAAGATCCATTTCCCGAGTGGGAGCAGGCATGAATCGGTTAAACACTGCCCATGCATCCAGTTCAAGTGCTACTATTCACAGTAAAGTACGTGAAGAAAAAGTGCGCCGCGCCGCTTATGGTAGCCAATCGAGCGTCCTAACCGATATTTACCGTGAAGAAACTAATATAGTTATTTGGCAGCGGCAATTGTCTGAAACACTGAAAGACGCTGTTCATACCTTCTTAAAATCGAATCCCAACTTTCAGGCATCCATGACCATCACACCCCAGTGTGCACTTTCAAGCCTTGGGGACTGTTTCGATGATATGGCTCAATCGGAACTGAGCGAAAATATTGCCGAACTGGTGGATATGTTTTGTTGCCTGTTTGAACTCAGGCGTGTAGGCCTGCGCTTAACGGCTCTAGATCGGGCAATGTGTCCCAAATTTCATGCAGATAATGTACCCTGTCGCTTGATTACGACTTTTCAGGGAGTTGCTACTGAATGGTTACCACACCAATCGGTTAACCGTGGAAAATTGGGTGTTGGCAGTCTTGGTAAACCAGATCATGAATCTGGCCTGTATCAACATCAGCGTGATATCCAGCAACTTTGCTGTGGCGATGTGGCGCTGTTAAAAGGCGAACTCTGGCAAGGCAATGAAGGGGCAGGTCTGGTGCATCGTTCACCCGCCTTATCCAGTGGTGCGCGACGTCTGTTATTGACACTGGATTTTAGTCACTGATTTTGGTGGTGATTTAGTAGTAAAATATCCTTGAAATCTAGCGTCTTACGCCTAAAAAATTTCAGAAAGCAGGTTATCTTGGATGAATAAACAGCAACTCAACCGGGTTATCGACAAGGCCAAGGCCGTTTGCGCTCGGTCTGGTGGGCGCTTGACTGAGAAGCGCAAAGCCGTTTTAGAGCGATTGCTCGTTTCGAATAGGCCTCTGTCAGCTTATGAAATCACTGATGCTTATAACCAGAGCGCGGTAAAACCGATGCCAGCAATGTCGGTATATCGCATTTTAGAATTTCTCGAAGCAGAAAATTTAGTCCATAAACTGAGCTCAACCAGTAAATATATCGCCTGTTCACATATTAGCTGTGAGCACGAGCACCAAATTTCACAATTTTTAATTTGTGGTAAATGCCAGAGCGCAAAGGAAATTACCATTTCTAAAGAAATAATTAATGAGCTGGGCGAGCTTATAGGCAAAGTAGGCTATGCGCTCACCAATCCCCAGCTGGAGTTGCAATGTCTGTGTGAACGCTGTTCAGCGAACCCAGCCTAATCGTGGTATACAGTCTGTTTGTGTCGAGCAAAAACTAATAGCTATTCACTGGGTGACAGCATAGCTGGCATTCGTCAAATATCCGAGTTTTGGAGACTAAAAATAAAATGTTTAGAACGGGAGATTGGGGTAAAAAACTGGCCGTGATAGCGTTGTTAATGGGGGTGATTGGACTCGCCTATGGGCTGAATTTTCTAAATCGCCTGGGCCCAATGCCATCGGGATATGTTTCCCACACTATTTGCAGCGGTATGTTTATCTCTGGGCGAGACTATGAGGATTTGCTTGCCAATGACATTCCCAATCTGGAGCGGCGCCTGACGCGCACACAGGTTGATGGCAATACAATCACTACCAAGTATGGGTTCTGGCCATTTAGTTATACCAGCAGGTCAGTCTATCGCCCCGGGTTGGGTTGTGCGCGGCTTGAGGGGGGTTCAGTGGATGAGCTGCAGGGGCCGGCATCCCTGCAGCCAGATATGGCCTCAACACTACGGCAAGATCTCGCCTGGCCCCAGCTGACTGAGCAGCCTGAGGCTGTGGACACTGCTGCGCTCAATCTGGCGTTAAACCGCGCTTTTTCCGATACCGCAACAGATTACGAAGCGCGGCAAAATACCCGCGCTATTGTGATCTTCCACAAAGGCCAGTTGATAGCCGAGCGATACGCCGAGGGATTTGGACCGGAGATGCCATTGAATTCCTGGTCCATGACGAAAAGTGCGACCAGTGCGCTGGTCGGCATTTTGGTGGGCGAGGGCCAGATCAAATTGTCAGATACCACTGGCTTGAGGGGTTGGGATGATCCCAGTGATTTGCGCAGCAAAGTCACAGTTGAGCACTTACTCCATATGACCAGTGGACTTGAATTCAATGAAGGTTATGAGGGCGATCCGATTTCCGATGTGAATTTTATGCTGATGAAAGCCAGAGATCTCCCGGAATTTGCCGAACAATACCCAGTGACCGCGGAGCCCGGTACAAGATGGAGTTATCAAACAGCCAGTCCGGTTCTGTTGGGGCGCATTATTCGTGATAGCTTTAACACAGAGGAGGCTTACCGCCATTTCCACCAGAGAGCGCTGTTTAATAAACTGGGGATGCAGAATGCGCATTACCAAATGGACGGCGGTGGAACCTATGTGGGTGGTGCGTTTCTGTATGCGACGGCGAGGGACTGGGCTCGCTTTGGTCTAATGTACCTGAACGATGGGATAGTGAATGGCGAGCAGATTTTGCCGAAAGGCTGGGTAGAGTTATCCACTACCCCAACTGAAGCTTCGCAAAAGGCGCGCGCCTATGCAGCGCAGTTTTGGCTAAATCGACCCAGTGCACAACCCATGATGCCCGATATTCCGGAAGATGCCTATGCTGCGCGTGGGCATTATGGTCAGTCGACATTTATTATTCCATCGCGGCAAGTAGTAGTGGTACGCATGGGGCAGACTTTTGATCCCGATGCCTGGGATATGGAGGCTTTTTTGGTCGATGTGCTGGCCGCAATCAGTGACTAGTCTGCGCCATGTTTGGTCATGGGTGACATGCTTTACCAAGGCTGGCCATTGATTCAACTGCTGAGAATTTCCCCAGAGCGTTAACAACCCACTGCGGTTATAGGCTGCAAAGTTTTTAGTGCATTCACAGCTAGGCCGATTGCGGCTATTTTCTTTTCAACTGTGGCGCTGATAGTAAATGGGTAGGCATCCTCTCTGCCCACACTGCGGTTGAGCTGATTGAGTTGATGGGCCAGCTGGCGCCAGGCGGCAATCTGGGTTGGCGCATCTTGTTCTGTGATAGTCGGGTCTATTTGGCCCTGTTCAGCAGCCGTCTCCAAGGTATCGATGATCAGCAGATAATGACTCCAGGTCTCCGCCCAGTCCTCCAGTGGGTGTGAACTGGCGTAGGCTGAAATATACTGGTTTGACCAGTTTTCAACAGGGCCATTTTGATAATAGGTATCCAGCGCCTGTTGATAGGAATCTTGATCGAATTCAAAAATATTGCCAAATAGACACTCCAGCTCGCGGCGGATGTCTGGCCCTGGCTTGAGCAGTGACAGGAAGTAGTGACCACTCTCATGCCGCAGGTGACCAAGCAGCGTGCGGTAGCGTTCGTTGAGGGCAAACTTAGTGCTAATTCGCGCCACATCATCGGCTTCAATGCTGTTGATGGTGATAATGCCATTGGCATGTCCGGTGGTCACTTTGAGTTCGTCGGTATCTTCAAGAAAATCAAATAATAGGCCGGACTGAGGGTTGTTCCAACCATTCTCAAGGGGCAAGTTGAGGGACATCAGTGAATACAGCAACCGCTTTTTAGCCTGCTCCAGGCGATGCCAGCGATTTCGATTACTATGGGGTGATTGTTGATCACCCTGTTGATTGGGTACAGTGCGGTTGAACTGACAGCCAAAGCAGTAGGCCTGATCGCTCTCACGCTGGTGAATCAGCCAGTTGCAAACACCGTATTCAGTGCCATTTTGACAGCGTTTGAACTGTCGGTTGTCTGGGGTAATAAACAAGTTTTGGCCACTTGGCTTGATAGCAACCATAGACATAGTCTGGCTGTCGAAGCCCAATTCCGTGGAACATTTTCGACATTGAGTATCTTCGAAGCGAACCTCGTGATCACATTGGCATAAAAATTTTTTCATCGGTGTTGGGCGGAAAACCAAATTTGGTAGATGCAGTTATTGAGCTCGGAAACAGCCTTTTGAGACGCGTCGGAAAAGCTGTGGAATTGTTTGGCAGTCATCTCTTGCGCGTCAAATTGATCGATACTTTGATAAATCTTATCAGCCTGGTCAAGGGCTTTTTGGTGCTGCTTTAAGGCTTTCAAATCATTGCGAATACCATTGATACAAAATAGGATTGATCGCGGTGAGCTGGGTTCTTTGTACAGATAATTAATCGCGGATGTCGCATCAATCATAGGCCCAACTGCTCGCCTGTAGGTTCCCATCGCCCCCAGTGCCTGGGTCAGACTGGCCCAGATAAGTGAGTCAAAAGCCGGATTTTCGATCTGCCGCGAGGCAATTGAAGCCAGAGCTACATCCAGTACTCGGCTGTTTATATCGGCACGCTCCAACAGGTGACCGAGCTTAATAAACCGATAGCAGTGATCGCGGCACAGTGTGGTCATGACTAGACCATTGAGCATCTGGCAGCGAGCGGTGATCTGGTTTAAAAACTCGTAGCGATTGCGGCGGCTGATTGACTGACTGGCTGTCTCTTTGCAATAGAGGTGGAGTTCGTTGATAGTCTCCCAGATCTCGTGGGGCAGTACATCCCTTGTAGTGCGCATATTTTCCCGAGCTGCCTTGATACAGGCGCTAATACTTGAGGCATTATCCAGAGAGGCGATAATGAACTTTAGTGTGCCCTGTTCGGTATAGTTATAGCCCATGCTTTCAAAGGTGGGCTTGGCTCCCATAATATTGATTAACATACCCCATTCGACTTCTGTCCCTTTGGGAAGATCCATTATCAAATGGGTGTAGGCATTGGTAACCCGCGCCATACCCTCAGCGCGCTCTAGATAGCGTGACATCCAATACAGTCTTTCGGCGACACGAGAGAGTAAAATCATTGCCCGGTCTCGACGATCCAGGTGTCTTTGCTGCCGCCACCCTGAGAGGAATTCACCACCAGCGAGCCCTCAGTTAGTGCAACTCGGGTCAGACCGCCTGGAGTTACCCATATATCTGAACCGTGGAGGATAAACGGCCTGAGATCCAGATGACGCGGTTTGACCTCGCCGTTGATATAGGTGGGCGCTGTGGATAATTGTAGGGTTGGCTGTGCGATATAGTTGCGAGGATTTTCCTCAATTAACTTGCGAAACTTCTGGTGTTCGCGGACAGTGCCATGAGGGCCTACAAGCAGTCCATAACCGCCGGATTCATTGGCTGGCTTAACGACCAATTTTTCAATATTCTCCAGCACATACTGGCGGTCATCGGCATTCATACACAGATAGGTTGGCACGCTGTTGATCAGTGGCTCCTCCTGTAAATAGTAGCGAATCATATCCGGCACATAGCTGTAGATTACTTTATCATCCGCGACACCGCTGCCCGGCGCATTGGCAATTGCGACATTTTGGGCGCGCCAAGCGCGCATTATGCCCGGTACCCCTATTTTAGAATCCGGTCTAAATACTTCGGGATCTAAGAAATCTTCATCTATTCGGCGGTAAATCACATCCACTCGCTCGGGGCCATCCACGGTGCGCATAAACACCTGATTGTCTGTATCGACAAACAGATCATCGCCCTCCACCAGTTCAACGCCCATACTGCGGGCTAAAAAGGCGTGTTCAAAGTAAGCGGAATTAAATATGCCCGGGGTGAGCACCACAATACAGGGCCGTTTAACCGATCGCGGTGACAGGGCGGCTAGGGTTTCATAGAGTCTTGTCGGGTAGTCATCTACAGGGATAATACTGTAATTTTCAAACAGCTCGGGCAATACCCGCTTAGTCACCTCGCGGTTTTCCAGCATGTAGGAAACACCGGAGGGAACCCGAAGATTATCCTCAAGCACATAGAACTTACCGTCTTGATGGCGCACCAAGTCAGTGCCGCAGACATGCGCCCATGCACCATAACGAGGTGAGAATCCCTCGCACTGTGGTTTATAGTTGGGACAGTCCCTAACCACATCAAAGGGGATAATTCCGTCTTTGAATATCTTCTTGTTGTTGTAGACATCATCGATAAAGCGATTTAGAGCGCGGCTGCGTTGTTGTAATCCCTGAGTAGCCTGCGCCCAATCCACTGCAGAGATGGCTCTGGGAATAATATCAAAGGGCCAGTCGCGGTCTATATTGCGCTCCGATGTGTACACCGTAAAGCTTACGCCCATATCGCGAATCGCCAACTCTGCGGCCATTTTGCGCGCCTGCATATCGCTGTCGCTGAGTCCCTTAAACAACTTGACCATCGCTCTGGAAGTGACGCGGGGATTACCGGCAGGCGTAATCAGCTCATCATAGGATGTGCCAGAATTGTAGGAATCCCAATGAATTTTAATCGGTCGTTCTCCACTGTGACATTAAGGGCCAGAAGTCACATCCTTGAGACAGCATTAATTAATAACCAAGAAGCAAAACCTATGCCAATCATCCTTTATAAAAACTACAGGGTTGATTGTGAAGAGTAGAGATCTGGCTAATGAACTCAGGGTAAGGAACAAAATGTTCATCAAGGAATTTGAGCAACCTGAAGACTAGGCCCAGCTTGGAGACTATCCTAGTGACCCTGCCGTAGACACATCACAGTTGCAAGCTGTGCCGAGACTTTCCCGGACCCTAAACTACCATTGCCACTCGCCCGTAAGGGGGTATTCCCTGTCTGTTAAACTAACGACTCGACAAGCCATGGGTGCTACACCAAAAATCCACTGTTGACGATGCTGTTTTTTTAGATCAGGTTGTACTTTCCCGGTGAGATAATGTGGTTGGGATCCAAGTGGTTTTTGAACTGTTTTATTAGCTGCCAGTAATTGTCATCTTCGTCACAGTACAGGTCCATGCTGCGATTATCTATACGGTAGGGAAAGAAACCTTTTTCGCGCAACAGCCGGTGCACCATTTCATGCCAGCGATGGGCGATTTTTACGGCACAGCTATCTTCCCGATCAAAGTAAATCCTGTGATAACCTTCAAAAGTCAACTCATCCACAGCGGCATAATTATGGTAAGCCATGACGCCGAGTTCTCCAGATACTTGATCAATTAACGACCTAACTGCTAGTAACTGCTCACCCTCAAATGGGACCGCGGGCAGACAACAAACCATGCCTACAATCTTAGGGTTAAGATCTATATCGTCATCATCCAATGTGACATCAGTAATTGCTGCCATAGTCTCTAGGCTGTAGTTGCTTGGAATTCCCTGAAAGGCTTGCGTTAGCACCTGATGGTAGGGATGCCTCCATGTCGCGGTTGTGCCAGTGGGTAAGACTTCCAAGCCATTTTCCAATGGTCCCAAGACTCGTTTGATCCTGTTTAATTTAAGTGCAATAAAATCTGGGTCTCCGGAAAAATTTGCAAAGGCACACCACTGCTTGTTGTAGCGATAATTTTGATCGCTGGTGGTTCTTGGATCATTGAGATTAGTGATTAACAATCCATCATCAAGGATATCCTGTTCATATAATCCACGCAGACTGTTGGTGATTGACTGAAGGTGATCTTCTCTAAAGTTTATCGTGAAGATTCGGGTGTTCCTTTTCAAATGCAAGCGAATCACCATCTTGGTAGTGATCCCGAGATTTGACTGCGTAAATAGACCTCGCAGATCTGGGCCATGACCGGGGGGATAATGAAAAGCCAAGGGATTATTATCATTGAAGTAGCGCCAAGATCCGGTTTTAATCAGTTCACCAGAGGCCAGCATCACCTCCATAGCAACCAACTGTTTACTTCTAAAGCCAAAGGCAACACCGCGCTCCAGCATATTGCCGACAATGCTGGTATTTTCGGCAGAACCTGTGACTGGAAACATAAGTTGCGGATGATGTGCTGACAAATAGTCTGAGAGCTGTTTTTGGGTAACACCCGGTTCAATAATGGCATAGCGGTACTGTTCATTGACATCGATAATACGGTTTATCTGCTCTAGCACAACTACTGTATTTTGCGCGGTTACTGGTTGTTTTGAACCCAGAGCCCAGTTTTTCCCGGTGCTGGTGACAAACAGCGGTGTCTTACTATGGTTATTTCTCCTAAGCAACTGTTGCAACTCTGCCAGGGATTTTGGCCTTGCAACGGATTGGATATTTTTACTTGGAAATTCACTGATATTGGCTTCTGCCATATCTGGCTGTAGATTTTTCTGCATTTCAAAGAATCCTTTCTATTGCAGTTAGATTTAAGAGATGTTTTTAAACCGGTAGTTTTAGCGTGAAGACGGTGCTTTTATTGGGAATTGAATCCACAGTAATGGTGCCATTGTGATCTTGGATAATGCCATAAACAATCGACAACCCCAATCCGGTGCCACTGCCTACCTCCTTTGTGGTGAAAAACGGATCAAATAGTTTGTTCATGGTCGCTTTGTCGATACCAACACCATTATCGCTAATCTCCACAGTCACCCAATCCTGATCGGCGCTCAAAACAATGGATATTTCCGGATTACCGCCATTTTTTTCTTCCAAAGCATCAATGGCATTACTGAGAATATTCATAAACACCTGATTGATTCGATCCGGCAGGCAGTTTGCCTGAATATTATTTCCGTAGTCTCTGTGGATGGTAATACCATGATCGCGAATTTGATGGGTCAATAGGGTCAGTGTCGATTCAATCCCTGACTCCAACGCATAGAGTTGAAAATCGCCACTACCCAACCTTGAAAATGATTTTAGACCCTCGACAATGGTAACGGTTCGATTGGCGCCTTCCTCGATACCCTGAAGTAACAGCTGTGTCTCCTCTCGTACGTAGTCGTACTCTATTTCCTGTTTAAAATTGGCAATGGTCTCCGACTGTTGCCGCCACTGTGTCGCAGTAACCACTGCCCCACAGCGGTCGATGACTTCTTGTAGGGTGATGAGGTTACGTTTTAAGGGTTTGATATTGGCTTTGATAAAAGTCAAAGGGTTATTAATTTCGTGGGCAATACCGGCAGTTAATTGACCCAGTGATGCCATTTTTTCTGTTTCCACAACTTTGGACTGGGTGAGTTTAAGTTCCTCAAGCGTTTGTTTAAGAATGTGGTTGCTCTGGTCTAATTCCCTAGTCCTTTCCTGTACGCGGCTCTCTAGAATAATATTCTGCTCCTGAACAATACGTTGGTTGTCCTCTAGTGCTTGCAGTGCCTGTTGTTGAGAGGCCTCTTTTTCGTCTTTAAGGATATTGATTCTATCTGCTAACGCAAAAGAGATTAAAACGGCTTCAATCGCAGAACCATACAAAATAGCGTTATTCGTGAATTCTGTGTGAGGAATAATACTTTGTAATTGTAGTATATAAATAACTACGGATATCAAATATAACGTCCAAGCCAATAGAAAGAAGCGTGCAGTTTTTATGCCCTTGAGATAGGCAAAGACGGAAATATACAATAAATAAAATGACCCAGTAGCGGTGACCAGTTGAGACGTATTTGCACTGATATAGTAGTCACCGAGAACATTGGCCAATGAGCATATACCAAGTACCATAACGTGCATGAGACTAATCCAGTATGGCACTGGAGATCTATATTCTTTGACGCCCAGAAAATAAGAGCCAAATAAGAAAATGAACATTCCGGCCATCGAAGCAAACGTGGGCACCAATTTGTTCCAGTCCGTCAAATTAGGCCATAAGCATTGAAAGGCTATTCCCTTAAAACTCGCGTAAGTTAGTGATATGAGGCTTATATACAGAATATAATAAAGATATGCTCTATCGCGTGTGGAAAAGTAGATAAATAAGTTATAAAGAACCATTACTAGCATTAGGCCAAAGTACAATCCCAAGCCCCAGTACTGTCGCATATCCGACTGATTAAAGTATTTTAAAGAGGCAATTTCTACAGGTACCTGTAGCGCAAAATTACTGTGCAACCGAATATAGGTCTTTGACGTGCCTTGAGGAATTTTAAATAGGTAATTTAATGTTTGGATTTCGCGTTGCGCGAACGGGTAGGCAGCGCCACTCTGACGATGGTCTATTTGATCCTGTTGAACAAAATAGATATCGATGTAGTCGAGCAAAGGTGATTTAAGGCGCAGATACTGTCCTGCGGCAAAATTATGCAATTCTAATCTTATCCAGTAGACCGATTGGGTCATGCCAAAGTTTAAAATATTGTCACCCTCCCAAATCTGCCACTGATTCTGTTGTTTTATTTCTGTAATGGTTTTGTTGCCCATCGGATCCACTACAAATTGAAGGGGTTCAGTGCTATCAACCAAGCCAAAATTTTCTGATGGTATAGCAACAACTGCCCGCGTGATTTCAGCTGGCAATATCCATATCAGTAAGGCTAGACCAATGAATGCTTTGTGCGAGGGAGGGATCATAGTTGATACTATAGTTCGAGATTATAGGCAATTCTAAGTTGCCCCTGGTTGCTGATTTCAGACTTTTCTTGAATCGGTTTTTGTCGCAGATCTCTGATTTCCTCTCGGGTTATTTTGTCTGCATGGGGCAGAATATTGATATCTTGAACTACCATCAGCGTAGCCAGTAAATCTGGTTTAGGGTAGGGAAAAGTACCTTTATTACCCATCCGCTCCTCAACTTTATAGCCCAAACTTTGAAACAGATCGCGGGTCCAAGGTGCAGAGAAAACCATTGAAGTGCCAATTCCCAATTGGCTAGCAAGTACTAGTCCGGATCGAGCAACACAGACCCGGCAAGTTAGGGTAGAAAGCCCTTTGCCGCTGACTTTTCTAGCATTCCAAATCGCACAGACTTCACTAACTTTTTTGCCGGTGTTTTCTATATATTGGTCAATAAAGAGCGAAATATCGGGATTCAAAGGGGCAATGGCGCTTTCAAGTGGCAGGGCG
>Ga0213865_10001248_pt1 | contig 16737 bp, 18 predicted proteins | sample PICome_6_FD_160100 | JGI IMG/M metagenome (GOLD analysis project Ga0213865, IMG submission 160100) | Coastal seawater microbial communities near Pivers Island, North Carolina, United States - PICO282 | ecosystem: Environmental > Aquatic > Marine > Coastal | place: USA: North Carolina...
TAGACTTGAAAACATCGTAGAAAAGTATTCATCGACAGGAGTGGTATACAGCATGGCTGTTGGCTTTGTAGAAGAGGAGACTGAAGAGGCTAAGAAATGGAACTTAGCCTACGGATGGAACTGCATGGATGAGAATGAATTCGCAGAGTTCATGACACTACAACTTGAGGCTTATAGTCAAGAAGACGAAGCTAACCAGTGGTTTAGTGGGCTCTCACTAAACTGAAAACAATGAACTTAATCCGTAAGATTGTCGTTGGGCCTAACCCCAAGGACGCAATGGCTTATTACGTAGGCATGAGGGCAGGCTCTGCTACGGTCTGTGCTATCAAAGAAGACGAGGCCTCACTGTACAAGTACAACGTCCGTAGGTATCACGTATACCTAGAAGATGAGGATTCCACTTATATTTGGAAGACGGTTGAGAATCAGCCTGTTTTAATTGAATATGACTGTAATTTTTCATGAGGGCACTGAGGCATTTCGTCGTTGAAATTCCCGAAACACACAGCGACAAACTGAAGCTCGGAGATAAAGAGATTTACATTGATACCCGATTCAACGAGTTTGACCATCGCATTTGTTATGGTACTGTTGTTTCTCCTCCTGAGTTATTGGACACAGGAGTAAGTAAGGGTGACACTCTTTTCTTTCACCACCATGTAACGATGAACAAGTCTCTCAGTCTGGGAGACGACATGTACGTTGTTATCTACGACGAGCATCACGCTCAAGGCTCACACGCTATAGCGTATCGTGATTCTGAAGGAGAGTTGAAGATGCTTTCCGGCTGGGTCTTCCTGCATCCTACAGAAGAAAAAACTCCTGACTCAGTAACTGACTCGGGAATTATTTACGAGCTAGGAACTAACAAGAAGGAAAACCAAACCGCGTCTGTCTTTATGCCTAACGAAGAACTCATTGCTCAAGGTGTTAAGGTTGGAGATGTCATTGGTTATGACAAGGACTCGGACTACAAGATGAAGCTAGACGATGGCTCCATCGTGTATCGTATGCGTGTATCCGATATTGCTTATGTCGTCCCGGACTAAGTTTACGACGGTCGAAGCTGCTCAACGGCTAATGAAGTCAATGGAGGCCGCCATCAATAACATGATTGATGAGGTCAAGAAGCCGGTAGACCCTGAAGCCGGAGGTTCAGCGAGAAAGGCAGAACTTCAGTCTATCAAACAAACTGCGATAGATTGTAAGGAGTTGTTGGTAGAGCGGCAGAGGTTAGAGCAAATGGTCAAAGACCTGAAGTCTACAGGGGTTATTGAAGAGGCTAAGGATTACTCTGGGGGGTTTGCAGAAAAGTTTTCTAAATGAATCGTTTAGTAAAGCTAGATTCGTACGATGAAGATGTTGTCAAGATTTGTCCCAACGGTACGCTTGGCGAGGTCGTCGAGATTGGCGGGCTTCTCATTGGCCTTCCCAAAGAGCCCTCAAGCGGAATCTACGGAGAAGAGCTGGAGGCAAATATGCAGGTGTGGAAACGGTTACCTATGCCACCGGAACTGTCCCGCATTCGAAGCATGGATGAGTGGGCCGAATCCCCGAAGGAGTTTCGAGAGAGATTTCGTCCATATATCGAAGAGGAGTTTAGAAGGCGTCGTGACGGTTTCTGGTTTTACAATGCGGGTAAGCCTACATACATTACCGGTAGACACTACATGCTACTCCAGTGGACTAAGATGGATGTGGGACACCCGTCATATCTCCGTTTCCAACGGGACATCTTTATTCACATGGCTGCGTGCGAAGCTGACCCACGTTGTATCGGGCAGCTTTATACTAAGTGTCGCCTCTCTGTCTACACTAACATATGTGCTTCTGTCCTTCTTGATGAAGCTACACAGGTCAAAGAAAAACTTCTTGGAATTCAGTCCAAGACAGGAAAAGACGCGCAGGAAAACATCTTCATGAAAAAGGTCGTGCCTATGTTTAGGCACTACCCCTTCTTCTTTAAGCCAATACAGGATGGAACAACTAACCCGCGCATGGAGCTGGCTTTCCGCGAACCATCCAAAAGAATTACAAAGAATAACAAGACGTCGAGAGCGGGCGATGCCCTCAACACGGTGCTCAATTGGAAGAACACAACTAACAATGCGTACGACGGGGAAAAGCTCCACATGCTCTATATGGACGAGGCGGGCAAATGGGAGAAGCCGTCAGACATCCGAGAGGCGTGGCGTATTGAGAGGACTTGTCTTATTGTTGGCCGTCGTATTGTTGGGAAAGCTCTTGTTGGGAGTACTGTAAATCCGATGGATAAGGGCGGAGCTGAGTACAAACAAATCTGGAAAGACTCTGACCCAAGCAATCGAAACGCCAACGGCCGTACTGTCTCTGGCTTGTATCGGTTATTTATCCCGGCTTATGAAGCCTTGGAGGGCTTTTTCGATAAGCACGGAGAGCCAATCATTGAGGACCCCCCATCGCCTGTAGAGACACTAGACGGGGACATGATGTCAATCGGTTCCCGCTCCTTTCTTAAAAATGAAAGGGACTCTGTTAAGCACGACGCTAGGGAGATGAACGAAATCATTAGACAGTTCCCTTTCAATCCAGACGAGGCGTTTCGGGATAGTGTTGAGGGCAGCCTTTTCAATATTGGGAAGATATATGAGCAGATAGAGCACAACGAATACATGTACCCTAACCCTGTCGTGCGAGGCAATTTTCAGTGGAAAGGCGGGGTGAAGGACACGAAAGTTTTTTTTAATCCTGACCCGAAGGGTAGGTGGTATATAAGCTGGATGCCGGAAGAGTCTGAGCGAAGCGTGACAAAGGAGGAGCGTGGCCGAAAGGTACCGCCCCACCCTACTGTTGGCTGTGGAGGTGTTGACTCCTATGACCTTGACGCTACGGTAGACAGTAGGTCGTCAAAGGGTGCGTGCCATATATATAACAAGTTCAGCATTACCGGCGCCTCGAATATGTTTGTTGCTGAGTACGCTAGTCGCCCACCTATGGCGAGTATCTTTTACGAGGACGTGCTTATGGCCGCTGTCTTTTATGGCTACCCCCTTCTTATTGAGAACAACAAGTACGGAATCGTAAGATACTTTGAATCAAGAGGTTACGACGGATATGTCATGGACCGTCCAGAACACCTAAAGGTTGGTACCTCGTCTTCTAGAACTAAGGGCTTGCCGTCTAATTCTAAAGATGTTATTCAGGCTCATGCGTCTGCGATTGAAGACTACATCCACAATCACGTGGGTCTTGCTGAAGATGGCTCTCCCGGGAATATGTATTTCAACAGAACTCTTGAGGATTGGATAGGATTCAAGATTGATAACCGAACCAAGTTTGACCTTTCAATTAGCTCCGGTTTAGCCCTCCTTGCTGCTCAGAAAGTGAAACCAAAACCTAAGAAGAAAAGGTTTGAGGAGTCCGTTTTCTTCCGGAGGTATAAGGTCTAAGAGCCTTGGGTTGTATTGCTATATTTGCACAATGCACCCTAAGCAATTCAAATGACCGACGGGAAAGAACATAGCAAGTACAATGGTTTCCCTGACCCCTTTGCAAGTCCAGAAGAAAAGGTATCTCCCGGTTATGGTCGAGCCTTTGCAAAAGCAATAAACGCACAGTGGGGTTATAATGATGACCAGACGTCCTTGTTCCGTCGGCGGATGCAAGATTTTGACAAGAGTCGGGACTACGCAAACGGCACTCAAGACACATCTATTTACAAGCAGATTCTTAATTCCCTTGACCCAAACAATGGTGACGGGACGCTACTAAATCTAGACTGGAGTCCAGTACCTATCGTACCCAAATTCGTTAAGGTTGTTGTAAATCGGATACTCTCTAGAAAGCCGTATCCATCAGTAGATGCTCTAGACCCTGTAAGTCGAGCTGACAAAGATATGGCTCGAGCTACGATAGAGTCTTCTATCAAAGACAAAGACCTTTTACAGGAGGCTAAGTCTTTAGGCTTGCAGCCAAAGATTGACCCGGACGAGCTACCGGATACTACAGAGGAGGCAGAAATCTTTATGGAGCAAAACATGAAGACCAATGCTGAGATTGCAGCTCAGCTTGGTACTGCTCTGACTTTAGATTGGAACGATTTTGATGAGAAGGTCTACCGGCGTAGCGTCGAGGATTTAGTCGTCTGTGGTATGGCTGTAGTCAAAAGGGAGAACGACCCGAACTACGGAATCTCCACCAAGTACATTGACCCGGCTATGTTTCTACATAGCTACACAGAGGACCCCAACATGTCCGATATTGTGTACGGCGCTCACGTTCAAAGGATTAGCATTCAGGAACTGAAGCGACAAGCTGGAACTCAAATCAAGGAGGAGGATTACGAGAAGCTGGCCGCCTCAGTAAAGAACAAGACATACAATAACGGGAGCTCCTTCTACCACAAACAGTACGACAATATTCGGCAGCAGTACACCTATGGTTATGATGACTACTTAGTAGACATCATGGACTTTGAGTTTGTTTCCGTCGACTGTGTCTACTACGAAAAGAAGGATAGTCAGTTCGGAAACACAGGGTTCTATTACAAGGGCCATACTTACAAGGAGCCGAGTAACTCTGTCTACGACCGTGAGGCTCGCAAGATGGAGTATCAGACTGTTTACGGCGGTTGTTACATCTTGGGTTCTGACATCCTGTACAACTACGGGATGAAGAAAAACATTCCGAAGAACGTTCACGATATCAGTAAGGCTCGCCTTTCCTATAGCGTGGCTTGTACGAACCTGCGTCGTATGATGCCAAAGTCCATGGTGTCTGGTGTTGTTGGTTTTGCGGACCAGCTTCAGCTAACGCACCTGAAGATTCAACAGGCCGTAGCTAAGGCTAAGCCTGATGGAGTTCTCGTTGATATCGAAGGTCTTGAAAATGTGCAACTAGGTAGGGGTGGGGAACTAGAGCCCCTCCAGATTCAAGACATCTACGAGCAAACTGGTGTCTTCTATTACCGAAGCAAGAATCCCGAAGGTGGGTTCCAGAACCCCCCGATTCGTTCTATCGAGAACAGTATTAGGAACATCAACGAATTCATCAATCTATACAACCACTACCTCCGTATGATTCGGGATGCAACCGGAGTCAACGAGGTTATGGACGCGAGCACGCCAAAGGGTGATGCCTTGGTCGGGGTGCGTCAACAAGCAATTTCTGCTGGAAACAACGCCCTGTACGACATCACAAACGCGAGTATAGTCCTCTACAAGAGGGTGTGTGAGGACGTTGTCAAGTGCCTTCAAGTCATTCCTAAAGAATCAATTCTTTTCCGCGTTTACTCAAAGGCGGTGGGAGAGCACAGCATGGAGCTCTTGTCTTCTTTTGAGGAGCTACCGATGTACAATTTCGGCATCCGTGTAGTTCGGGACATGTCTGACGAGGACCGAATTTTCTTGGAGCAAAACCTACAAGCTAGTCTAGCCCAGAAAGAAATTGACCTTGAAGACGCGATGGCGGTCAGACAAGTGAAAGACATTGACCAAGCCCAGCGACTCCTTGTTGTCCGCAGGTCTAAGCGCTTGGCCAAGTTGCAGCAACAGCAACAACAGAACATTCAGGCTCAAGCTCAAGCTAATGCACAGGCTGCTCAGCAATCCGCTCAGATGGAGATGCAGAAAATGCAGGCTGAGGCTCAGATTGAGGCCCAGAAGATTCAAGTGAAGGGTCAGGTAGACGTTCAGGTTGCTGCCGCGCTGCACGAAATGCGGAAAGAGATTGAGATGATTCGTGCTCAGGCTGCCCTTGGAGCTAAGTCTGAGGACAAGGACTTCCGGCAAAAACTAGAGACCCTGAAGGAGGATAGAAAAGATGGACGGGTTGAAAAACAAGCTGTAGAGCAGAGCAAACTAATTGCTCAACGCCAACGCAAAGGACCTCCTATGGAGGAGGAATTAGACCCCAACGACCAAATCATAAACCAAATTCTAGGCGATGGCTAACGCACTTAATCTTGACGTATCGAAAAGGGTAGACATTACTGTGCGACGCGGTGACACCATGAAGCTGACCTTAGAGATTAAGGATTCAGGGAGTGAACCCGTAGACCTTAGTACGTATTCGGACTTCAGGTTTGAGGTGCGTACTGATGACCTTGAGGACGCGGTATATGACGATTCAGAGGCTGGCATTATTTTGTCTACCGAGGACGACGCGAGTGGCAGTAAGTACGTTAGTTATGCTGTTAGTGGAACCGACAACGAAAAAATCACGTTCACGTGTAGTGCTGCCAACATGAGGGGTGTCGCCTCTGGTCTCTATGTCTATGATATAGAAGCTACTAACTCTAGCTCAGAGGTTCAGACGTGGTTGTACGGAATCTTTAAAGTCAACGAAGACATTACTGTGTGATGAACATCGAGATTGTTAACGGCTCCGACAATACTATCTCGTTCAACCTGCCGGTTAATCAGAAAGTAATTACTCTACCGAGCACGGAGAATTTCATTACCGTTCAGCCAACTGCGCTTGTTGCTTCGGTTGATACTATCACGAGAGGTGACGACGTCGACTTGGCGGCAGACATCAACGTGACCAACACTGACGGGGCATTTACGCACGTCTCTTCTTTCTCTGCTGGAACTAGTCTTGAGTCAGTTCTCCGTCAAATCTTAGAGAAGTATAATCGTACTAGTATTAGCCTGCTCGGTATTAGCCGAGCCTTACAGAACACAGACAATAGCTACCCTGTTAGTTCTAGTGAAGTCACCTCTAATCAAACTTTAGAGATTGGTAGGGGCATAAGGGTTGACGCATTTCGGGTTTCGATTGGGGACAGTAGTCAAACAACAGATGACTCTGTCAAGCTCTTGCGGGGGGTGACTGAGGTTGAGACTGGATTTAGCGACACGACTGGTACTAAGACACTCAGTTCTCCTGACACTCAAGACCCCGGCTCAATTACGAGCGTAAGCTATAAGTCAACTGTGATTGACGATGGTGGTGCAAGTGAGCCGGACGAGACGTTAAGTTCTGGCGTAATCAAGTTCGAGTGGAAGCACCGTCTTCGTGTGGGCAGCTCTACTTCCACTGCACTAGCTGATGACGCTGCGGCTCAGGCATTGTTTGATGGGATGAGCACGGCATTTGACGAGCTGCGAGGGGAATCAAACTTTAATGTTACCGCAAATGCTGGTATGGACACCGCGAGCAACTACACATGGGTTGTGTACCCGGCGTCTTTTGGGGATTTGAGTGAGATATTGCTCGGCGCTACTGATGTGCTTTCGGACTTTGAATCTCCAGTAGACAAGAATTTAACTAACGATTACGGAGTAACTACATCTTATCGGTTTTACCGAAGCACCTTCGATGATGCTTTTAGTTCCGGTCAGGTCCTGACGATTAAGTTCTAATGCCAATTTTTCCCGGACCAGTATCACACAACAATGCGAACGCTCCTATCCTTGATGCTACAGGCAATCAGGTTAAGGGCTTCGGGTTCTTCGATGACACTTCGGAGCGGGACGCGCTTTCTACAAATCTTCAGACCGTAGGTTTTCTGGCCATTGTTGGGACATCTAGCCCGACGGCGTACATATACAATGGAGGGGGATGGACAGTTGCAGATAACTGGTCCGAAGTAGGTACAGGCAGTACAGACTTTGAAGTTGTTGATGATACAACCCCACAGCTTGGCGGAAACTTAGATGTGAATACATTCCGAATAGTTTCGGTTAGCAACAACGACATCGTCTTCACTCCCAACGGGACAGGAACAGTAAATTTTGACGGGACGATTAAGTTCAAGAGATTCACATCACCGCCAGCAGCATTTGAAGGCGGCATGTATGCAGACGACAACGACAACTTATACTTTGGAGTAACGGTGTAATACTTATCTTTATCATCAGAAAAACAAGAACATGAGTTCAGTATGGAAGAAGGTTCACGTTGAAGACGCGAACACTACTCACGGGACCATTACGGCAACCCTTGGAGACAACACGAGTGACGGCGCAGCAGGTTCAGTAGAGCTGGTAATGGTTGGTGGCACTGGAGAGCAAGAGCTTCAGCGTCAGACATATACATTCGGTTCCAACGCATTTAATAGTACAACAATTGGTACTACAACAAATGCTCTGATAGACGGTGCGGGTATCGGGGAATTTTCGTTTGACGGAAGTGGTGCGGCTACTGTTGAAGTTGATATCGCCAACGCAACAGACCTTGGTGCTAGTGTGGCTTCTGGAGACCTCCTTCTTGTAGCTGACATCAGCAACAGCAACGCCATCAGGAGAACGAGTGTAGCAGACATTGTCGGAGCAGTCTCTAGTGGCGTTACTACGGTAGACATTACTGGCGATAGTGGTAGCCACGATGCTCAGAATGGGGCAGTATCGCTGGCCTTTACTGGTGAGTCGGGCACGCCAATTAGTGTAGCGGTGAGTAACAGCGGGGCAGAGATTCAGTTCGACCTTGATGGTTTGAGTAGTAGTCTTATACCCTCTGGTACGGTTGATTACTTTTTGTTCAGGGACAACGGCGGCACCCACAACAAAGTCCATTTTCAGAACTTGGCTAAGTCTGTCCTCGACCTTGGCGAGCTTACAGCCACTACGCTGACTTCATCAACCATCGCAACTTCTGACACATTCGCTGTTGCTGACGGTGGTCGTGGTGGAACACCAAACGACATTAGCCTTGCTCAGCTTACAGCTTACTTCAACGACGATACCGTTCTTACGAACCTTGGTGGTGACACCAATACAGACATCAACGTCAACGAGGCGAACCTCCGGGCTAGACTTGCTGACCTTACTGAGAACGTTACCATCGGTGACGCTTCTGATGTTCAGGTAACTATTGCTGGTGACCTCGTAGTTAATGGAACCACAACTAGCGTCAACTCAACTACGGTAACTGTAGCTGACAAAAACATTGAGCTTGCCGAGCCTTCTAGTGCTTATGCAACAAATGACACCGGGGCGGGACTTGCGAATGCAGCCGCAAACGGTGGAGGTGTAAACCTCGTCTCCCACCACGGTTCGGACGAGACATTGTTTGCTGGCTTGAACTGGAGTTCTACTGGCGACTTGACTGGTTGGACTGTGCGTGATACCGCTGACTTCAGTGGTGCGTCTGATGTTGCAGGGCATGACTATGCTGTCTCAGTTATGGAGGTTAATAGTACCGCACCTGTAGACGCTACAGATTTTGGCGCTGGCGTTGGGACGTTCTGGTTTGACGACGGAGAGCTCTATATCCGAACTACTTAATGGCCCTCTTGGATAAGGTTAGGGGTGACCGTGAGGTAATCACGGACACTCTTACCCAGCAAGAGCTGTCGTTGCTTTTGAGAGTAATTCATGAGAACACTTTCGATGGTAAAGACGTACTTTTGTTGGCAGACGTTGTCGTCAAGCTGCAAAACCAGCTAAAGGCGAAGTAATGAATTAAATTATAGTACCATGAAACTTGAAATGACGGAGGTCTACTTCATTAAACAGGCCATAAGCCAAGTTAATATCAAGGCAACTGATGCCCCCGTAGTCGCTAAGACGATGGATAAGGTTGAGAAAGAGCTGCAAAGGTTGCAGAAACTTGAAGAGAGAAAACAAGCAGCTCCTACAAAAACAGAGACTGCTAAATAAAAAAGCAGGCTATGTCAACATGGAAAAAGGTACTCCTCACTGGCGACGCAGTAACTGAAAATCTTGCTACGGCAGATTTAACACAAGCTGACGAGGACAGGACCTATACAGTTCCGGACGGAAGAACGTTATCTATTAGTGCTGGAGCCAATGATGACGCTATTATACTGACAGGCAGTACTGCTGGTTCAGGTAGAAAAATACAAGTCAACTGCGCCACACCGGGCAACTTCTTTGTTAACGGAGGTGGTTCTTCTCCCGGCACCATTCTTTTAGAGGCACAGAACAACAACATCGGCGTCACTCTTAGTGGACCAAGTGTGCAGGTTACCGGATACACGGTAAAACTTCCTAGTACAGCAGGAAGTACAAACGAAGTATTAGGAATTAGTGGGGTATCTGGCACTATACTAACTACTGATTGGGTCGCCCAGTCTGGAGGGGGGTCTTCTACATTGCTTGGCCTGACTGACACCCCGTCAAGTTTTGGCACAGCGGGTCAGTTCCTTGCGGTTAACTCTGGTACAAATGCGGTGGAGTTTGTGGACGGCCCTTCTGCGAGTACTACGGTCCACTATGCTCGTATGACTATGAGCTCTGACGTATTGCGTAATGGAGCTAACGCGCAAGACTTCAATGGCAGTTCTGATGTTGATGTTGAGTTTGACACGCAAGACCTTCTTGCAGGTACAGAGCTAACTACCAATACAACTAACCACACGGTTACCGTAGCCTCAGATGGTTTTTACAGGCTGACGGCAAACATGTCGTTCTTTTCCAGTAGTCAAAGGTCAACCCCAGCAGTACTCTTCAATGTAAACGGCTCAGTGATACCCGGTGAAAGCATCGGTTACATTAGGTCATCAACCGGAAGCAACGAGGCCAGCGGAAACATCTCACGAGTTGTTCAGCTTAGTGCTAACGATGTTGTCAATGTGTGCTGTCACGACGAGTCTACCTCTAGCGGTTCTATTTTTGCAGAGCAAGGCACTTTTGAAGTAGAGAAGCTGGAGGTTGCAATTAATGCAGACTTCAGTAATATCACTGGTACAGTTGGCAGTTCTCAAATTGCTGATGATGCAGTTACTCAGGCTAAGATTGCGGCAAACGCTGTAGGTTCTACTGAGCTGGCAGATACAGCTGTAACTCCGGGCAGCTATACAAGTGCTGACATCACAGTTGATGCCCAAGGCCGTGTGACCGCTGCTGCCAGTGGCTCAGGCGGCGGGGGAACGAACAACGTGATGAAGACGTTTGCGTTTTTCGATAACGTCATCCGAGACGTCTACATCCCGATGAGTAACGAGTCAGAGACGACTACGCTTCAGAGGTATAATAAATTCATTGCGCCTGTGGACATGGACCTCAAGTCGATTGTGGTGTCCTTCGGCGTGAGCCTGACCGGTGGCACCGGAGGGACACTCCAGTTTGGGAGTGTAACAGGAAGCACCTTCACTGCGGTAGAAACCAAGACAATTGGTAACCCAATTTCCGGAAATGTCATCACCTTCAGCTTCACTAGTTCCAGTCTCACGGCGGGAAGTCAGTACGCTTTCAAAATGAATAACGGTTACAGCCAAGCCTTTAGCAACATTTACGGCACAATATTCTTTGAAGTGACATGAATAACATTTCCCTTTCTAGTGACGACCAACAAGATATCCTTGACAGTGAAAGGATTGTGAGGGTATTAAATGAGCTTATTGACAAGCTGAATGAATTGGACGAACGGCTTTCCGCACTTGAGCGTCAATAACTAACATATATTTGCGCTGTGTCTAAAGCCGCCGAAAAAGCAAAGAAGCTAGGGTTCTCCGGAGTCAACAAGCCAAAGTTGACTCGTAGCCACGCGACCAAAAAAGCTGCTGTTGTCAGCACGCTAGGTCCGGGTCAGGAGAATGGTGTGCTTGTGCGCTTCGGCGACCAGAGCATGGGCAACAACTATAACGCTGAGGCCCGCGCCGCTTTTAAGAAGCGTCACGCGAAGAACATTGCCCGTAAGGGTAGTGCGGCGTACTGGGCTAACAGATTTCTCTGGAGTGCAGGAGGACACAAGAAGTCTCCGCCTAAGAGTCAGAAAAAGAAATACGGTTAATTTATTATGAGTAAAGATTTAGAACAAGCAATGGCGGGAGCAGGGTTCGCTCTAAGCGATTCCCCACCGCAACCAACGACCACAGATGCTGAATCCCAGCCCGTGGCAGAGACTCCGGAAGCACCTGCTCCGGAACCTGTACAAACTCAAGAGGAGCCTCAACAGAGCGCACCTGAAACTGCGACACCTGTATCTGAGCCTGAAGCTCAGCCTACTCAGGAAGCAGTAGAAAATAATTCAGAACCCAGTCAAGACATCGACGTTGATGCAGAGGTTCTCCGATACTTGAGCGAAAAGCTCGGGACGGAGGTCAGTGCATTTGACGCTCTTGCTTTGGCTAGTTCGAATAACTCCGTTGAAATCGATGAGCGCGTTCAAGCCATCAACGATTTTGTTCTCAAGACGGGGCGCAGTCCGGAAGACTGGTATAAGTATCAGCAGCTTGACCCATCTGAAATGGATGACCTTACTGCTGTTCGTAACCAGATGATTGTTGAACACGGCAACCTCACTACCGAAGAGGTAAACATGTTGCTGTCCAACAAATACAGAACGGACGAAGCCCAATACGATGAGAGCGAGATTGCGATGTCAAAGTTGCAGCTCAAGATGGATGCGGAAAAAGCACGGAAAACCATTTCTGCTTTGCGAGACGATTACATGCTCCCGCAGCAAGAAGGTGGTGCTGTGCAATCCCCTATCACCGAAGACTGGATTTCTTCGATGGAAGCTGAGGTAAAGGATTTTGACGGATTGGTGTTTGAACTTCCTACCGGTGAGAACTTCACTTATGGAATTGAGGACTCCTATCGGAAAGACCTTGTCCAGAAAAACAGCAACCTCGAGAATTATTTTGATGACTACGTAGACGATACTGGACAGTGGAACTACGAGAAGCTCAATGCGCATCGCGCTGTCGTTGACAACATCGACTCTATCGTAAGGTCTGTCTACCAGCAAGGGCTGAGTGACGGACAGCGTAAGGTTGTTGAAACCGCAGCGAACATCAGCACGGAGCCTGCGCAACGTGACCCTAGTCAGCAGTCAAACGGACTCGACGAACAAATTCTGAAAGCCTTCGGTGGTCCTAGAACTCTAACTTTCAAGACCTAAGAAAACATGGCAATTACCCAACAGGGAGCAACCGCTCCCGCCACGACTCCGAAAGGAATCGTAAACAACCTTTTTAAGCAGGCAGACCCTGCTAAGTACACCTCCCTCGATGAGTTCATTGATGAGGTTAACGCCCCCGACATTCGTGCGTCTCTGATTAAGACCTACGGCGACCAAGGCATCACTGGCTTCTTGAAGCTGACCGGTGCTGTGAACGCTGCTGGCACTGCTGATGAGGTTACGTACTGGGAGGAGGCTAGACTGCACCAGTCTCAGACGATTGTCCTCGCCGCCGACACGTCGGCAGGTAAGACGGTTGTAATCGCTGCTGGTAGTGCTAACGCTGCTTTCGATTACGACGATGCTGAAACCCTCATCCTCCGCGTGGGAGATGTGGTGCTCATGCCTGCCGGTGAGAGAGCTGTTGTTACCAGCATCACCAACGGTGACGGTGCGTTTACAGTTGCGAACTTGGCCGACGCCAACATCGGAGTTATCGCTGCTGGTACTTACTCCTTGCCAATCATTGGTAACATGTACGGACAGGGTACGGCTCAGCCTACCGAGTTCATGCAGTCTAACGTGGTCAAGAGAACCAACACCTACAACATCCTCAAGGAGACGTACGAGGTGACTGGTTCCCAAGCCACGAACATCGGCTACATCGACATCGGTGGTGGTGACTATCGTTGGTACCTCAAGTCCGAGCAGGATACCCGTCAGCGTTTCCTCGACAAGAGAGAGATGATGATGCTCCTCGGTGAGAAGGTGGCCAATACGACCAACATTGCCGACGCCACTTACGGCAGTGGCTCTGAAGGTTACTTCGCTGCTATCGAGGACAGAGGCCTCGTTAACGACGGTCTGATTGACGGACTCGACGACCTCGACGAACTCGTGAAGGCCATGGATAAGAACGGCTGCCCGCCGGAGTACGCTGTGTACACCAACACGACGCAGATGCTCAAGTTCCATGACATGCTCGCTGGGGTCGAGACCGGTGGTGGTTTGGCTAACGCTTATGGTGCATTCAATAACAGCAAGGACATGGCTGTAAACCTCGGTTTCCAGTCCTTTGCTCGCGGTGGATACACCTACCACCTCCACAACTGGAAGTTGTTGAACGACCCCACGCTCCTTGCTCAGGGAGATTTGGCTGCCAACGTTGTTCAGGGCGCTATGATTCCTCTCACCACGGTTGCTGACCCGCAGTCTGGTAACAGAGCTCCTGCTCTGGAGATGAATTACAAGTCCACTAACGGATACAGCCGTGAGATGGAGCACTGGGTGACTGGTGGTTCCGTTCTCGGATTCAACAACAGACAGGACGGCAAGGACGTTGCTACGTTCAACTACCGCTCCGAGACCTGCTTGGTGACTCGCGCTGCTAACCAGCACGTCTTGCTCAAGGCCTGATGAGTCGTGACGGAGGAAGGGATTGGCCCCTCCTCTAAATCTGCATATAGGAATAGGGGGAGGGTTCGCTCTCCCCCAAATTCCACCCATCAATTTCATACAATGGAACAGACATCAAAGCGGTCTCCCGGAAGACCCAAAAAAACTCCGGAGGCAGCCACAGCTATGGCTGCTAAGCCGAAGGTTTCTAAAGTAAAGCGCAAGCTCGCAGATGAGACGAAACTCCCCGTTTTGTTTGAGACGGTAGGAAAAAAGGGTGGCGTCTTCTTAAAGATTAAGAACAAAGGCCTCACCGTTTATGATGAGGAAACCGGAAAGGTTCGCGGCCTTAGATACGCTCCTGAAGAGAATTCTGTCTTTATTGACGAGCAGAGCGATACTGCTTCAGTTCAGCAGGTAATCTTTGAGAACAAGATTCTTGTTGTCAATTACACTAAACCGAACCTCATCAAGTTCTTGGACCTGCATCCGGGGAATGTTGCCAACGGAGGCAGCTTATTTCAGAGGGCAAACAAAGAGGCTAATATCGAGCAGGAACTAGACAATGAGTTTCTGGTCCATGATGCTATCAGTCTCATCAAATCCCGCCCTATCGAGGAATTACTACCGGTGGCAATGGCACTGAAGATTGAGACCAATCAAAAAGATTTGGCTATCAAAAGAGCTCTTGTGATTGCAGCAAAGCGGAAGCCTGCTGAGTTCATGTCACTGGTGGACAGTCCGATGGTTAATGCAAGAAGCGTAGTCGCACAGGCTTTTGACTTCCAGATTGTAGAAGAACGCAACGGCGGCGTTGTGTGGTTCGATACTGGCAAGTTGATTGTCTCCGTCCCAGTCGGGCAAGACCGGATTGAGATTATGACACGCTTTGTGATGACAGACAAAGGCGCAAGTGTTTTGTCTGAATTGGAGAAACAATTAGAGATGATTGTTTAACCGAATACCACGGTATACGTAGGAGAAGGGGGCTTAGGCCCCCTTTCTTTTTCTGTATATTTGCTTGACAATCACCAATTATGGCAAGTGTTAGAGAGGTTTACAATGCACTGAAGGACATCGCTAACAAAGATGAGCGGGGTTTCGTTACTCCTACGGAGTTTAATTCGTTCGCACCCATCGCACAAGCCAACATATTCAACGAGCTATTTAGACAGCTTTCCGGAGGGGAGAACTTGAGGCGTCGTGGCATCGACCCCGGGCGTGACAAGTCTTTGATTAAGCAAGTCAAAGAAGACCTCTCTGTGTTTTCCAAGAGTGAGACTCTCACCAGAGATAACACGACTAGAGATTTTGCTAAGCCCGATGACTTTGCCAAACTGATTCAACTGAGCACGTATGGCGACATCCTCATGGATGTTACTACATCTTCGGTCATTCCGTTAGAGTTTGATGAGGAGAAGTTTCGTTACATCATTGGCAGTACACTCAGCAAGCCAACAGACGAGTATCCCGTAGCCTTTATGGACGACCGTATCTACGTGGAACCCAAGTCAGTACGGAAGATTCAGATTAGATATTACAAGCAGCCGGAAGGCTTGAACCCAACTAACGGTTCTCGGACGGCGTCCATGCCCAAGTTTGGTTTTACTACTAGCAACAATAAAGAAGTCTATCAGGCTTCGACTAGTGTTGACTTCGAGCTTCCTGAGCACTACGTTCCTCAGCTGGTTGAAGAAATGGCTAGGTTGATTGGGGTAAACCTCCGTGACGCCAACGTCTACGGCTACGGAACTAACCAAGCACAACAACAGTAAGGGATGGCAAGAAACCTCGTTACAGTAGAGCAGGTGGTCAACGACTTTGTGTTGACTATAGATTCCGACGACTATGTCAGCAATGCGTCTGATGTTGTCATTAAGAATTTCGCGTTACGCGGAATCCGAGAGATGGGGTTTGACATGTTAAAAAGGGTCCGGTCCTTGAAGGTGACTAAGAATTCCAACGATACTGTAACCTTACCCGATGACTTCGTCTCTCTGGTCAAGATTGGTGTAGTAGGTAGTGATGGGATGGTCTACGTTCTTGGAGAAAACAAGAACATTAACTACTCTCAGAAATACTCTACCGACAGTGGCGGAAACGTTATTGACTCAGACAACGATGGTGTAAATGACCGTGTCGATGACAAGGGACTAACAACGGGAACCGGGTTGTTTGGAGATGAACAGTACGTTGTATTTAGCAACTACGTATTCCAGAATAACGTCGGACAGATTTACGGACTGGGAGGTGGATTCTATCAAGGTCAGTATAGACTGAACGAAGACCAAAACAGGATTGAGCTTTCAAGCGGTACGTTCAACGAGATTGTGATTGAGTATATCGCTGATGAGGCTAGAGCAGCAAATCCTACAATTCATGTTGAAGCAGAGGAGGCTCTTCGTTCGTACATCTACTTTAAGTTGATTGAGCGCAAGGGTAGTGTGCCCATGACAGAGAAAAACAGAGCAAGGGCAGAGTACTACAACGAGAGAAGAAAGGCTAACGCTAGGCTGAAAGCGTTCAGCAGCGAAGAGGCTCTCAAGACTA
>Ga0213865_10001249_pt1 | contig 16725 bp, 13 predicted proteins | sample PICome_6_FD_160100 | JGI IMG/M metagenome (GOLD analysis project Ga0213865, IMG submission 160100) | Coastal seawater microbial communities near Pivers Island, North Carolina, United States - PICO282 | ecosystem: Environmental > Aquatic > Marine > Coastal | place: USA: North Carolina...
CTTCGAAATCACGCTCAACAACCTCAAGGCCGAGGGCGACATCGACGAGAAAGACTTCTTGGACCGCGCCGACATCCTATGCTCGCTGGGCCACACGGTGTTGATCTCCAATTACCAGGAGTACTACAAGCTCATCGAGTACTTCTCGCGTTACACCAAGCGGCGCATGGGCGTCATCATGGGGGGCAACGCCATGATGGACCTCTTCAACGAGCGCTATTACCGCGACCTCAACGGCGGCATCCTGGAGGCCTTTGGCGTCATGTTTAGCCGGGACCTCAAGGTGTACGCGTACCCTTGGCACGACGCCAAGAACGACGTGCTCATCCGCACGGACAACGCCCCGATTCACCCGAGGATCAAGCCGCTGTACGATTACTTGCTCTTCAACAAGCGGATCAGCGACATTCAGTTGGATGACCTCTCCCTCCTCGACATCTTCAGTACAGAAGTGCTGCGGAAGATCCGCGACGGAGAGCATGGTTGGGAAGACCTCGTGCCACAGGAGGTGGACCACATCATCAAGCTCAACCGCTTGTTTGGATACAACGGCCCAGCGCCGACCCGCGGTGGAGGACTGGCGGACGCCGCCATGCTCAACTAAACCTGCTCGGGTTTCCATCGCAGTGTGACAGCACCCAAATGCTGGACTGCACCCCACGCAAAAGGCGGCCTTTCGGGCCGCCTTTTGCATGATGGTGGTCGGCTTGCGCCGAGAAGGTTACTCTGCAGTGACCTCCTCGTCTTCTCCAGCCTCGACCAAGCGATCGAACTCCTCTTGGGAGCCGACAATCTGGTCGTGCCAGTGGCGCATGCCCGTTCCTGCAGGAATCAGGTGTCCCACGATGACGTTCTCCTTCAAGCCGCCGAGGTGGTCTTCCTTGGCGCTCACTGCAGCCTCGTTGAGGACCTTGGTGGTCTCCTGGAAGGATGCCGCTGAGATGAACGACTTCGTCTGCAAAGAAGCACGGGTGATGCCCTGCAACAATGGACGGGCGGTCGCTGGCATGGCCTCAACGGCCTCCACCAATGCACCGTCATTGCGGCGGATGGCCCCGTTCTCATCGCGCAATTGGCGCGCAGAGACCATCTGGCCCTCCTTGAACTCCTTGCTGTCTCCGGCATTGGTCACCATGACCATGCCGAACATGCGGTCGTTCTCGTCAATGAAGTCTGCCTTCTCCACGAACTGCTTCTCGAGGAACTTCGTGTTGCCTGGATCCTCAACGACCACCTTCTTCATCATCTGGCGAACGATGACCTCGAAGTGCTTGTCGTTGATTTTCACGCCCTGCAAACGGTACACCTCCTGAATCTCATTCACGAGGTACTCCTGCACGGCAGTTGGACCTTGGATCGCGAGGATGTCAGCAGGCGTTGTGGCTCCATCAGACATGGGCATGCCCGCCTTCACGAAGTCATTCTCCTGCACGAGGATGTGCTTGGACAATGGCACAAGGTACTTGCGCTTCTCACCGGTGCGGCTCTCGACGATGATCTCGCGGTTACCCCGCTTGATCTTACCGTATGAAACGATGCCGTCGACCTCGGACACCACCGCTGGGTTGGAAGGATTCCGCGCCTCGAAGAGCTCCGTCACACGTGGCAGACCTCCCGTAATGTCACCGGACTTACCGGCCACACGTGGGATTTTTGCCAGAATGCGGCCGGTGTCGACCTTGTCTCCCTCCTCCACGCTGACGTGGGCGCCCACAGGCAAAGAGTAGACCTTCAACACTTCCTTCTTCGGTCCCACAACGTGGATGGCCGGGTTCTTCTTCTTGTCCTTGGTCTCCGTGATCACAATCTCACGGAAGCCCGTCTGCTCGTCCAGCTCCTCGCGGTAGGTCACGCCCTCTTCGATCATGTCGAAGACAATCGTTCCCTGCTCCTCGCTGATGATGGCGTTGTTGTAGGGGTCCCATGTGCAAATGGTATCGCCCTTCTTGATCTTCTTGCCATTCTTGACTTGAAGCACCGCACCGTATGGCAGGTTCGTAGAGCTCAGCGTGATGCCAATCTGGGGATCGACCACCTTGAACTCCGTAGAACGCGAGACGACCACGGTTTCAACCTCACCGTCTGGTGTGGCCCTTTGCACCGTGCGCAGGTCCTCCAGCTCTACCACACCATCTTGGCGGGCGGTGATTTCGTTCTCGTCAGAGATCTTGGACGCCGTACCACCAACGTGGAACGTACGCAGCGTCAGCTGCGTTCCAGGCTCACCGATGGACTGCGCTGCGATGACACCGACAGCCTCACCCTCCTGAACCAAGCGGTTCGAGCTCAAGGCGCGGCCATAGCACTTCGCACACACACCACGGCGGCTCTCGCACGTCAACACGGAGCGGATTTCGACCTCGTCGATGCCCGCTTCCTCGATGGCTGCGGCCACTGCTTCGGTGATTTCAGCGCCCGTTTCAACGATGAGGTCACCGCTTTCAGGATGTGTGATGTCCTGAACAGAGGTCCGACCGATGATGCGATCGGCCAATGACTCCACAATCTCCTCGTTCTTGCGCAAGGCCGTTGCGGTCAATCCGCGGATGGTACCGCAGTCCTGCTCATTGATGATCACATCCTGCGCGACATCGACCAAACGACGGGTCAAGTAACCCGCGTCAGCCGTCTTCAACGCCGTATCCGCCAGACCCTTACGGGCACCGTGGGTGGAGATGAAGTACTCCAAGATGGAGAGGCCCTCCTTGAAGTTGGAGAGGATGGGGTTCTCAATGATGTCCTGGCCACCGGCAGCACTCGACTTCTGAGGCTTGGCCATCAGACCACGCATGCCGCTCAACTGACGGATCTGCTCCTTGGAACCACGGGCTCCAGAGTGCATCATCATGTAGATGGAGTTGAAGCCCTGCTTGTCGGTCTCCAAGCGCTCCATCAGGATGTTCGTCAACCGCGAGTTGGTATTGGTCCAGATGTCGATGATCTGGTTGTACCGCTCGTTGTTGGTGATGAGGCCCATGTTGTAGTTGTCCATCACCTCACCCACACGCTCATTGGCCTTGTCGACCAACTCCACCTTCTCTTTCGGGATGATGATGTCGTTGAGGTTGAAGCTCAGGCCGCCCTTGTAGGCCATCGTGAAGCCGAGCTTCTTGATGTCGTCCAAGAACTGAACCGTACGGGGTACGCCCACAGACTGCAAAACATCTGAAATGATGGTCCGCAAGCTCTTCTTTGTGAGCAGCTCGTTGACATAGCCTGCCTCATTGGGCACCACCTCGTTGAAGAGCACACGGCCCACAGTGGTGTCGATGATGCTGGCGTTGCCGGCATGGTCAGACCAGCGCACCTTGATGCTGGCGTGCAACGCAGCACGGCCTTCATTGTAAGCGATGATGACCTCCTCAGGAGAATAGAAGGTCATGCCTTCTCCCTTCACGGGCTCTTCCTTGGTGGACTTGCGCTCCTTGGTGATGTAGTACAGTCCGAGCACCATGTCCTGAGAAGGGACCGTGATCGGTGCACCGTTCGCAGGATTCAGGATGTTGTGGCTGGCCAGCATCAACAACTGCGCCTCCAAGATGGCCGCAGGGCCAAGTGGGAGGTGAACAGCCATCTGGTCACCGTCGAAGTCAGCGTTGAACGCCGTACAAGCGAGGGGGTGCAACTGCAGTGCCTTGCCCTCGATCATCTTGGGCTGGAAGGCCTGGATGCCGAGGCGGTGCAGGGTCGGAGCACGGTTGAGCAGCACAGGGTGCGACTTCATCACGTTCTCGAGGATGTCCCATACCACGGGCTCCTTGGCGTCTACAATCTTCTTGGCAGACTTGACCGTCTTCACCACACCACGCTCAATCATCTTGCGGATGATGAACGGCTTGTAGAGCTCGGCCGCCATGTTCTTGGGCATGCCGCACTCATGGAGCTTCAATTCAGGACCCACGACGATAACGGAACGCGCAGAATAGTCCACACGCTTACCGAGGAGGTTCTGACGGAAACGGCCTTGCTTGCCCTTCAGGCTATCTGAGAGGGACTTCAACGGACGGTTGCTCTCCGTCTTGACGGCGGAGGACTTCCGGCTGTTGTCGAACAGGCTGTCCACAGCCTCCTGCAACATCCGCTTCTCGTTCCGGAGAATCACATCTGGAGCCTTGATCTCGATCAAACGCTTCAAACGGTTGTTCCGGATGATCACACGGCGGTACAGGTCGTTCAAGTCAGACGTTGCGAAACGGCCACCATCGAGGGGCACCAATGGACGCAACTCTGGTGGAATCACCGGAACCACCTTCACGATCATCCACTCGGGGTTGTTGTTGACCCTGTGGTTGGCATCGCGCAAGGCCTCTACGACCTGCAAGCGCTTCAGCGCCTCGTTCTTACGTTGCTGGCTGGTCTCAGTATTGGCCGCATGACGCAGGTCATAGCTCAACTGATTCAAGTCCAGACTGCCCAGCATATCATGCAAGGCCTCAGCGCCCATCTTGGCCACGAACTTGTTCGGGTCCTTCTCGTCGAGGTACTGGTTGTCCTTGGGCAGGGTGTCGAGGATGTCGAGGTACTCCTCTTCGGTGAGGAACTCGTTCACCTCCAACGCCTCTCCATCGGTCTTGGTCGCCACACCCGGCTGGATCACCACGTAACGCTCGTAGTAGATGATCTGATCGAGCTTCTTGGTCGGCAGTCCGAGCAAGTAACCAATCTTGTTGGGCAGGCTGCGGAAGTACCAGATATGGGCGACAGGAATGACGAGCTGAATGTGGCCCATCCGCTCGCGGCGGACCTTCTTCTCGGTCACCTCTACACCGCACCGGTCACATACGATGCCCTTGTAGCGGATACGCTTGTACTTGCCACAGTGGCACTCATAGTCCTTGACAGGGCCGAAAATGCGCTCGCAGAAAAGGCCATCGCGCTCCGGCTTATAGGTCCGGTAGTTGATGGTCTCGGGCTTCAGCACCTCGCCATGGCTTTGCTCGAGGATTTCCTCGGGCGATGCCATGCTGATGCGAATCTTGTTGAAGTCGCTCGAGAGCTTCGGGGTCTTGTTGTTGGTCATCTCTTGGTGAAGATCAATAAGTTAGAAGCAGGAGCAACTCAGGCCTCGAGGGCCACGGTCAATCCCAATCCGCGCAACTCGTGCATAAGCACGTTGAAGGACTCCGGGATGCCTGGGGTTGGCATCGGGTCGCCCTTTACAATGGCCTCGTAAGTCTTGGCGCGGCCGACAACGTCGTCCGACTTGACCGTGAGGATTTCCTGAAGGATGTGTGAGGCACCAAACGCTTCGAGCGCCCATACCTCCATCTCTCCGAAACGCTGTCCACCGAACTGCGCCTTACCACCCAACGGCTGCTGGGTAATGAGGCTGTAGGGTCCAATAGAACGGGCGTGCATCTTGTCGTCTACCATGTGGCTCAGCTTGATCATGTAGATCACACCGACCGTGGCAGGCTGGTCGAAACGCTCACCGGTCTCACCATCATAGAGGTGGGTCACTCCGAAGTTGGGCACGCCCGCCTTCTCGGTAAATCCGGAAATCTGGTCGATGCTCGCACCGTCGAAAATCGGCGTGGCGAACTTCGTACCGAGCTTCTCGCCGGCCCATCCAAGGACCGTCTCGTAGATCTGGCCCAGGTTCATACGCGAGGGTACACCCAGCGGGTTGAGCACGATGTCCACAGGAGTTCCGTCCTCGAGGAACGGCATGTCCTCCTGGCGAACGATACGGGCCACAATACCCTTGTTGCCGTGACGTCCAGCCATCTTGTCTCCCACCTTCAGCTTCCGCTTGTTGGCGACAAACACTTTGGCCAGCTTCACAATGCCTGCAGGAAGCTCATCGCCTACCGTCACCTGGAATTTCTTCCGCTTGAAGGTGCCGAGCAGGTCGTTGTACTTCATGTTGTAGTTGTGGACGACACGCTTTACGAGGCTGTTGTTGTCCTCGTCGCGGGTCCACCCCTCGGTATTGACGATGCTGTAGTCCAAGGTCTGAAGGGCACGCTGCGTGAACTTCACGCCCTTCTTGATTTGCATCTCCTTGTAGTAGTTCTGAACGCCTTGTGACGTCTTGCCGCCGATGACCTTCATGAGCTTCTCAATGAGGGTCTTGCGCAATGCTGCCGCCTCCTGATCAAACTCAGCATCGATCATCTCGAGCACTGCCTTGTCGGCCGCCTTTGACTTGCGGTCCTTGACCATGCGGGAGAAGAGCATCTTGTCGATGACCACACCCGTCGCGCTCGGTCCGAGCTTCAATGAAGCATCCTTGACATCACCCGCCTTGTCACCGAAAATGGCGCGCAGCAGCTTCTCCTCTGGACTGGGGTCGCTCTCACCTTTCGGCGTGATCTTACCAATCAGAATGTCGCCCGCACCCACATGGGCACCAATGCGAATCAATCCGTTCTCGTCCAGGTCTTTGGTGGCTTCCTCACTGACGTTTGGAATGTCCGCCGTCAACTCTTCTTGGCCGCGCTTGGTGTCGCGCACCTCAAGGCTGTATTCGGTCACGTGCATGGACGTAAAGACGTCCTCCCGTACCACCCGGTCGCTGATCACAATCGCGTCCTCGAAGTTGTAACCCTTCCATGGCATGAAGGCCACCTTCATGTTTTGACCGAGGGCCAACTCACCGGATTGCGTGGAGTATCCTTCTACGAGGATATCACCGCGCTCCACCCGCATGCCCTTGGACACAATCGGCTTGAGGTTGATGCAAGTCCCTTGGTTGGTCTTGGCAAACTTCGTGATGTTGTAGACCTTGATGTCGTCCTCGAAGGAGACCAGGCGGTCGTTCTCATCCATGTGGTAGCGGATGTGAATCTCATTGCCGTCTACATATTCCACCACACCATCCGCTTCAGCGGTGATCAACACTCGGCTGTCACGTGCCACTTGCCCTTCGAGGCCCGTACCCACGATGGGGCTGTTGGGGCGCATCAATGGAACGGCCTGACGCATCATGTTTGAGCCCATCAGCGCACGGTTCGCGTCGTCGTTTTCCAAGAATGGAATCAACGAAGCCGCGATGGATGCGATCTGGTTGGGTGCCACGTCCACGTACTTGATTTCCGTCGGCGCCACGAGTGGGAAGTCACCCTGCAAGCGGGCCTTGATGATGTCGTTCTTGAACGTTCCATCGTCATTCAGGCCCACCGTCGCCTGAGCGATGGTAGCGCTGTCTTCTTCCTCCGCAGAGAGGTAGCTGATGCCTTCACCTCCTACACGTGCGACACCCTCGTTCACCTCGCGGTAAGGCGTCTCGATGAATCCGAGGCGGTTCACCTTGGCGTAGACACAGAGCGAACTGATCAAACCAATGTTGGGTCCCTCAGGCGTCTCAATGGTGCACAGACGGCCGTAGTGTGTGTAGTGTACGTCTCGCACCTCAAAACCTGCGCGCTCACGGGAGAGACCACCTGGTCCGAGGGCAGAGATCCGCCGCTTGTGCGTCACCTCACTCAGTGGGTTGGTCTGGTCCATGAACTGGCTCAGCTGGTTCGTTCCGAAGAACGAATTGATCACTGAGCTCAGCGTCTTGGCGTTGATCAAGTCCGTTGGCGTGAAGACCTCGTTGTCGCGGACGTTCATCCGCTCACGAATCGTGCGGGCCATACGGGCCAAACCGACGCCGAACTGGTTGTGCAGCTGCTCACCCACCGTACGGATACGACGGTTGGACAAGTGGTCGATGTCGTCCACATCTGACTTCGAGTTCACGAGGTCGATGAGGAACTTGATGATCAGGATGATGTCGTCCTTGGTCAGCGTGCGTGACTCTTCGGACATGTCGATGCCCAACTTCCGGTTGATCCGGAAACGGCCCACCTCTCCGAGGTCATAACGCTGCTCAGAGAAGAACAACTTGTCAATCACACCGCGCGCCGTCTCCATGTCTGGTGGCTCCGCGTTCCGCAACTGACGGTAGATGTACTCCACAGCCTCCTTCTCACTGTTGGAAGGGTCCTTCTGGAGGGTGTTGTGAATGATCGCGTAGTCGGCCTGGTTGATGTCCTCCTTGTGCAGGATGATGGTCTTGGACCCAGACTCTACAATCAGCTCAATGTGCTCTTTCTCAAGTACGGTGTCGCGGTCGAGTACCAACTCGTTGCGCTCGATGCTCACCACCTCACCAGTGTCCTCGTCTACGAAGTCCTCAATCCAGGTCTTCAAAACACGCGCGGCAAGCTTGCGGCCCAGCACACGCTTGACACCGGCCTTGGAGACCTTCACTTCTTCGGCGAGGTCGAAAATGCCCAAAATGTCACGGTCACCCTCGTATCCGATGGAACGCAACAGCGTGGTGACAGGAAGCTTCTTCTTCCGGTCGATGTACGCGTACATGACGCTGTTGATGTCCGTAGCGAACTCAATCCAGCTGCCCTTGAAAGGAATGATACGCGCGCTGTACAGCTTGGTACCATTGGCGTGACGGCTCTGTCCGAAGAACACGCCCGGCGAACGGTGAAGCTGGTTGACGATAATGCGCTCTGCACCATTTACCACAAATGAACCGCGTGGGGTCATGTAAGGAATGGTACCGAGATACACGTCCTGTACGATGGTCTCGAAGTCCTCGTGCTCAGGGTCCGTGCAGTACAACTTCAGCTTCGCCTTGAGCGGCACGCTGTAAGTCAGTCCGCGTTCGATGCACTCCTCGATGCTGTATCGGGGTGGATCGATGAAGTAGTCCAGGAATTCCAGTACAAACTGGTTCCGGGTGTCCGTGATGGGGAAGTTCTCGTTGAACACCTTAAACAATCCCTCTGTGTCGCGGTCTTCAGGCTTGGTCTCAAGCTGGAAGAATTCGCGGAAGGACCGCAATTGAATGTCAAGGAAGTCCGGATACGGAATGTCCGGAGTGGTAGTGGCGAAAGAATGTCGCTGCTGCAGTTGTGGCGTCAACATGGGGGCGGCTTAACGAGGGAGGAACAAATCGCAGTGGTGCAGGTTGGTTTTGGGGCGTATCCTGCGAAATACAGGGTACAAGAAGGTCAGACCGGGACCTGCGCCCAGCCTGACCTTCTGAAATTCAGCGGGTTGTGATCTTACTTGATCTCAACCTCAGCGCCGGCTTCCTCGAGTTGTGACTTGAGGGCTTCAGCCTCGTCTTTGGCAACGCCCTCCTTAAGGGTAGCGGGTGCGCCGTCAACGATGCCTTTGGCCTCCTTCAGTCCCTGACCGGTCAGCTCTTTTACGAGCTTCACAACAGCGAGCTTGGAGCCACCAGCAGCCTTGAGGATCACGTCGAACTCGGTCTGCTCAGCACCACCGCCGCCTTCGCCACCGCCAGCGGCGGGACCAGCGACAACGGCCGCAGCAGCTGCGGGCTCAATGCCATACTCATCTTTGAGGATATCTGCGAGTTCGCTTACCTCCTTTACAGTGAGGTTGACCAGCGATTCCGCCATGGTTTTCAAATCAGCCATGATATATTGAATTGTGGGTTACTAGTTTGGGTTGATATAGGTGTCAAAATCAAGCTTCCCTTTCAGAAAGTGCTTTGACCAGTCCGGAAATGGTGTTTCCACCGGATTGCAATGAACCGAGGACGTTCTTGATGGGGCTTTGGAGCAAGCCAATGAGTTCTCCGAGGAGTTCCTCTTTGCTCTTGATCTCCGTGAGCGCCTTCAATTGTTCGTCACCGATATACACCGCCTCTTCGACATAGGCGCCCTTCAAAAGGGGACGCTCATTGCTTTTGCGGAACTCTTTGATGAGCTTGGCGGGGGCATTCCCTACCGTGCTGGTCATCAAAGCGGTTTGCCCCTTCAGCACTTCGTACAGCTCTCCGTATTCACGGTCTTCCGTACGCTCCATCGCAATGCGCAGCAGTGTGTTTTTCACCACTTGCATTTTGATGTCGGCCTTGTAGCATTCCCCGCGCAGCTTTGTCGTATCCGCGGAATTCAAGCTCGAAGCATCTGTCAAGTACACCACATTGGTGTCCTTCAGCATGGCCTGGAGCTCCTCGATCGCTTGGTTTTTCTCTTCGCGTGTCATGGGTTCCTGGTTCAGCTGTTCAGCGCTTTCGATTCAATCCGGACACCGGGAGACATCGTAGAGCTCATGTATACGCTCTTGATGTAGGTGCCCTTTGCAGCAGACGGGCGCAATCGAACCAAGGTTTGAAGGACTTCGTTGGCATTCTCCTTGAGCTTCTCCTTGGAGAAACTCACCTTCCCTACGGAAGCATGGATGATGCCGTACTTGTCCACCTTGAAATCGATCTTACCAGCCTTAACGTCCTGGACGGCCTTCCCGACCTCCATAGTGACAGTACCCGATTTCGGGTTGGGCATCAGGCCACGTGGTCCGAGAACTCGGCCCAGCGCACCTACTTTACCCATCACTTGGGGGGTCGTGACGATCACGTCCACATCGGTCCATCCGCCTTTAATCTTCTCGACATATTCATCGAGACCAACGTGGTCCGCTCCGGCCTCCTTGGCTTCTGCTTCCTTGTCAGGAGTGCAGAGCACCAGTACGCGCACGTTCTTTCCACTTCCGTGAGGAAGAGAAACCGTGCCGCGCACCATTTGGTTGGCCTTACGCGGGTCCACGCCGAGGCTGACGGCGAGGTCGACTGAGGAATCAAACTTCGTGGAGGAAATGTCCTTCACGATGCCTGCTGCCTCGTCGAGCGAATACGCTTGGTCTACGTCGAACTTGTCGAGCGCGGCCTTGCGATTGCGTGTCAATTTTGCCATAGTGTCTGATGATTGACGATCAGAATGGCGAATCGCCGGTCACATTCAGCCCCATACTCCTTGCCGTTCCTGCGACCACCTTCATGGCGGATTCGATGGAGAAGCAATTGAGATCGGGCATCTTGTCCTCTGCAATTACGCGGACCTGGTCCCACGTCACTTTACCCACCTTCTGTCGGTTGGATTCCGGAGAACCCTTCTTCAATTTGGCGGCTTCCATGAGTTGCACTGCTGCGGGCGGAGTCTTGATGATGAAGTCAAAAGACTTATCACTGTAGACGGTGATGACCAGCGGAAGAACCTTGCCTGCCTTGTCCTGGGTACGCCCATTGAACTGCTTGCAAAATTCCATGATGTTCACACCTGCCGCACCAAGTGCAGGACCAACCGGTGGTGAGGGGTTGGCAGCGCCACCTCTCACTTGCAGTTTGACCATTTTGGCGACTTCTTTAGCCATGGATCTATTATTTATAATGAACAGGTCGGCCGCAGTGTCCAGGGAAGCATTCTGGTACAGGGCACGGGTCGTCCTGGCTGTTCCGGTTTATATTGGGTACTCTTGATTCAGTGATAACTCGTTGTTGCCTCAGGATTCCTTCTCCACTTGGAGGAAGCCCAGTTCGACAGGGGTCTTCCTTCCAAAAATCTTCACCATCACCTTCAGCTTACGCTTCTCCTCGTTGATCTCCTCGATGGTGCCATGGAAACCATTAAATGGTCCATCGCCCACCTTGACGACCTCTCCAACCTTGTAAGGAATTGACAATTCCTGCTCGCTTTCCGCCAGCTCGTCTACACGACCCAGCATCCGGCTCACCTCGTTGGCGCGCAATGGAAGGGGGTCTCCCCTCTTTTCCGCACCGAGGAACCCAATGACACTCGGGGTGTTCCGAATGACGTGGGGCACCTCACCCACCAAAGCACACTCCACAAACACGTATCCGGGATAGTGGTTGCGCTCTTTGGTCACTTTTTTGCCGTTCCTGATCTGGAGCACCTTCTCCGTTGGGATCAGGATTTGCCCCACGTAATCAGACAAGCCGGCAGCGGAGATTTCAGACTCCAGGAAACCCTTAGCCTTGTTCTCCTGCCCGCCGATGGCGCGCACTACGTACCACTTCTTGTCGATTTCGCTCATGGTCCTGGTGGCGTTCAAATGACGTAGGTGTAAATCAAACCGATCACACCTTGCCAGATGCTCTCAGATGAATTCACTCCGAACACCCAATCCATGGCGAACACAATGCCCGCAATGAGGAGGGAAGCGATAAAGACCAATACTGAAGCCTCCTGCAATTGCTTTGGGCCAGGCCAGGTCACACGCTCCACCAGTTCGGTGTAGCTATCCTTTACGTATTCTATGACGTTTGCCATTTCGTTTCGGTGTGTTTGCACGGGCAGCAGGACTCGAACCTGCAACCAACGGTTTTGGAGACCGCTACTCTACCAATTGAGCTATGCCCGTAGACGGCGAAAGAAGATGGCCCTCTGGCCACCTTCTTTCCCCTGATTCGTATTCAGTCAAAAACCGAAGCTCAGCTGAGCTCGGTCACCTGTCCGGCACCTACGGTACGGCCACCCTCACGGATAGCGAAACGCAGACCTGGAGACATGGCCACACCGTAGATCAACTCTACAGAAATGGTCACGTTATCACCAGGCATGACCATCTCGCGGCCTTCCTCGAGAATGATCTCACCGGTCACGTCCGTCGTACGGAAGTAGAACTGGGGACGGTACTTGTTGTGGAAAGGAGTGTGACGTCCACCCTCCTCTTTCTTCAAGATGTAGACCTCAGCCTTGAACTTGCTGTGAGGGGTTACCGTGCCAGGAGCAGCGATTACCATACCACGCTTGATGTCCTTCTTGTCGATACCACGGAGAAGCAAACCGACGTTGTCGCCAGCCTCACCACGGTCCAAAATCTTACGGAACATCTCAACACCCGTGATGGTGGACTTCATGCCTTCAGCATTCAGACCGAGGATGTCGACCTCGTCGCCGGTATTGATGATACCCGTCTCGATACGACCGGTAGCCACCGTTCCACGACCTGTGATGGTGAACACGTCCTCCACTGACATCAAGAATGGCTTCTCGTTGTCACGAACAGGCAGCTCAATGTACTCGTCTACAGCCTTCATCAGCTCGAGTACAGTGTCAACCCACTTCTGCTCGCCATTGAGGGCGCCGAGGGCAGAACCCTGGATGCAAGGCACGTTGTCTCCATCGTACTCATAGAAGCTGAGGAGCTCGCGCACCTCCATCTCTACGAGCTCGAGCAACTCCTCATCATCGACCATGTCGACTTTGTTGAGGAAAGGCACGATACGTGGGACACCTACCTGACGTCCGAGCAAGATGTGCTCACGGGTCTGAGGCATGGGGCCGTCAGTCGCAGCCACCACGAGGATGGCGCCGTCCATCTGGGCAGCACCAGTTACCATGTTCTTAACGTAGTCCGCGTGACCTGGGCAGTCAACGTGAGCGTAGTGACGCTTCTCCGTCGCATACTCAACGTGTGAAGAGTTAATGGTAATACCACGCTCCTTTTCCTCGGGAGCGTTGTCAATTTGATCAAACGAGGAAGCCTCGCTGTAGCCGGCATCAGCCAACACTTTCGTGATAGCTGCGGTAAGGGTCGTCTTGCCGTGGTCAACGTGACCGAGGGTCCCGATGTTCACGTGCGGCTTGGAACGATCGAACGTTTCTTTAGCCATGATTGGTTTGTTTAGAGTTAACGATTAAAGGATTCTATTTCACTGTGCAATGGAGCCAATGACGGGAATTGAACCCGTGACCTCTTCCTTACCAAGGAAGCGCTCTACCCCTGAGCTACATCGGCAGTGGTTGGCATCGTCCCGTTGGACGCATACCGTATTCTTGAGCGGGAGACGAGATTCGAACTCGCGACATTCAGCTTGGAAGGCTGACGCTCTACCAACTGAGCTACTCCCGCTTGCCATTTTAAAGGCGTGGTGTGGGGATAATAGGATTCGAACCTATTCAGTCATAGACAACAGATTTACAGTCTGCCCCGGCTCTCCAACTCCGGCGTATCCCCAAGAGAATTTTTGGTCGATGTAGGGAGCCGGTGGAGGGATTCGAACCCCCGACCCGCTGATTACAAATCAGCTGCTCTGGCCAACTGAGCTACACCGGCCTCTGTCAAAGAACAAGGGCAAAAAAAAGCCCTCCCCGATTTCGGGAGGGCAAATGTAGCGCAGAATAACTTGCCCACAATGGGCGAAGGCCTTCTGTTTATATGGAATTCATAAATGCAGTCAGGCCGCGCGATTGCGGGCCTTTTCCAACTGCCGACGTAGGGCTTCAGTGGCCTCCACAACGGCCTCCTCGAAGGAAGTCGCCTTGCGGCTACTGAACAAGTCAGGTCCAGGTAAGCTCAATTTGATGTCAACACACTTGTTTTCTCGCTCCTGATCCTTCTCGACGCGCATGGCCACATCGGCCGAAATAATGCCCGGGTGAAACAGGGTGAGCTTGTTGAGCTTCTCTTTGACGAAACTGACCAGCTTGCTGTCAGCTTTGAAGTGAATGGACTGTACTTGAGTTTGCATGGATATCACTTGAGTGTGAGACTTCAGAAGATGCCTCGCGTATCAAGTGGAGATCCCTTGTGCACGTCTTTCATCCGAGTGGAGGTGACGTGGGTGTAATGCTGGGTCGCATTCAAACTACTGTGACCGAGCAATTCCTTCACGGCATTGATGTCCGCACCGCGATTGAGAAGGTGCGTCGCGAACGAATGTCGGATGACGTGCGCACTACACTTGTTCAGCGAGCTTGCTTCAGTAATGTAGTGATTAACCCTACGGTAAACAAATGCCGGATAAAGCTCCCTGCCACCGTCTGTCACAAGCAAACGCTCGCTGTCGCCTGGCCTAGAACGCATGTACTCTTCGGCCAAATCAATGGTCGCGTCTGAAATGGGGATGTAGCGGTCCTTGCCGCCCTTGCCTGTTACCTTGATGGTCTTGCGGCTGACGTTCACGTCAACATGAAGCAAGGTGATGAGCTCCTCTTGACGAACACCCGTCTCATAGAGCAAGGTCATCATCAGCCGGTCGCGCAGCCCTGACCAGCTCTCGGGAAAGACCGAGCCATCGAGCAGCGAAACCATGTTGCGCTCTGGGACCACCTCCCTCACCCGTTTTTCAAGCTTTGGGAGGGAAACTCCATTGCTGGGATCCCGGTCGGTGTAAGACATCCGACGGGCAAATCGATTGAAAGTTCTAAAGGCACTCACCTTCCGGTGAATGGTGCGCGGGCTGCGTCCTTCTTTCATCATGTGCACGATCCAAGCGCGCACCCAGTCTCCCTCAATTGCGATCAACGAGTCATGCTCGTATTGGTCTGCAAGAAATCGTTGGAACTGGTTGAGATCCGAGCGATAGCATCGCAAGGTGTGGACACTGCCCCTCTTCTCTTTTTCGAGAAAGTGCAGGAAAGCCGCCAGAGGCGTCTGAGCAGTGGACGAAATTGACATTTTGGTTTGGTTAAGGCTAATATTACCCTACCAAACCAATACTGCAAATTATCACCCCATCAAAGCCTTCTTGTTTTTGTAAACGGCTTTCTTCATCGCCTCGCGACGAACCGTCTTAGGCTTGACGTACTCTTTGCGGGCCCGGAGCATACGCCCGGTTTTCGTGCGATCGAACTTCTTCTTGAAGCGCTTGAGCGCCCGTTCGATGTTTTCTCCCTCCTTGACCGGAATGATGAGCATGGCTAAAAATTGGGTCGCGAAGATAGCTGAAATAATGCAATCTGTGTCCTAAATCGTCAGGAATCTCGCTCAATAAGGGCCATCCTTGACCAGTCCGCGCGAGATGACCAACTTTTGGATCTCTGAGGTGCCTTCCCCGATGGTGCACAGCTTGGCGTCGCGATAAAACTTCTCTACCGGAAAATCCTTGGTGTACCCATATCCCCCAAACACCTGCACGGCGTCAGTGGCAATGCGGACGCACGCCTCTGAAGCGAGGTATTTGGCCATGGCCCCGAAGCGCGTCACATCACCGCCGTTCTCCTTGGCATGACAGGCTTTTGCAATCAATCCCCGCGAGGCCTCGATGTCCACCGCCATGTCTGCGAGCTTGAACCCGATGCCTTGAAAATGGGCAATCGGCTTCCCAAATTGCTCCCGCTGGAGGGCATAAGCCCGGGCCGCATCAAACGCCCCCCTGCCAATCCCGAGCGACAAAGCCGCGATGGAAATGCGGCCACCATCCAAAATTTTCATCGCCTGGATGAAGCCCTCCCCTTCGGCCCCCAAAATGTTGGCCCCGGGGATGCGACAATCTTCAAAAATCAACTCCGCGGTTTCACTGGACCGCATGCCGAGCTTGTTTTCCTTCTTGCCTCCTTTGAACCCAGGAGTTCCGCGCTCTACGACAAATGCTGAGATGCCGCGGCTGTCCAACAACGCTCCCGTTCGCGCCAACACCACGACCACTTCACCGCTGAGGCCATGGGTGATCCAATTCTTGGTTCCATTGAGCACCCAATCATCTCCGTCACGTGTCGCAGTGCAGCGCATCCGCATGGCATCAGACCCCGTGCCAGCCTCTGTCAGACCCCATGCACCGATGTGCTCGCCGGACGCCAATTTGGGGAGGTATTTCTGCTTTTGGTCCTCGTTGCCAAAAGTGAGGATGTGATTGGTGCACAGACTGTTGTGTGCTGCCATGCTCAGACCTACCGAACCGCAGACCGCAGCCAACTCCTCAATGGCTGCAACGTATTCGGAATACCCCAAACCTGTCCCACCGTACTGCTCGGGGACCAACATCCCCATCAGTCCGAGCTCTCCCATCTTTCGGAAGAGGTCGCGCGGGAAAAATTGACGTTCATCCCAATCAAGGATGTGTTCTGCCATCTCTTGGTTGGCAAAGTCGCGGACCATATGGCGAATCGCGGAAATGGTCTCGTTGTCCTGGAAGGTCATTGCGTCCGGGGTTTGCACAAAGGTCGGTCATATCGGCCATCCTCAGTCAGGGCAAGGCCATAGATAATATGACAACCACAT
>Ga0213865_10001250_pt1 | contig 16724 bp, 21 predicted proteins | sample PICome_6_FD_160100 | JGI IMG/M metagenome (GOLD analysis project Ga0213865, IMG submission 160100) | Coastal seawater microbial communities near Pivers Island, North Carolina, United States - PICO282 | ecosystem: Environmental > Aquatic > Marine > Coastal | place: USA: North Carolina...
AGAAAATGCCCAAATTGAATTCATACTTGCTGCTGCTCCAATAACTATAAATGAACAAAACAAAAGTTTATATGTTAAATCTGCGGCCTTTCCTCTGCCAAATAAAAATTTCCATGATTGTAGTCCATAATAAGACCAAGATATCATTGTTGAAACTGCAAACAGTACTACAGCAATTGTTAAAAACACGTCAGAATATGGAATATATTCAGCAAAAGCTTGTGAAGTTATACCAGCTCCCTCGAACGGAACACCGTCAATTAAAACTGTTCCAAGACCATCTCCACCATATTCAAAATAACCTCCAAAATTAAATATAATTATTACTAGAGCTGTCATAGTACAAATAACAACCGTATCAATGAATGGTTCCAGAAGAGCTACTAACCCCTCACTAGCAGAATACTTAGTTTTTACAGCAGAATGTGCAATTGAAGCAGATCCTGCACCAGCCTCGTTTGAAAATGCAGCTCTTTTAAATCCAACCATTAGAACTCCTATAACACCACCAACCCCAATAGCTGTAGGATTAAAAGCTTCTGTTATTATTAATGAAATTGCATCATCAACAAAAGTAAAATTTGATAATATTATATATAAACAAGCAAATAAATATAATAGTGCCATGAATGGAACTACCTTTTCAGTTACTGATGCAATTCTTTTTATACCACCTATTATAATAATACCAACTAAGATTGCTAAAATAATTCCAATAACAGCTCCTGCACTAGCACTTTCAAAACCTAGTAGTTGTTTAACTACTATTGTAGCTTGATTGGATTGGGCAGCATTTCCTCCACCAAAAGACCCACCAATACAGCATATTGCAAAAACAACAGCAGCTATTTTACCTAAACTTTCAAAACCTTTTTCTTTTAGACCCTTGGTTAAGTAATACATTGGCCCTCCATACACCGTACCATCTTCACCCACATCTCTGTATTGAACACCTAATGTACATTCAACAAATTTTGTTGACATTCCCAATAAACCACAAATAATCATCCAAAAAGTGGCACCTGGACCTCCTAACGCAATGGCTAGTGCAACACCAGCAATATTTCCATTACCAACAGTTCCAGAAACAGCTGTTGCTAGAGCTTGAAAATGTGATACTTCTCCATCTTCAGATGATTCATCTATATCATGATCATCATATTTTCCTCTGACCACATTAATAGCAGTTAAAAAATATTTGATATTTGGAAACCCAAAATATATAGTAAAGAACATTGCACTTCCAACCAACAATAGGATAACAAAAGGGTACCCACCTACTTGAAAAAAGACAACGTTACTGAAAAAATCAGATATTGGTGCAAATGCTTCATCAATTTGCTTATCTAATCCCTTATCTTGGGAAAAAGATAAAGTTGATGACATTACTAAAACTAGGCTTAAAAATATTTTTTTCATTTTTTTAGGTGATTTATTTCTTGGACTAACAAGATGCGAATAAAAAGTAAAAATTCAAATCTTTTTTTTATAAATCAAAAACAGATGATCTTTTAGATGAAATTAAATCCTTTATTTTTAACCAAAATGCTAAGGTTAAATACATAAAAAAACCAAAACCTAAAGCAAAAAAACTACTGTATATAAAAAAAATTCTAACATTTTTCTTTTTCATGCCCATCCAATCAGCAAGCCTTGAACAAACTGAAAAACCATGCCTTTCAAAAAAATACCTTAGTCTTAACATTATTACATTACCTCACCATTCCAGTCAGTTATTCCTCCTTCTAGATTGTATACGTTTTCAAAACCTAACTGACCCATTATTTGACATGCAGCAGAGCTTCTTGCTCCTGATTTACAGTACAAATAAATTTCATCTTTTTTTGAAAAAGATTTAACTTTTTCTATGAAATCGTTTGAGTCATAAATATTTATATTAACAGCGTTTCTTATAAAACCATCATTAAATTCTTGTGGGGTCCTAACATCAATAATTACATTACTAATTTTTGATTTTGAATTATTAGACCAATCTTTTTGATTCAAATCCATTTTTAATATTTAATTTTAAAATTATCAATAATTTTTTGTAATCTATAATTTTCGTTCCTATATTTGAAGTGAATATGAATTTAAAATTAAATACTAATTGGTGGCAATCGCTTAATTTTCATTAAGTCGATAACTCTTTTAGTTTATAGTAAATAATAAAAGGCTTGTTAATCGACAAGCCTTTTTTAATTTAAAAAAGACAGTGTATAAAATCAAAACATATAGAAAAAAAATACTTGCTGATACTTTAACTCCTGTCAGTATCTATCAAAAAATTAGGGATAAATACTCAAACTCTGTTTTGTTAGAAAGCAGTGATTATGGAGCTAATGATAACAGTTATGCTTACGTATGTTTCAACCCAATATCATCATTTAAAGTTTACAATAATTTAATTGAAAAAAAATATCCAGACAATTCAACTCAACAAACTAAATTGACAAAAACTAATTTAGTTGTTAATGAATTAGATGATTATTTCAAAATTTTTCAAACAGAAAAATCTGATGCAAAATTTTTTGAAAATGGTTTGATTGGTTACATTAATTATGATGCCATAGAACATTTCGAAAATATTAATTTTCAGGCAAAAGAAAATGATATAAAAATACCTGAGATTTTTTATGCCTTTTATTCAAACATAATCATTATTAATGTGTTCAATAATGAAGCTTTATTGCTTCATCACAGCTTTAATCAAAAAAATAATTTAAAAGAAATTGAAGAACTTCTTAAATCTAATAAAATATCAAAATTTGATTTTCATAAATCCGGTAACATTACATCCAATTTAAAAGACAACGAATATGTTGATTTAGTTAAAAAAGGAATCAAACATTGTAAAAGAGGCGATGTATTTCAAATTGTTCTTTCTAGAAAATTTAAACAATCTTTTGAGGGTGACGAATTTAATTTATATAGAGCATTAAGATCAATAAATCCTTCACCTTACCTTTTTTATTTTGATTATGGAAGCTATAAAATTTTTGGAAGCTCCCCGGAAGCACAGCTTGTTGTTAAAAATAGTAAGGCTGAAATTCATCCAATAGCAGGTACATTTATAAGAACAGGAAACGATATTGAAGATTCAATAAAAGCAAAAAAATTGGCTGTGGATCAAAAAGAGAATAGTGAGCACATGATGCTTGTTGATTTAGCTAGAAATGATTTAAGCAGAAATGGAAATAATGTAAAGGTTGAAAAAGATAGAGAAATACAATTTTATTCTCACGTCATTCATTTAGTTTCCAAAGTTACTGCGGAGAAAAAAAATAATTCTTCTACATTTCAAATAGTTGCTGATACATTTCCAGCAGGTACACTTTCAGGTGCACCTAAACATAAAGCCATGCAATTAATTTCGAAATATGAAAATAGTAATAGATCCTTTTACGGGGGAGCTATTGGATTTATGGATTTTGAGGGAAATTTTAATCATGCTATTATAATTCGATCTTTTCTAAGTAAAAATCATGAACTAATTTTTCAAGCAGGTGCTGGAATTGTTTCAAAATCTGATCCAAAAAGTGAATTACAAGAGATAAATAACAAACTTGGAGCTCTTATTAAAGCTCTAGATCTCGCTGAAAAAATTTGATTATGAAATTAATAGTTATTGATAATTACGATTCATTCACTTATAACTTAGTTCATTACTTTGAAGAACTAGGATGTAAAGTAACCGTAAAAAGAAATGATGAGGTTAGCTTAAAGGAAATTGAAAAGTTTGATATGATTGTTTTATCACCAGGACCAGGAATTCCTAATGAAGCTGGAGATTTAAAAAAAATTATTTCACATTTTGGATCCAAAAAAAAGATTTTAGGAGTATGTCTTGGTCATCAAGCTATAGCTGAAGTCTATGGAGGAAAGCTCAAAAATCTTAAAGAAGTTTATCACGGTGTTGCTAGCAAAATAAATGTAGTTAAAGAAGATCTTATTTTCGATGGGCTTTCTAATCCATTAAACGTTGGAAGGTATCACTCTTGGGTAGTTGAAGAGCCAATCCCTAATTGTCTTGAAATTTTGGCCTTCGACGAAAACAATCAGATAATGGCAATCAAACATAAAGAATATAACATCAGAGGAGTTCAATTTCATCCTGAATCAATTTTAACTGAACAAGGAAAAGAACTTCTAAAAAACTGGTTAAAACTAAATTGATGAAAGACATAATTAATAATTTAAGCTTACACAGAACTTTATCAAAAAATGAAGCTAAAAATATTTTAATTAATATTTCTAAAGGTAAATACAATAATAGTCACGTAAGCTCTTTTCTGACTGTGTTTATGATGAGAAATATTTCATTACAAGAATTAGAGGGTTTTAAACAAGCTCTTCTAGAATTATGCATTAAGATTGACCTTTCAGAATATAATGCTATTGATTTATGTGGAACAGGCGGAGATAATAAGGATACGTTTAATATATCAACATTATCTGCGTTTGTGACTGCCGGAGCAGGAGTTAATGTTACTAAACACGGAAATTATGGAGTTTCTTCATCGTGTGGCTCAAGTAATGTTTTAGAATATTTAGGAATTAAATTTTCAAATAATTTTGATTTTCTTAGAAAATCTATTGAGAAATGCGGCATTTGTATTCTACATGCTCCCCTGTTTCATCCCGCTATGAAACATGTAGCACCAATAAGAAAAGAATTAGGTCTAAAAACATTCTTTAATATTTTAGGTCCTTTGGTTAACCCATCTTTTCCAAAAAATCAGATAGTTGGAGTTTATAGTTTAGAGTTGGCTAGATTATATTCATACTTGTTTCAAAAAACTAAAAAAAATTATGCTATCATTCACTCACTTGATGGATACGATGAAATTTCTTTAACCGGAGCAACAAAAATTATTTCTAGAAAAGAAGAAAATGTATATGAACCTAATGATATGGGTTTAACTAGATCAAATCCAAAATCAATTTCAGGTGGAAATAGCATTAAAGAATCTGCTGAAATTTTTATGAATATTTTAAATAATAAAGGAACAAATTCGCAAAATGAAGTGATTTTTGCTAACTCTGGATTAGCGATATCAACTGCACTTGGAATTTCATTAAATGAAGGCATCGAAAAAGCAAAAGAATCTTTATTGTCAAACCAAGCTCTTAAAACATTTAAAAATTTAAAAAAACTTTGTTAATAGTGACTATTCTAGAAAAAATAATATCATCAAAAACTAAAGAGTTAAAAATTCTAAAAAGTCTAAATTCCATTAAAGATTTAGAAAATAAAAAGTTATTTGAAAAACAGACATTTTCATTAAAGGAACGATTAGAACTGAGCAGACATGGAATAATTGCTGAGCATAAAAGAAAGTCACCTTCAAAGTCTATAATAAATGATAACATAAAATTAAAAAATGTAATTAAAGGGTATAACAAAGCAAATGTTTGTGGAATATCTGTTTTAACAGACCATACTTACTTTGGAGGAAGTTTGAAAGATTTACAAGAGGCTAGAACATTGACTTCCATTCCTATTTTAAGAAAAGAATTTATTATTGATGAGTATCAAATTATAGAAGCTAAAGCAAATGGTGCTGATATTATACTTTTGATTGCATCATGCTTAAGCGAAACTGAAATAAAAAAACTTAGTAAGCTAGCTAAAAGTATAGGCCTTGAGGTTTTAATAGAAATTCATAATGAAAAAGAACTTGAAAAATGCTTAATTCAATCAATTGATATAATTGGGGTTAACAACAGAAATTTAAAAACTTTTGAAGTTGATTTAAAAACCAGCATAAACTTGTCAGGATTAATTCCAAAAGAATTCACTAAAATTTCTGAAAGCGGTATTTCAAGCTCAATTGAAATTAACAAATTACGAGAATATGGTTATAAAGGGTTTTTAATTGGAGAAACTTTTATGAAGAAAAAAAACCCAGGAAGTGAAGTTTTGAATTTAATAAGTAAAATTAAATGAAATTAAAAGTATGCGGGATGAAATTTCCTCAAAACATAAGTGAAATTGAAAGTCTTAGACCTGATTTTATGGGTTTCATTTTCTACAACAAATCTAAAAGGTTCTTTGATCAAACTAATTTGGTTTTGAATAATAAGATAAATAGAGTTGGAGTATTTGTAAACGAAGAAATTGAAGAAATAAAAGAAAAAATTATAAAATTTAAACTTGACTTTGTACAGTTACATGGTAATGAAAATGTTGACTTTTGTAAATCACTAAAGCCTTTTGTTAAAATTATCAAAGTTTTCAAAATCAATAATACTTTTAATTTCAATACAACTAAAAATTTTGAAGAAGTTTCTGATTATTTTTTATTTGATACAAAATCAGATTTACATGGTGGATCTGGAATAAAATTTGATTGGAATGTTTTAAAAAATTACAATTCAAAGAAACCTTTTTTTTTAAGTGGGGGAATTAATTTAGAGGATATTATGGAAATCAATAAAATTAAAAAAATACATCCTTTAATTGGAGTCGATATTAATAGCAGATTTGAATTCGAAAATTTAAAAAAAGATGTAGATAAAATAAAATTATTCAAAAATAAATTGTCATTATGAAAATTAGTTTTAATGTAAATAAAATGGGATATTATGGAGATTTTGGAGGGGCTTATATCCCCGAAATGATGTATTCTAATATTGAAGAATTAAGATCTAAATATTTGGATATATGTTCAGAAAAAAAATTCCAATCAGAATTCAATGAATTATTAAAACAATATGTTGGTAGACCTACACCACTATATTTTGCTGAAAGACTGTCTAAAAAATACAACACAAAAATTTACCTAAAGAGAGAGGATCTTTGTCACACCGGAGCCCATAAAATCAATAATACTATAGGTCAAATTTTGTTAGCAAAGCGTCTTGGTAAGTCAAGGATAATCGCTGAAACTGGTGCTGGTCAACACGGAGTTGCTACTGCAACTGTGTGCGCACTTATGGGTATTAAATGTATTGTTTATATGGGAGAAGTTGATATCAGTAGACAAGCACCTAATGTAGCTAGAATGAAAATGTTGGGAGCTGAGGTTAAGCCTGCAATTTCAGGAAGTAAAACATTGAAAGATGCAACTAATGAAGCTATTAGAGATTGGATTAATAACCCTGTTGATACTCATTATATAATTGGGTCTGTGGTTGGTCCACACCCTTACCCTGACATGGTGGCAAGATTTCAATCTGTAATTGGAGATGAAGTAAAAAAACAACTCGAAGAATTGGAGGGCACAAAAAACCCAAGTTATGTTATTGCTTGTGTAGGTGGAGGAAGTAATGCTGCCGGATTATTTTACCCTTATTTAGATGACGAGAAAGTAAAGATTATTTGTGTTGAAGCAGCCGGTAAAGGAATTGATACAGGAATGAGCGCTGCAACCTCTATTCTTGGAAAAGAAGGTATAATTCATGGTGCTAAGACATTATTAATGCAATCCACTGATGGTCAAATAACTGAACCTTATTCTATTTCTGCTGGTTTAGATTATCCTGGCGTTGGTCCAATGCATGCCAATTTATTTAGAACTAAACGTGGAGAGTTTATTTCAATCACTGATAAAGAAGCTATGGAGTGGGGTCTTAGTCTATCAAGACTTGAAGGAATCATTCCTGCTATTGAAACATCTCATGCATTCGCAGTTTTAGATAAAAAGAAATTTAAAAAAGATGATATTTTAGTTTTTAATTGTTCAGGTAGAGGAGATAAAGATCTTGATACATACATTGATTATTTTAAATTATAAAATGAATAGAATTAATAAAGTTTTAGAAACTAAAAAAAATATACTTTCAATATATTTTACAGCAGGATATCCCAATTTAGATGACACCGAAAAAATTATACATGAATTAAGTACATCAAATGTTGATATGATTGAAATAGGCTTGCCATTTAGCGATCCGCTGGCTGATGGGCCAACCATTCAAAAAAGTTCTACAATTGCCTTAAAAAATGGAATGAATACTGAAAATCTGTTTGTCCAACTTAAAAACATTAGAAACAAAACAAACATTCCACTTATAATTATGGGCTACTTTAATCCTATATTACAATTTGGTGTTGAAAAATTTTGTAAAAGTTGTAATGATGTAGGAATAGACGGTATGATTATTCCTGATCTTCCTGTTGATATTTATGAGAAAAAATACAAAACACTTTTTGACAAACACGGTCTATTAAATATGTTTTTAATAACACCTCAAACCAGCGACAAAAGAATAAAGTTTATTGATAAAGTGTCAAACGGGTTTATTTATATGGTCAGTAGTTTTAGTATTACTGGAGCAGTCAATTCTTTCGGATTTGAGCAAAAAAATTATTTTAAAAGAATTAACAAAATGAACTTAAAATCAAAACTTTTGATAGGATTTGGAATTAGCAACAGTAATACATTTAAGGATGCTATTGAAAACAGCAATGGGGCTATAATTGGTTCTGCTTTTATAAACTTCTTAAAAGAAAATAAAATCGAAGATATAGGTAAGTTTGTGAAATTAATTAGAGGCTAACTTATCTAATAAAAACTAATTCATTAGATTGTTGACTCTCATGTTCATCATAAGAATATCCACCATAATCAAAACCTTTGAGGTCATCTGATGAATTAATTTCATTATCCAGTATAAATCTGGTCATCATTCCTCTCGCTTTTTTAGCATAAAAAGAAATGATTTTCAATTTACCATTTTTAAAATCCTTAAAAATTGGTGATACCATTTTTGTATTTAATGATTTCTTATCTATTACAGAAGAATATTCATTACTTGCTAGATTAATGAACAGTTCATTTTCAACTATCTCATAATTAAAGAAAGTCGTCACTTTATTTTTCCAAAATTCATATAGATTTTTTGAATCATCTATGGTTATTTTTGTTCCCATTTCTAATCTATATGCTTGAATAAGATCCAATGGTTTCAATACACCATACAACCCAGATAAGATTCTTAATGATCTTTGAGCTTTAGTTATCTTATTATCATCTAAAGTAAAAGCATCAATTCCATTATAAACATCTCCATTAAACGTAAATAAAGAAGGTCTTGCGTTAGTTGAATTGAAAGGCGTTGTAAAATCATTATTTCTTTTCCAATTTAATTCTGCAATTTTATCAGAAATCTTCATCAAATCTTTTAACTGGGAAGGTTTTTTCCTTTTTAAAATTTCATTTATATGACTTGAATCCTTCAAAAAAAACGGGGTTGAAAAGTTATTTATCGGGAGTTCTTTGTCAAAGTTTAATGATTTCGCAGGTGAAATAATTATTTTCATACTAAAAATTAAATTTATATAACAAATTTAAAAAAATAGAAATTATTTGGAATAATTTCTCCATTTTTCGAGACAGTTTTTAAAGTCTACAGGAAGTTCACATTCAAAATTTAATTCTTTTTTTGAAACAGGGTGTATAAACCCTAATGATTTAGCATGCAAAGCTTGTCTTGGCATTAACTTAAAACAATTTAAAACGAACTGCTTATATTTATTAAAAATTGTTCCTTTCAAAATTTTATCTCCTCCATATCTTGCATCACTAAAAATAGGATGACCAATGTGTTTCATATGAGCTCGAATCTGATGGGTTCTCCCTGTCTCTAATTGGCATTCAACAAGAGTTAAGTAATTAAACCTTTCAATGACCTTATAATGTGTTATAGCTTCTTTTCCATATCCGTCCTCATCAACTGGAACACTCATTATCAATCTATTTTTTGGATCTCTAGCTAACCTCTTGTTAATAGTGCCTTTTTCATCAGGAATTATTCCCCAAACAAGAGCTAAATATTTTCGTTTTGAGGTTTTTAAATAAAATTGTTTAGCTAAATCAGTCATTGACACTTCATCTTTAGCTATAACTAAAAGTCCACTGGTATCTTTATCAATTCGATGAACAAGACCTGGTCTTCCATCTTTATTTTGTGGTAAATTTTCAAAATGATTTATTAATCCATTTAATAGTGTTCCATTATAGTTTCCGTGACCAGGGTGAACTACAAGACCTGCTGGTTTATTTACTACTAATAGATTTTTATCCTCATGAATAATGTCTAAATTCATTTCTTCTCCTACCAGCAAATTTTCATAAGGAGGATGAGAAAACATAACACGAACTACATCACCCGGTTTAACTTTGTAATTTGACTTTACAATTTTATCGTTTGAATAAATTGCTCCATTTTTAGCAGCAGTTTGAATTTTATTTCTTGTAGAATTTTCAATCCTGTTCATTAAAAACTTATCGACTCTTAATGGTTCTTGTCCCTTGTCAGCTTTAAATTGGTAATGCTCAAATAGATCATTTTCTAAATTATTACTTTGATCCATTCTCTAATTTTTCATCAATTAATCCATTTCCTAAAATCAAATCAATTTTAGATTTTTTAGGAACCATATCTCCAATATTTATTTCATTTCCATTAAAAAAAATTTGTAATACCATGTCTTTACCAATATTGTTTTCATAAGTAATCTCTCCAACTTCTAAACCAGAGGATAACAAAGCAGAGTTTGCACTTCTCTGAGTGATTTGAATAATATTAGGAATTGAAACTTTCCCATAATTACTAGGATTTAATGTAAGATAAATCTTTCGGTTTTTTTTCACTTCAGTATTTGAACTCGGGATTTGATCAACAATAGAAAATTTAGGAAAATTTGGATTATATAATGCAGAATCTATCACAACAAATGAAAGAGTATTATCATTTAAAATTTTTACAGCTTGATCAAAACTTACACCCACTAGGTCAGGAACTTTTATATATCTGTTGTGATTAGTTGAAAGGTTTAAATAAATATATAAGCCAAATAAGAAAACAATCATGAATGTTAATGCTTTTAATAACTGTTTTATAAAATGCTTGCTAAACAAAAATTTTAAAAAATCCATGAATAAATAATTTGACTCAAATATATAAAATAAGGTTACCATAATGATTTTTAAAAAAAATAAATGATATTTTTGTTTATATGATAAAGAATGTAGCCGTACTAATGGGTGGGTTTTCCTCTGAAAAAGACATTTCGTTTAAAAGTGGCGAAGTTATTTTTAAGAATATTGATAAGACAAAGTATACACCTTTCAAAATCATTATTGAAAAACATAAATGGTATTACACTGATAAACATAAAAATGAATATGATGTTTGTTTAAATGATTTTTCAATTACTCTAAAAAACAAGAAAATTATTTTTGATGCTGCTTTTATAATTATACATGGCTCACCTGGTGAAGATGGCTTAATACAGTCCTATCTAGAACTCAAAAATATTCCATTTACAGGAAGCAACTCATACGTTTCGTCTTTAACATTTAATAAAAGAGATTGTATTTCTGTTTTAAACAAACATAATATACCATCAGCAAAATCTGTTCAACTCAATTTTGGACAGCCTTACTCAATAGAAAAAATTGTTTCAAGACTTGGTTTACCTTGCTTTGTTAAAGCTAATAGATCGGGAAGCAGCTTTGGAGTTTTTAAAGTAAATAAAAAAGAGGATTTAAAAGGTTATATCAATCAAGCTTTTGATTTTGATAATGAAATTTTGATTGAATCTTATTTAAATGGTATTGAAGTTTCAGTTGGAGTAATGAATTACAAAGAAGAAGTAAAAGTGTTTGGAATTACTGAACTAATTACTGAAAATGATTTTTTTGATTATGATGCAAAATATAATGGGAAATCCAAAGAAATAACACCAGCAAATATCTCAGAAAAACAAAAAAAGATTGTTTCTGAACTTTCAATTAAAATATATAAAAAATTAGGGATGAAAGGCTTCACTAGAAGTGAGTTTATCGTTATCGAAAACGAAGCTTATTTTCTTGAAATCAATTCGATTCCAGGGATGACTGATGAAAGTATTTTTCCAAAACAAGCTAAAATTCAAGGAATTTCTATTAAAGAATTGTGCAATGAAATGCTAAGTCAGGCTTTAAATTAATATATTTACCTTATGAGAAAAGCTGTTTTTCCAGGTTCTTTTGATCCCTTTACTCTAGGTCATTTAGATATCTTAAAAAGAAGTCTTCCACTTTTTGATGAAATTATTGTTGGTATTGGTAAAAATATTGAAAAGAAAACAATGTTTTCTGAATCTGAAAGAATTTCTTTCATTGAAAATTATTTTTCTGATGAGCCTAAAATCAAAGTACAAAGTTATAGTGGTTTAACTATTGATTTTTGTAAAGAAAATGGAGCTAATTTTATTTTAAGAGGAATTAGAAATAACGGAGATTTTGAATTTGAAAAGGCCATAGCTCGTACTAATAGAAAACTTTCTAAAATTGAAACTGTTTTTCTATTAACATCTGCTAAGACATCTTTTATTAGCAGTAGCATTGTTAGAGAACTAATATTGAATAAAGGAGATTTTCAGTTATTAGTTCCTGACTCAGTTAAAATTTCTTAGGTATCCAATAATAATTTAATATTTGGAAAAGTATTTTTAATTTTTTTAATTTTTTTATTGCTTTTCCAAACCACTTTAGTTATTCCTTCTTTTGATTCTGGACTAAAGCTACCCTCGTGGGTGGATAACATATTAAACCAAGAAGTTTCTTTTAATCGATATTCTTTTCCTTTTTTAAAAACATGGTATGTATTCATTTTAAAATCTATTATACTAAGATTTTTAATACCAGTCTCTTCTTTAACCTCTCTGAGTGCAGTTTGATCTATAGTTTCTCCTTTATCCATTTTACCCTTGGGAAGATCCCATTTATTTCTCCTATATATAAAAAGAGTTTCGTCATTTATATTTTTTACAATTCCACCTCCAGCTTTAACGACTTTGATCTTCTTTTGGAATGTTGAAACTAACTTTTCAGAGTTTTTATGAAATAAAAATATTTTATGATGTTTTTTAACAAGAGAAATAATCTCATCCAAAGATTTTTTTTTTAAGTCGTACAAATTAATTTTTTTTCCAAAAGGAATTTCACTAGTCAATATTATTACATCTTGATTGACAAAAACTTTATACATTTGTTAATATGGTTTTAGATAAATATACTGCAAAAAAAACTGCCGAATTACTTCTTCAAATTAAAGCAATTAAATTAAGTCCAAAAAATCCTTTTAAATGGGCAAGTGGATGGAATTCTCCAATTTATTGTGATAATAGAATAATTCTTTCTCACCCACAAATAAGAATATTTGTTAGAGAACAAATGGTTAAACAAATTGAAGAGTTATATGGCAGACCAGACATTATAGCGGGAGTTGCGACTGGTGCTATTGGGATTGGTATGCTGGTGGCAGATTTAATGAATCTTCCTTTTATTTATGTAAGACCTAGCTCAAAAAAACATGGAAGAAAAAACCAAATAGAAGGTCAATTTTCAAAATCTCAAAAAGTTGTTGTTATTGAAGATCTTATTAGTACTGGAAACAGTAGTCTTATGGCAATTAATGCTCTTAGAAGTGAAGATCTAAAAGTAAAGGGAATGATAAGTATTTTTACATACGGATTTGATATCTCATATGAAAATTTTAAAGATAAGAATGTTGATTTTCACTCATTAAGCTCCTACGATTATTTATTGGAACAAGCCCTTGATATTAACTATATCACAGATAATGAGTTCAAAATATTAAAAGACTGGAAGAAAAATCCAGCTCAGTGGAAAATTTAATAAAATAACTATGACATTAAACAGTACTTCAAACGAACTAAAACTTTCAGATCAAAATTTATTTTATAAACTCACTGATATAAATAATTATGAGAAAATTATGCCTGAAAATATTTCAAAATTTGAAATTATTGATTCAAATACTTTAATTTTTTCATTAAAAGGAATGCCAGAAATTAAATTAGTCTTTGGAGAAAAAATATCTCCATCTTTAATTACTCTTAATTCAAGTGAATCAAAAATCAATTTTTCACTGACAGCCCATATTAATAAAATTGATCAAAGTAATTGTAATTTTTCTCTTGAATTCAACGGTGATCTAAACCCAATGATACAAATGATGGTAAAAACACCTCTTCAGTCCTTTATTAATGACTTGTCCAACAATATTTCTAAACTAGTATAATGAAAAGTTTTGCTTTAGTTACAGGAGCCAGTTCAGGAATTGGCTTGCAAATATGTCATTCTTTAGCAAGTAGAGGATACAACGTGATTTTAACATCTAGGTCTGAAGATAAATTAAAGTCAATATCTGAGCAAATTAGATCCAAATATAAAGTTGAATCCAATTTTTTTCCTACAGATTTAGCTGATAAGAATGGTCCACAAAATATTTTTAATTTTTGTAGATCAAATAACTATCATATTGATATTTTAATAAATAATGCTGGCTACGCTCTTCCTGAATCTTTTGAAAAAAATTCAGTTGAAGATGAAGAAAAGTGTATCAGAGTTTTAGGAACTTCTGTAATTTCTTTGACTAAACTTTTTGTTCGTGAAATGATCAAAAAAAAACAAGGTAAAATAATGATTGTTTCATCTGTTGCTGCATTTGCTCCACCTGCTGCGATACAGGTTATGTATGGGCCTCTAAAAACATTCATGAATAGATTTAGTGATGCTTTAAATATGAATTATAATTCATTTGGCATTACATCAACGGCATTATGTCCTGGATATACAGTTACTAACTTTCACACAGCAAGTGGGGTTCAAGAAGAAATGGATAGTGTTCCATGGTTTTTGAAGAAATCTGCTTCAAGAATTGCTGAAGAAGGCATAATTGGTATGTTAAAAGGAAAAAAAATTGTTGTCCCAACCAAAACCTGGAAAATCATTGTTTTTTTAATAAAAATAGTTCCTCAATTTATTTTTAATTTTCTTTCAGGGATTTTGGCACCTGGTAGATATGAAGAATTAAAAAATTGAAATTCCCCAGATAGTTAAAATAGCCCACAAAATATATTTTACTAATTTTCCAAAAAACATCCAAACAGAAACTTTTAACAAATTTGTTCTAAAAAAGCCTAAACTAATAGCTAATGGATCACCAATAAATGGCAAACAACAAAAGAAGGCATATACACTACCCCACTTATCAATCTTGGATTTAAATCTTATTATTTTTTCTTTGCGAATTCTAAAATATTTTTCAACAAAACTCCATTTTCCTAGAGTTCCCAAAAAATAACTACTTAAACCTCCAAGCCAGTTTCCAATTGTAGCTACAACTATACTTATATTTAAATCATAACCTTTAGCTAGAAGAATACTTAGAACTATTTCTGAACTTAAGGGAATTATAGTGGCACCCAGAAAACTTGCTAAAAACAAACCTATAAAACCCCATTCAACAAATGATTCCATCTAATAAATTAATTTAATTTCATGAATATTATAATTACCAATAGATCCAGAATTTTTTTTAATATTTATAGTTCCCGTTGAGGAAACGGATAATATTTGACCCTTAAATTTTGATGTTTTATTAAAGAATTCTAAAATCAGATTTAAGCCAAATAAATTATTATTATAAGTTGCTAATAATTTTGAATATTCAGGTTCTGATGACACTAACTTTTTTAAATAATTATATCTTTTGATATTTTGAATGAAAAGATTTATGATTCCGTCAAGATCATAATTTATTGAAGTAATTTTTTTTAATGATGACGCATTTGGTAAATTATCAAAGTTTTCCTGATTCACATTAAGTCCAAATCCAACGACAATCTCCTCAATAAAATTTCCTTTTACCTTAATTTCATTCAATATTCCACAGATTTTTTTATTTCCTGACATTATGTCGTTTGGCCATTTGATTTTAATGTCAGGAATTTTCAAAGATTTTAATGTGTTAAATATTAGTAAAGAAAAAATTACATTTATTCTAAATTGATCTTTGACTTTAAAATTTACTGGAAATAATTTTATAGAAAATGCGATGTTTTTTCCTGATTCACTAAACCATTGATTACCTCTTTGACCTTTTCCTTTAGTTTGATTATAAGTATATACAATCTCAATATCATTGATTTTACTTTTTTTTAAATAATCATTTGTAGATTCAATGGCATCAAGTTTGATTATATTCATTAATGAATTTAATTTTTAATAAAACTAAAATAGTAGCGTTAATTATCCTAAATTTATATCTAATAAAATAAAATTTGAATACAGATAATTTAATTTCTAACGTAATTGAGGGAATTGAAAATGTTAAAGGAGAAGAAATTAACATTTTAGATTTAAGAACAATTGAGAATGTCGCTTGTAAATATTTTATAATATGCACGGGAAGTTCATCAACACAAGTAAATGCCATAACTAGTTCTGTTAGAAAATGTGTTAGTAAAGAATTATCTGAAAAACCCTGGCATATTGAAGGATTAGAAAATTGCAAATGGGTGTTAATGGACTATGTAGATGTTGTAGTTCATGTTTTTAACAAAGAAACCAGAGACTTTTATAAACTAGAAGAATTGTGGGAAGAAGCAGAGTCAACCACAATAGAAACAAAATATTAAAATGAAAAACACAAAACAACCTACAAATAAACCTAAATTAAGTTCCTATTGGATTTATGCTCTTGTGATATTATTTTTTGCGAGTACTTACTTCATTGGCGGAGATAGTTCGACTTCGGTTTCAAAAAACATTAATATCTCTAGTTTTGAAAGGTTTTTGAACAAAGGAGAAATTAAGGAAGTTACTGTTATAAATAAAAATTTAGCTCAAGTTACACTGCAAAGAGATGCATTGAACAGTCCTGATCACAAAAATGCCAATTCAGTTAACTTTTTAGGTCAA
>Ga0213865_10001251_pt1 | contig 16712 bp, 9 predicted proteins | sample PICome_6_FD_160100 | JGI IMG/M metagenome (GOLD analysis project Ga0213865, IMG submission 160100) | Coastal seawater microbial communities near Pivers Island, North Carolina, United States - PICO282 | ecosystem: Environmental > Aquatic > Marine > Coastal | place: USA: North Carolina | collected...
TGAATGGATTCAAAAACTAAGTGGAGGAAAACTCGGAAAAGATTCCAGATTTGCTGGATATATCGCTGCAACTAGTTTCTTCCTTCTCGCTGGATTATATGGATGGGGTGTGTTCAATCTCCCTGTCACCTCACCGGTTGGAATGCCAGGTGCTGGATTACTACTTCCTGCATTAGGCGGACTATTCGGTATTGCTAATCTTCTGGATATCTATGCTACAACTTCAGAGTTACCACCGCAGAAGGAAGACTGGGAACTTCCTCCAAGTGGTCCACTGATTGTACCATGCTTCCTATCTTCGTGCGCTGGTGCTGCAATGGGAGTACTACCTGGAATGACAGCTGCCCAAGCTACTGTTCTAGTGATGGGTGGAAGAAATGCGGCTGCTAAACTTCAGGGCAAAGAAGGAGTTGGACTCGATTGGGAAACCCGTCAGTTAACTCAACTAAGCGATGAAGAATTACTTGCACTTGCAAGAGCGGAGGCTGCTGGTGAAGGAGAAAGCCCACACCAAAAGCAAGACTTGGAGGTTATCGCACTGCTATCAGCAACAAACACAGCGGTTACTGTAATGGTTCTTGGTTTCCTTTACATCATTGGAAGATCTCGTTCTGGTGCTACCCTCGCTCTAAAGCAGATGTATCCTGTTGACACATGGAGTGGACTTCACCCCACTACTGATTTCATCCGCCTTCTTGCGCTTACCATCGCTGCTGGATTAATCGCAGTTCCTTTGATGCGCCACGTCGGCAAGGGGATTCTGCAACTTCACGAGGCCGTGCCTTTGCAATCGATGGTTATGGGTGTAATCATATTCATTACAGCCCTGGTATGGCTGTCTTGTGGCTGGATAGGAATTGGAGTTCTAATCATTGGAACAATCCTTGGATTGATGCCACCTAGAATAGGAATCAGACGTTCCCACGCAATGGGAATTATCATTGTGCCAATCATGATTTACACATTCGCACAAAAGTACGATGCTTTCGGATTCTTGTGAATCAGGCATCGAGAATAATATTCTCATTGTTCAATGCGTGATGCCAAAGACTTGCAAGTCTGACAACGTTGTACGCAGAGCGTTCAACTCTGCTCACTATATTTACCACTTCGAGACGTGAAGCCTTTCCACCCATGGTTTCTGAATCAAGGCTACTCAATGCATCTACTGCTTTCTTGTGAGACTCCTTGATTGATGTCCAAATCGACCTAATCTCTTCTGCTGGAATTTCCTCCATTTCTGTCAAACAATCAGCAACAATAGTCACTAATTTGTCCATATTTGTATGCATACCTAGAACTGGTTTGACAATGACCTCGGGCAACTCGTCAGCGTTTTCATCAATTGAGCGATCCGACCTAGCAATATCCCTTGCGTGTCGAATCAATCGCTCAACAGTGTCTACCGCCCTAAGATAGGCTGCAACAACGCGAAGGTCCCCAATTAAGGGTTGATTCAATGCAAGGATTAGAAGAAGGTCGTTGGTCAAATCCCAATTGACTTCTCTGGCATGTTGTCTAATTTTCTTAACTTCTGAATATACTTGGGAATCTAACTTTGTGAAAGCGTCAATCGCATCAGAATATGCTTCTTTTGCCTCTCCAAAGTAATTCTTCAATTCATCTCTAACGAGGTTCAATCTATCGTCTAGTCCTGTTCTAATTGGCATTTTTTCCACCTCAACCGAATCTTCCAGTAATGTATCTCTTGGTTAATTCCAAATCCGGGTCTGAAAAAATCTTGTCAGTTTCTCCAAACTCAACTAGCCTTCCAAGATACATAAACCCGGTGTAATCACTAACACGTGCTGCTTGTGACATTGAGTGAGTAACGATAACAACTGTGAAATCCTTTTTCAGTTCTAGAATCAGTTCTTCGATTGCCGCAGTTGCAATCGGGTCAAGAGCGCTACAAGGCTCATCCATTAGGATGATGTCAGGCTCTACTGCAATCGTTCGAGCAATGCACAGTCTCTGTTGTTGTCCGCCAGAGAGGGATGTTCCCAAGTCATGCATTCTATCTGATACCTCATCCCAAATCGCTGCTCTTTTGAGTGATTTTTCTACGATTGTATCCAATTCTTCTCGAGTTGGTTTAGTGTGTAATTTAACTCCATAACCTACATTGTCATATATCGATTTAGGAAACGGATTCGGGCGCTGGAAAACCATCCCTATGTTCTTTCTAATTTCAACTAAATCTGCATCTTTTGCAGTTATCTCTGTTTTACCCATTGTAATTTTCCCATCGTAGTGGCAAATTGGAATTAGGTCATTCATTCTGTTCATCATTCTCAGAAGTGTGCTCTTCCCGCATCCAGATGGACCGATAAGTGCAGTGACAGAATTCTTTGCAATGGGCAATGAAACACCATACAGAGCCTGCTTGTCACCATACCATAAATCCAAATCTTCAATCATTAAGTCAATATCTCCATCTACATCAAGTTCTCTTGTTGAATCTGGTACTTCTTCTCCGCCTATTTTTTCGCTCATGAGTTTAGCCTCCTTCTGAAATGTTGTCTCAGTACAATAGCAATGCTGTTCATCGCAACTAACAGGCAGATCAACGCAATACTTGCAGCTGCTGCCATAGAGTGCCATGCAGGGTCAGGTTCTGCAGTCCAGAAATAAATCTGAATTGGAATTACTGTGAAATTCAGATTACCACCATCAAGTGCGGCAAGAGGTTCGGGGTCAAACAAAATCATAGCTGTTGCACCAACAACAACCAAAGGTGCTGCCTCACCCATAATCCTGCTCATAGCAAGAATACTTCCTGTCATGATACCAGGCATTGCTGAAGGCAACACGTGGTCCTTGGTAACCTGCCATCTAGTACAGCCAACACCGTATGCAGATTCCCTAAGTGACCTTGGTACACTTCTGAGTGCTTCTTGGCCTGCCAATACAATGATTGGCATTGCCATTACACCCATTGTCAATCCAGCAGCCAAGACCGATGGACCTAATCCCCAGCCAATTCCTCCTTCCTTAACGAAGATTGCCAATCCAAACATTCCGAATACAATGGATGGGACTCCTGCTAGGTTAGTTACCAGAGCTTGTATCAGTTTTGTCATTTGATTTGGCTTTGCATATTCCTCAAGGTATATTGCTGCGCCTACAGAGATCGGAATCGACACTAGCATGGCGATTAACATCACCCATATGGTTCCATAGAAAGCTGCTCTAATCCCCGAAGCATAGGGAATAAAAATGTCCTGATATCTCTCAGTTAAGAACGGTATATCAATTAGAACTGGGATGAATAATGTCGATGTAAACAATAGCATCTTTGACCACATCATCAAGCCATCGCGACTTGAGATTGAGTGCTTTAGTCGAGATGTTTCGTTTAATCCTCTTCCGATGTTCTTCAATCTTTGAATGCCTTCAATTAGACGGAATAGCATAATTCCAGAAACTATCCAACACAGTGAGCCTAGCAAAGCAGAAACAAACAAACCATCGCTTAGATAAAATGTAGCGATTCCTAGAATGTAACCAACTGGACGAATCATACGTTTTTGTGATGACAACTTGTCAATCACAGTCAAAACTTGTTCAGTAGGCCAGACCATTATGACGAGTAGTGCTATCAGAACAAGATAGCCAGTCAATTCAAGTGCCTGGAAAATTTGGTCGCCATTATCATCGTAAAGGATATGGAAATCACCATCGATGACGAATGTATTAACAGATGGATAACCAGATTCATCAGCACTTGGTACAGGTCCAGAAATCTGCTCTACCGTCGCAATTACATCTAACGTAGAGTAAAGGTAGAATTTAGTTTTTCGACCAACCTCAATTTGCTCTTGGTCGACACCATCCGAAGTTATGTATACATCGGTTTTTACTTGTCGCTGATCAATCACATCAATCTGTAAATCATGTGAATGCGATCCGTTTTCATCTTCCCATGAAATTCTAATTATGATTGGATCTGTAGTTAACTCACCAGTTTCAGAGTCAACATTGGGGAAATCCCACTTGAGTTGATAATCAGTTACTGGAATCCACTCTGTAGCAGCGGTTACTTCTCCTTCTTCGCCGCGAATGAATGTAGGTTCAGCAATCTGATAAACCAATACTCCAAGGAAAAGCAAACCGATCAATCCAGCAATTGCAAGTCCGGTGGAACCGGCTTTTTCAGTGATGTCTCGAAGCTTTCTGCTTCGTTTCTGAATCTTATCGATATCCTTCATCAATAAGCCTCCCTATACGCACTTAGCACTTTATTACCAAGTAAATTGAGACACAGGGTTATCACGAAAAGATACAACCCTACTGCAAATATAGTGAGGTATCCAATCTCACCGAACGGAAGGTCTCCTCCAACTCTTTGTGCAATGTAAGCAGTCATTGTCTGTGCTGGAAGGAACATGTTCGATGTATACACCGCTACTGTACCAACAGCCAATGTTACTGCCATAGTTTCACCAACTGCTCTTGAGAGAGCCAGGATTATGCTAGCAATAATTCCTGAAAGAGATGCTTGAATCATTACCTTGAAAGTAGTCTCAATTTTCGTGGCACCAAGAGCCAGTGACCCTTCTCTGAGTTCATTTGGCACTGCTCTAAGAGCGTCCTCCGACATTGATGCAATCAATGGTAAGATCATTACTCCGACCACTATAGCACCGTTGATTGGATTTAGAACATTTGGGGGTTCATCAATCCAGCCTTCAGCGAATGCATACTCACCAAATTCCACAACTAATGGACCGATGTAAATGAATGCGAAGAAACCGTAAACCACTGATGGAATTCCAGCAAGTATTTCGAGGGTAGGTTTAACGATTGCAACTAGTCTAGGGTTAGCATATTCTGAAAGATAAATTGCGGTTCCAACACCCAGTGGCACAGCGATTAAAAGGGCTCCAAATGCTACTTGCAGGGTTGTAAGTAGTAAGCTGTTGACACCAAACGACATTGTGTCGCACAATGACCTTCTGTCAGCACATGCGCCTGTAGGAGTCCATTGGTTTTGCAAAAAGAATTCACCTAAAGCACCGGAGTAGTTCATCGTGACTGCATCGAATAGCGCTACGAATGTGAACAAAGCCAATACATTCCTCCAAGAATTAGTGAATTCGATATTTCCTCCGACCTTTCTTTTCAGTTGTAGAGATGCTATTTTCCTCCAAATCACAAATGCGAACAATATAGAGAGGTTCAGCAATAAGCCATCGATGAACACGAACTGCAACAGTGCAATCGCAAGCATGAATCTAACTCCGACTGGTGGAACTGACCATAATGAATCGGGTAACTTCGAAAGTAAGCCGTCTTCGTCTCTGCTTACATGGTCTGCGAATATTGAGAGTATCAATATTAGTGCAGCCAAACCAGAACTCGAAATGATTCCACTAAAATTCCATTCCAGAGAAAACCAGCCTCGATTCTCTGCTATTTGTTCAAAGAATGTAATCGATTCAAACAAAAGGGTCTGGATGATTCCCAGGGTGATTAGTATAACAGAAAGGCTGAGTAAGAACAGTATTGAACCAGACTTATCTTTTGACAATTTTTCAAATATTGGTTTCATGAGATCAGCCTCAAACTCTTTCTAGTCTGTCGTGCATCAACATGTTCAGCAATGCCTCAGCGAAGTTTACGCTGTAAGCACACAATCTTCTCACAGATTCAGATATTCTAAATTCGGATATTAGTCGTTCCGCAGAGCCACGACCTGTCCACAAATCTCCTTCAGCAGCCTCAACTTCATCTCTCAACTTTGCGAGAGAAAGTTTTGCTGAGTGGATAAGTGCCACATCTCTTGTGTACATATTGTGAACTATTGTTTTCAATTCTTTTGCCCACATTGGAATCGCATTTAAGGGCAATTCCGAACTCTTAATCTTGATTGATGCCGAATTCTCCCTAACCAATATCGCAAGCCGAGTTGCGTGATCGCCCATTCTTTCGAGGACCCTTGCAATGATGGCGTGTTCCATTGCAGTGAACCTATCTACTGCTAGTTTCTTCTCGACCGATGGCATCTGAAGAGATGCTGCAACCTGTCTTTCGAGTAGCAGTCTTCGTGCATCGATTTGTCTTTCTCTGTCCTCTATATCACTCAATAGTTCGATATCCTCACCCGATATGACATCAAGAGCATCATTAACTAAACTCGCAATTAAGAGGTACATTCTGTTGATTGAAACTTGTAATTTAAGTTCAGAGGGATTCAGAATTGATACAATTCTGATTTCTTTATCATCGTCATGTTCGATCTCCATTCCTCGAGTGTCTCTCAAGAAATCACGAACGTTTGCTCGAGTTTTTCTGGAAATTGAACCGTCACAAGTTACTTTGATGATGTCTGCACCTGACAAATATGAACCTATCATTAAATCAATAAGTCCCGTTTCAAAAGTACAACAATCTAGTGTTATTGACTGCTTTAGAGCAGGACCCTGTAACGGTGAGAGTCTCAAATCGCCAGTAGCCAGTTCTTCAAGACTTACAACATCCCCCTTCTTTAGGTCGTTTGATTTAACCCAATCTTTTGGAAGGGAGACAATTATTGTGGAACCACCAGTTACCTGGAGTTTTCTGTATTCGTTATCCTGGTTAACCACACTATCCCCTCTATAATTTCCGAGGTACATCCATATTACATACCCCTTCACTATAGTCTAATGTTTTCTATATATTAATATATACCATAATAGAGTTTCTAATGACCATAGATATGCACTAGACCACAGTGCGGGAGAACACAGGAGAGACCTGATATGAGCATGAAGAAGAACGGAATGGCCTGGACACTTGTCCTAACCCTGATGATAGCCAGTTTAGCTGGATGTCTAGGTGGAGATGACGATGAAGAGGCTGAAGAGAAAACAATTAACATTGCAGGAAGCAGTACTGTATTCCCTGTTGCGAGCGCCTGGGGTCAAGCCTATAGCGATGCTAACGACGAATACACAGTTACTGTAGCCGGCGGAGGATCTGGCGCAGGTGCATCAAAGGTGTGCAGCACAGACTCTGATTCAGTACACATTGGTGATATGAGCAGAGACTGGAAGTCATCCGAAGCAGAAGCTGGTGAGGATGGATTCACATTCAAGTGTCTAGACTCTGACATCACTGTAACACAACTAATTGTCGCAATTGACGGACTATCCGTTGTAGTAAAGAAGGGAGGCGCTGCCGACCAATGTATTACCGAAATGGGCGGATTGTCCATGGCACAACTACGCTGGATATTCACCGACTGGTCTGAAGAAGACTTGGCTGCAGACGGCCTAGATATGGACTCTGTAACCCCTAACAATGATGACGACGGTGTTCGCGAATGGGGTGACCTAGATGCCTCCTGTGCAGATTCCGAAATCAAGCTATGGGGTGCTGACTCCGACTCCGGTACTTACGAGTACTTCGGAGAGCAAGTATTCTGTAAGAAGTGCTTCGCAGAGTCAGACCCAGTTTCAGAGAGTTTTGACACAGCACGTGGCTACCAGAACTCTGCTGACGACAACCAAATCGTCAACGGAATCACTGGTGACGAAAACGCAATCGGATACTTCGGATACGCATACTACGAAGAGAACGCAAACTCCCTTTCCGTAGCAGCAATCGCAAATGATGACTTCAAGGGTGTCCAGGACGCTGGTGGAGCGGTAACTCCTGAAGAGAGTACAGTTGCTGACGGATCCTACGCACCACTATCTCGCTACATCTACATGAATGTTAACAACGACGAGTGGGACCTAGTACGTGGATTCATTGAGTACGGATATTCCGATGCTGGAATGGACCACGTATCTGAAGTTGGATACGTAGCACTACCAGCGAGCATGATCTCCGACATGAAGAGCCGCATCGGCGGTGCTGATTTCGTCAAAACAGACGATACCACTGATGAACCCCAAGGCGGAACAATCAACATCGCAGGAAGCAGCACAGTATTCCCAGTTGCAAGCGCATGGGGACAAGCATTCAGTAATGCTAACTCCGCTTACACAGTAACTGTAGCAGGCGGAGGATCTGGCGCAGGTGCATCAAAGGTATGCAGCACTGACACAGACTCAGTACACATCGGTGACATGAGCCGTGGATGGAAGTCCTCAGAAGCTGATGCAGGAACCGACGGATACACATACAAGTGTCTTGATTCAGACATCACAGTTACACAACTAATCGTTGCAATCGACGGACTATCCGTTGTTGTAAAGAAGGGTGGCGCTGCTGACCAGTGTATTACAAGCATGGGCGGATTGTCCATGGCTCAACTTCGTTGGATTTACTCAGATTGGAGCGAATCCGAACTTGAAGGGGACGGATTGATTATGTCTTCTGTCACACCTAACAACGACAACGACGGTGTTAGAGAATGGTCTGACCTAAGCGATTCAGGAGCATGTGCGGACACAGAAATCAAACTATGGGGTGCTGACTCCGACTCTGGTACTTACGAGTACTTCGGAGAGCAAGTATTCTGTAAGAAGTGCTTCGCAGATGCAGACCCAGTTTCTGAGAGTTTCGACACAGCTCGTGGCTACCAGAACTCTGCTGACGACAACCAAATCGTTAACGGAATCACTGGTGACGATAATGCTATCGGATACTTCGGATACGCATACTACGAAGAGAATGCAAACACATTGAGTGTTGCTGCTATTGCAAACGATGACTACCACGGTGTCCAAGATGCAGGTAACGCAGTAACTCCTGAAGCAAGTACAGTTGCTGATGGAAGCTACGCACCTCTATCTCGATTCATCTACATGAATGTCAACAACGACGAGTGGCCACTAGTAACTCCATTCATCGAGTACGGATTCTCCGATGCTGGAATGGAGCACGTCATGGACGTAGGCTATGTTGCACTACCACAAGCAATGATTGATGACATGGTTTCAAGAATCGGCGGAAACACATTCACCGCTGTTGTAGCAGGATGCACCGATTCCGGAGCAGACAACTATGATTCTTCAGCAAATACTGATGATGGATCTTGTAAGACAACCGCAACAAGTGGTACAATCAACATCGCAGGAAGCAGCACAGTATTCCCTGTTGCAAGCGCATGGGGACAAGCATTCAGCAACGCTAACTCCGGATTCACTGTAACCGTCGCAGGTGGAGGGTCTGGAGCAGGTGCATCAAAGGTATGCAGCACTGACACAGATTCCGTACACATCGGTGACATGAGCCGAGGATGGAAGGATTCTGAAGCGACCGTTGGAGAAGATGGATACACCTACAGTTGTCTAGACTCTGACATCACAGTAACACAACTAATCGTTGCAATCGACGGACTATCCGTTGTTGTAAAGAAGGGTGGAGCTGCTGACCAATGTATCACAAGCATGGGTGGATTGTCTATGGGACAACTACGCTGGATATACACTGACTGGACCGAGTCCGAACTAGAGGCAGATGGATTGGTAATGTCCTCCATCACACCAAACAACGATGACGATGGTGTTCGAGAGTGGTCTGACCTAAGTGCTTCTGGAGCATGTGCAGATTCTGAAATCAAACTATGGGGTGCTGACTCCGACTCCGGTACTTACGAGTACTTCGGAGAGCAAGTATTCTGTAAGAACTGCTTCGCAGGAAAGGAAGGATACACCCCTGAAGGATTTGACAGCGTACGTGGATACCAGAACTCCGCTGATGACAACCAAATCGTAAACGGAATCCAAAACGACGAGAACGCAATCGGATACTTTGGATACGCTTACTACGAGGAGAACGCAAACACACTAAGTGTAGCAGCAATCGCAAACAACGACACACACGGCGTTGCTGACGCTGGTGGTGCTGTAACACCAGAAGCAAGTACAGTTGCTGATGGAAGTTATGCGCCGTTGTCACGATACATCTACATGAACGTGAACAACGATGACTGGGACCTAGTACGTGGATTCATTGAGTACGGATATTCCGATGCTGGAATGGACCACGTCATGGACGTAGGTTATGTTGCACTACCTCAAGCAATGATCGACGAGATGATTGCTAGAATCGGTTGAAGTTGTAACCAGTAGCCACACTAGGGTGTGGCAAAATTTGGCCCACAGGGGATGTCCTCTCCCCTGTGGGCCTTTTTTTATTTCATTCTGAGATAAGAAACCATCAAGGACAATGGAGTATCCCCGAAGACTGGTGGAAGTATGAAGGGCCGAGCTTTTCTGTTAGTTTTCCTTATGGCAATGGCACCTTATCTGTCAACTATTGAAGTCGTTGAAGCGACTTCCGGCAGAGCGATGGCATGTACAGGGAATGTTTGCTTAAACGAAGCATTGCCCAACCCTAACGGTTACGACAATGACACTTGGCCTAATGGTGAGTGGATGGAGATCTACAACTCAGGAACAACTCCGGTGGACGTACTAAATTGGGAACTTGTCAACAAGGCAAGCAAGTCTCTGACCTTTGACTCAGCATCCATTGTTGGTTTCCAAGCAGGTAACTCCAACACATGGACAATCCAACCAGGAGATTACATGGTAATCGCAAGAAATGGATATGCAAACTTCTACCTAACAAATAGTGCAGATTGGATTACTATGAAAGATTCAAGCGGCAATACTGTCGACCAAGCATCTTGGAATTCTACATCATCAGGCGTAAGTCTAGAGGAGGATTCAACCAACGCAGTTAACGATTGGGTTTCTACAAACAATCCCACCCCTGGAAGTGCGAACAGCGCTTCAACCGGGCCTGTAGTCTCTGACCTTGTCATGAATGAAGTAATGCCTAACCCTTGGCCAACAGATGATAATGCTTCATGGCCGGGTGGAGAATGGGTAGAGATACTCAACACAGGTACAAGTGATATCGACCTTACAGGATGGTCGATTGTAGACAATGCAGGAAACACATTGCCTTTCAATGCGAGTCATTTAGTTGGACCATCACCGATTATCGCTGCTGGAGAGCACCGAATCATTGCAGTAAACTCATCAACATCTTGGGGTGTTTTGAATAACGGCGGAGAGTCATTGAGACTTCTGTGGCCCAACGGCACTCTATCACAGACCATTTCTTGGACGGACACTGAGGCTGGTTTCTCATTGACTGAGCAACAAGACGGGAGCTGGGGCCATTCATCATTCCCTACTCCAGGAAGTGAAAACCCTCCTTACTGGGAAGCAATTGTCAACGGAACTTCACCAGTTCGAATAACGGAAGTTCTTGTGAATTCCTCAATGGATGGAAGCACATATCCTGATGGAGAATGGATTGAACTGCACAATCAAGACAACTCTGCCATTGATTTGACGGGATGGAAAATCAAGGATGGAATGGGTAATATCACCTACATAGACATGTCAACATTGGTAAACAATGCAACACAATTGGGAACAATGATAGATGCTGATGGTAGAAGACTCGTTCAGTTCTTCATGGGAACAGAATTGTGGAATAATTACAATCATGTAATGCTTCTAGACCAAAACGATATCATAGTTCACAAAGCATGGTGGACAAGTAATCCCGGCCTAAATATCACTCTAGTTGAATCTGAGGATCCGGTTGGAGAATGGATTCCAGCAAGTTGGCCAACACCGGGTCAACCTGAGCCAAGTACAACACCAATAACTGGAGAAGTTGCATTCAATGAAATTCTACCAGATGCAGTTGGTAACGATACAGATGACTGGCCGGGAGGAGAATGGATTGAGTTGATTAACATTGGAAATCAGACTGTTGATTTGGCAAATTGGCACTTTACATCCGGTTCTAGAAATTTCAATATCAACGTCCACCAATTGGTAATGAAGGACAACACTTTGATAATGCCAGGAGAAATTGCATTAGTTGCAATCAACGGTAGTCAAGGATTCTACTTGCGCAACGCCGCAGGAGATACAATCGAACTAAGAGATTCATCAAACCAAGTCATCTCAACTATAACATACAACTCCAGCACTGAAGGTGAATCAAACTGGTTCTGGAATGGTGATTGGAGCCAAGCACCTTGGGCTACTCCTGGAGCACCAAACCCGACGACATCGCCGTACACTGGAGAGTTGTCAATCGAAATTACAGAAATCTTAGCCCATTGTTCTGCAGATACTATTACTCCGGGAGATGATTGGATTGAAGTCCTAAACAACGGGACCCAGCCAATCGATTTGTCTGCTTGGAGAATGATTGCTGCTGACGGTGAGTTAATGCACATGAGACCAAGTTGGCAATGGAATGAAACTACAATGATTATTCAACCGGGAGACAGGATGGTCTTCAACGTGCCAAACTGGTTTATCAGTGGATTGGGAGACAATATTACCCTCGAAGACCCAGATGGAAACTTAGTAGATTACGTTGAATGGAATCTCACTACAGATTGTAAAACGATGGACAGAAACGGGCAGATTTTGCCATGGCCTACTCCGGGCGATGAGGAGCCAGATGTCTCTGATTTCGCTGGTGCTGATGACCTCAGATTCAGCCGCTTCATGTTTGAAGAAAAGAGTACAACAACCAACGACGAATTCTTTGAAATAAGCAACACAGGAGACATAATGGCTATGCTAAACGGATGGACTGTAAGGAAGACTACAACAGGTGGTATTAGTTTCAATGGAACTTTCACCAGTGGAGAAATTTCTGCAGGTTCTTCTGTAATTATCAGTCCAGATGCAAATTCTGTCAAGGCGATGGGAGCTACAATGATTCTTGATGCAGACGATGTCATGAACTTCCCTGTGTGGTTACCCAACAGTGGAGCCACCATACAACTTGTAGCACCAGATGGCACTATCGCTGACACATTTGTGTATGGAAATGGACCAACCGACACAGAGGGATGGTCAGGCCCATCGATAGGAGAACCAGTTACCACAGTTGATAGAATTCTCTATCTGCGAGGAGATGGTTGCGGCGAGATGCCAGATACAAACAGCGCAAACGATTGGGAAACCCGTTGGTCTGTAGCAGGCGCAAGTCACTTTTGTGGAATAAACACCTTCACAGATGATACCGATGTAACTCCATTGATTGGCCCTGATGCTGGTCTTGATGAGGTGATCTCGATGATTAACTCAGCAACCGATTCAATCCATCTGCACGTTTACCAATTACACGATGCTTACCTTTCAATGGCTTTAATCGAAGCATCAAACAGAGGAGTTGACATTACTGTAGTTATCCATGAACCAGAAACATGGTGGGGAGATTACAACATTGGACAGAGCCTAGGTATTGCATGGGAATTGGAAAATGCAGGTATAACAGTAATGCAATTTACGACCTCATCCTCATCACCTTACCAATACATTCACTCCAAGATCGCAGTTGTTGATTCAACTCATGTTTGGATAAGTTCGGGTAACTGGAAATCATCATCTATGCCTAGCGATGGAGTAGGAAATCGTGACTGGGGAGTAATTGTCAACAGCACCGATTTAGCAACCATCGTAATGGAAAGGATGGCCTTCGACGAAGACCCTAGCCAATTGCATGTTGAAGATTCAACGTACAACATGCCAGATTCTGGTTCTTACTCACCGCCTGTTTCCTATACACCAGGCAGTGTCGTATCAGCTGTAACTGGCCCTGTAAGCGGAGAGTTGCTTACCTGCCCTGATGATTGTATGCAAGGACTTGCAGATTTCATAAATTCAGCAGAATCTGAAATTCTTCTATCCCTACAGTACTTTGAGATGGATTGGTATTGGGGTTGGGGAGAAAATCCACTTCTTGATTCACTAGAGAATGCAGCAGAAAGGGGCGTCTCAATTAGATTGGTAATCAACCAACACTACGTCAATGAGAATCCGGGAATTAGACAAGCTGTCAACGAACTTAACGACTGGGAGGGTGACGTTGAAGCCATCTTAATGAGCGAGAATGAAACCGTAACCAAGTTACACAACAAGGGTGTAATAATCGACGGAGAGAGCGTACTCGTATCCAGCATAAACTGGGGAGACAACTCTATTCTTAGGAACCGTGAGATGGGATTAATCCTTCACTCACAACAAGTTACTCAGCCCTACATGGATTCATTCTGGGAAGATTGGAACAGATTAGACGACACAACCGATACTGACATCGATGGAATTCCAGACTTCTGGGAAGTGCTCAACGGCCTTTCTAGAACAAACCAAGATTCTTCAATCGATACCGATGGCGATGGACTCTCAAACCTAGGTGAGTTTTCTTACGGCTCTGACCCTAATTCCAACGATACCGATGGAGACTGTATCATGGATGGTGATGAAATCCTCTGGGCTGCCACTCAAAGTAACATATCTGCCAGTGATGCTCTAAACTTAGCTGATGCAGATGGAGATGGCGTAGACGACAATACAGTGATTGGATGTGAACCAGAACTGACAACAGAGCCTGTTGACAATCAAACAGGGAACAACACCGATAACAATACTGGAAATAATTCAACAGTTGTCGACCTAGATTCGGATAATGATGGTATCCTGAACGATGTTGATGAGTGTCCTGATACTGCAGAAGGCGCTGCAACTGACACCCAGGGTTGTTCTAACGAGCAAAATAAGAATCAAGTCTTCAAAGACACTGAGGAAGATGGATTATCCTCTGGCATGAAGTTCATGTGGACATTAATCACAATCGGAGTAATAGTGTTGCTAGGTGCAGGAACCATACTTTTGAAGCAGAAGAAAGAGGAAGATTTGGATGAAGAATTATCTCAAATCGTTGAAACTACAGATGCCAAATCTTGGGATATGCCAGTTCTAGATGGAACATCTGAATCAGAAGATCTCGGCTTTGACCTCAGTAGATTCCCGGGATGGAGCGCAGAACAGGTTCAGAAATACCTCGATTCTGGTTGGACTGAAGACCAACTTGCAGAGTGGTATCAGCAGCAAGTTAAGGAAAAAACCGCGTAAGATTGACAAGGGAGTGCTAGAATCGGCAATCGATTCACATGGTTTACCGTAGCAGCAACCCGGCGCTCGCCCCACATTATTTCCAAGGCGGAGTTACCACTGAAAGAATGACCCTAGATGGGACTGTAAACAAAACTCTGACCTTGTTGGCACTAGTAGCAATCGGTGCAATGTTTTCGTTCTCGATTGTAGCAGAAAACCCAGCACTAATCACGCCGCTGATTATCGGTGCAGGGATTGGTGGATTTGTTATGGCATTGGTCATCATGTTCTCAAGACCAAATAACCCGCAAATCTTGATGAGCATGTATGCAATTCTAGAAGGGGTTTTCATCGGTGCATTCTCTTACATGATAGAGAACTACTACTTGGGAGGCGGCGAGGGAATAATCTTGCAAGCACTTGTAGGCACAGTTGCTGTATTCGTGACTATGCTGGCAGTGTACAAGTTTGGATTGATTAAGCCAACAGAAAAATTCGTACTAGTAGTCTCTTCGATGGCTGGTGCAATCATGATATTGTATCTATTCAACTTCATTCTAATGCTATTTGGAACAACCGTACCCTTCCTACACAGCAGTGGACCAATCGGTATTGGAATCAGCATATTATTCATCACAGTTGCAGCATTATTCTTGATTGTTGATTTTGGAATGATCGAGAACGGTGTAAAGTACGGTGCACCAAAGAACATGGAATGGTATGGCGCATTTGGCCTAGTTCTAACTCTAGTTTGGCTATACATCGAGATGCTGAAATTAGTTGCTAAACTACGTGATTGAAATGACAAGAACCCTGTCTGTTTGCAATCTAGAAGACTGGCGTGCCGGTGGCAACCGACGAGAAGAATTTGTCAAACAAATGGGCGAAGCATTGCAAGACATCGGGTTCTTTGCATTAACTGGGCATGGAATAGACGTTGACGCAATCAAGAAATCATATTCTGTTGCTGATGATTTCTTTCAACTTCCGCAGGAAGAAAAGAACAGATATGAGCAAGCTGAGTTATTCCGTCAACGTGGTTACACCCCCTACGGAGTCGAGCATGCAAAGGATAACCCTGCACCTGATCTCAAAGAGTTCTGGCAGACTGGGCGAACTATTGATGACCCAAATTTCCACAAAAATATCTGGCCAGATAACCCCGCAGAATTCGAAGGAGCAATTGACGGATTGTATATTGCGATGGAGTCAATGAGTTCTGAGTTGCTAGCTGCTGCATCACTGTATCTTGGTAAATCAGAATCGTGGCTACCTGACATGGCTCATAACGGCAATACAATTCTGCGCGTTATTCACTACCCTGCACTTGGAGAGAACTCTCCCAAAGGTGCGGTTCGCAGTGCTCAACATGAAGATATCAATCTCATCACACTGCTTGTTGGTGCCACTGCAGATGGCTTACAGGTGATGGACCATGATGGAACTTGGATCGAGGTCGAAGGAAACCACGACCACATTATCGTAGACAGCGGGGATATGTTACAGAATCTAACGAATGGATTATTCAAGTCTACAACCCACAGAGTAGTCAATCCACCAGATGCAAAGTCTGACAGATATTCAATGCCAATGTTTGTTCATCCTAGAGATGATGTCGACCTCACACCACTACCTGAATTCATTGAAATGACTGGAGGAGAGGCATTGTATGACTCAATTACTGCTGGAGATTATCTCCACCAAAGGCTGGTTGAAATTGGCTTAGCATCTTGAGGTTTTCAGCATGCGCTCGATGCCAGATATTCTCGCAGCAAAGAGAGATGGCAGACTATTGGCAGCCACCGATTTTCAATTTATTTGCAACAATATTGACCAAATTCCAAGAGAACAAATTGGGGCATTTTTAATGGCATGTCAAATCAATGG
>Ga0213865_10001254_pt1 | contig 16684 bp, 13 predicted proteins | sample PICome_6_FD_160100 | JGI IMG/M metagenome (GOLD analysis project Ga0213865, IMG submission 160100) | Coastal seawater microbial communities near Pivers Island, North Carolina, United States - PICO282 | ecosystem: Environmental > Aquatic > Marine > Coastal | place: USA: North Carolina...
CCCCTCAACCGACAACCGACGGTGCTGGCGTTGCCATTAAACGGGTCGCGCTTATGGGGGTGGGCAGTGTCGATCCCGTGCTAATGATCGACGAACTAAAGTCGCCCTACCGAGAAGATTTTCAGGCCGGGTTCCCACCGCATCCACACCGCGGTATGCAGACGCTCACTTACATGTTGGCGGGTGGCATTGCGCACGAGGACAGCATGGGGAATCGTGGCGAGATCCGCGAAGGTGGTGTTCAGTGGATGTCCGCGGGCTCGGGCGTCATTCATTCCGAGATGCCCACGCAAGATACGACGGGGCTTCATGGTTTTCAGCTCTGGTTCAATTTGCCCGCTAGTCTGAAGATGAGTGCACCTCGGTATCGTGATATTGCGGGTAAGGAGTTGCCGTCAGTATCGGTAAATGATGTAACCCTTATTACTATTGCCGGGGTATGGTCTGTGGGCGAGGAGTCATTACAAGGCCCCTTACACGAGCTTTCACCGATTGCACAAATGGCCGATTTGCAACTCGCGCCTGATGCTGAATATGTGTGTGATGTTCCGGCGACAGCCAATACCATGGCGTTTGCGTTTGAAGGCTCACTGCAGGCCAATGTGCAAGATTTACGATCACCGGGTTTAGCGGTGTTTGAAGCGGGGAACTCGTTGGTGATTCGCGCATCCAAAGAGGGCGCGCGATGTTTGCTGCTGACTGGAGAACCCATTGGGGAGCCGGTCGTGCAGTACGGTCCTTTTGTTATGAATACACGTGAAGAGGTAGAAACTGCGCTCAATGAATATCGACTTGGTACGTTTCTTAAGCATTAGGTTGGTTGCTCTGGGCTGTCTGATGACAGTGACCGCCTGTACCTCTTTGCCCGCAGATCTGTTTGGGCAAGGACCCGCTGATCTTGAGGTATCGGAGGCTCCCGTACTGCAAACCGTTCAATGCGAGGAGCCGCGACCCAAAATATGTACGATGCAATACGAACCGGTCTGCGCCGTGATGGAGTCGGAGTCCATTAACACGTACCCTTCGGCCTGTAATGCCTGTGCTGATATCGCTGTCAGCGCCTGGCGACCTGAACCCTGCGAGGAGTAAACATGTCATTAACCAACCGAATTTTGCTGGCAATGGTTTTGGGGATTGGTCTTGGGTCAGTCCTAGAGGTGGTCTTGGGATCACTCAGCCCGGACAGTGGCCTTTTCGGGTTTTTGTACAACGGCATGGTGATGGGCCTGTTCGATGTCCTCGGCCGGATTTTCATTGCGTCGCTCAAGTTGCTCGTCGTGCCTTTGGTTCTGGTGTCTCTGATATGTGGTATGGCAGCCCTCGGTGCCAGTAGCCGCATGGGACCCATCGCAGGAAAGACCTTGGGGCTTTACCTCGTCACGACCTGTATCGCTGTGAGCTTAGGTTTGGCGATTGCCTTGGCTGTTGGCCCTGGCGAAGGCGTTAATGCCGTTGCGAGTTCCGACTTTGTTCCCAAAGAAGCGCCGCCCATCAAAGAAACATTGATCAATATTTTCCCGACCAACCCTGTCGCCGCCATGGCCGAAGGCAACATGCTTCAGGTGATCGTGTTCGCTTTACTCGTAGGCTTCGCACTGACAAGAGCCGGTGAGGCCGGCCAGCGTTTGATTGCCTGGTTCCAGGATATGGAAGTTGTTGTGATGAAAATGGTGGGAGTGCTGATTGAACTTGCGCCTTACGGTGTTTTCGCGCTGCTGACCAAGCTTTTTGCCACCATGGGATTCGGTACCATTTTCGATTTGGCAGCCTACTTCTTTACTCTGCTCGGTGTGCTCCTGTTCCATGGATTGGTGGTTTACGGTCTGGTTTTAAGAACACTCACGCCGCTGTCTCCCGCGATGTTGCGGCAAAAGATGCGCCGCGTCTGGGCCTTTGCATTTTCTACTTCATCGTCGGGGGCCACCTTGCCCGTGACGCTAAGAACCGTTGAGAAGCGCCTTGGCGTGAATAAAAGTGTCGCTGGTTTTTCTGTGCCTTTAGGCGCAACCATCAATATGGATGGCACCGCTATCATGCAAGGTGTTGCCACTGTTTTCATTGCGCAGGTCTACGGCATTGACCTGTCCAGCAGCCAGCTTCTGATGGTTGTGCTCACCGCCACGTTGGCGTCCATTGGGACCGCCGCGGTGCCCAGCGCAGGCTTGATTATGCTGTCACTCGTCTTGACGCAGGCGGGACTACCGGTCGAGGGGATTGCGCTGATTCTTGGTGTTGATCGTTTACTGGATATGGTTAGAACAGCCGTTAATGTCACGGGTGATGCCACGGTATCGACCGTGGTCGCATACCATGAAGGGCAACTCGATGAAGTGGTGTTCAATGATCCGGACGCCGATATTGAGGGTGACGATGAGACACAGAGGGCAGCATCATGAGCCTGTCGGTCACCGTCGTCCCCGTCACGCCATACCAACAGAACTGCTCGATTATCAAGTGCGAGACCACAGGACTGGCCGCGGTGGTGGATCCGGGTGGTGATACCGATCGCATCAAGGCCGCCATCGAAAAGATGGGCGCTAAGGTAGAGAAGATTTTGCTCACTCACGGGCACATGGACCATTGCGCCGCGGCGGATGTCTTGCGTAAAGAGTGGCAGGTACCCATTGAAGGCCCGGAGGAGGGTGATCGGTTTTGGATCGATAATCTGCCCAAGTGGTGCGAGATGTCAGGCTTTCCCATGGCTGAAGCTTTTGAGCCTGACCGTTGGCTTGTGGATGGTGACACCGTAACAGTCGGCGCCCTTGAGTTCGCGGTTATCCATTGTCCGGGCCACACCCCGGGACATGTGGTCTTTTTTGACGGAGCACAGCGATTGGCATGGGTGGGCGATGTTATTTTTGCGGGCTCCATCGGACGCACCGACTTTCCAAAAGGCAACCACGACGAACTCATTCACTCGATAAGAGAAAAGCTATTTCCGCTCGGTGATAACGTTCAATTCGTTCCTGGACATGGGCCGGATTCCACGTTCGGTCGCGAACGTGCAACCAACCCGTTTGTTGCCGATACCCAGTTTGGCTGAGTCGAACGCCGCTTAGGCGGCCACGAATCCATCCCAAGTCGCCATGTAATCGATGAACTTGGGTCCTAACCCCTGAGCCGCCAGGTGATCTCTGGTGACAGGTAAGGCGTGCATTTCGAAATCGGGGTTTGCCAGTGCTTGGTTGGGGAAGTCGGCGTGGATAACGGCGGCACGGCCTACCAAGACAAAGTCCAGACCGCTTTCTATGGCTTTCTCACAGGCCTCCGCCGAATACAGCTTACCGGCTGCACCTAGTGCGACCCCTTTTCGAGGTAAGTCGGCGAACACTTTGAGCAGCGACTGTCCTGCAAAGGCTTCATCGTGTGCGTCTTTGAAAACGTCCCAGAGCGACATATCGAGGTAGTCCAGACGCGGATCGACCAAAAGTTCTGATGCTAGGTCTCGTATTTCCTCTGTCCTTTGGCCAAAGCGTTCCGGTGACAGCCGCACACCCAGACTGAACTCACGACCACAGGCTTGGTTTATCCCAGCAATGATGTCGAACAGCACTTTTGCTCGCTTCTCGGGAGAGCCGCCGTACGCGTCGTCGCGACGATTGAACTGGGGGCTGAGAAACTGTGCGAGTAGGTAGCCGTGTGCACCGTGGAGCTGAACGCCATCGAATCCTGCTCGCTGACTACGAACGGCGGCAGCAATACAGTCCTCGATAAACCCTTCCACTTCTTCGACGGTCATGGCTTTTGATCCGGTAGACTCATCGTCAGAGGGGCACATTGGCACATCGTCGCAGTAGCTACCCATGGCACGCATACCGCCGTGGTGAAGTTGGACCACCGCATGGCTACCGTGTGCCTTTATCCCCTCTGCGAGCCGCGTGAGACCTTCCATGTGCAGATCTTCGTGTGCGCCTAGCTGACCCGGAAAGCCAACGCCTCGGTGCTGTACTGAGGTCGCACAGGTCATGGTTAGCCCAAACCCGCCCTCGGCCCTGCGGGTGAGCCAGTGGTATTCATCATCACTGAGTACGCCGTCAGCACCGCTTTGCAGATTGGTTAAAGCGGCGAGCATGTAGCGATTCTTGATGGTCGATCCGTTAGCAAAGGTAAAGGGGGCTGCCAGAGCAGTCATAAATGTATCCTCAGTTACTGGTTTCGGTGTGCGGTGCCGGCGAAGACGGTACCGATGACCTCAATTGATCGTAATTGTTCGAGCGGCACGGTCATGGGATCAGCCGACAGCACAGTAAAGTCCGCCGCCTTTCCTGCCCGTATTGAACCAATAGAGTCTTCGAGCCCCAAGATCCACGCCGCATCGATGGTAATGGCTTTCAGGGCGCCGTATCGACTCATTACTTCACCTTGTCCGGTTTTTTCGCCCGATATATTTTCACGCGCGACCGCGGTCCACATCAGCGTAAGCGGTGAGAGCGGCGCCATTGGACTGTCTGAATGGAGTCCGACGGGAACACCTTTTGCTTCCAATGAGCCGAGTCGCACCATTTGTGGCCCCCGATCAGGGCCTAACCACTCGCTGCTGTACATCTCCGAAAGGATGTAATGGTAGTAAGGGTTTGCCGAGACGGCTGCACCCAGGGCTGCGAGTTTTCGATTTTGATCTTCCGTACTGTAGGCAAAGTGCTCTAGTGTCATGCGGTGATCAACACGAGGACTCTCGCGCAACAGGTAGTCGAGAAGATCGATGAAGCGTGCCGTGGCGGCATCGCCATTACTGTGGGCGTGAATCTGGAATCCTGCGTCCCAAAACGTTTTGGCGAATGTCTCGAGTGTGGGGACGTCGACCATCCATACACCCGTATGCCCGTCGAGGTAGCCGGGTGACCCCATCTGGGAAAGGCCCGAAAAGATCGCACCATCAATCATGAGTTTGAAGTGATTACCCACCGTCACTTGATCATCATTCATGGTTTGCCATTCGCGGACTTCAGCAAGCGCTTGCTCCGCGGATTTTTGCCGTGTGATGAAATCGGTAATGATGGGTGTGAGAAGCACTCGAACACCGACAGGGTCACTGGCTACGGCGGCTTTTACGGCCTGAATTTCAGCAACGGGGTTACCAAAAATACCGGTACCCATATCCGCAGCAGTCGTCACCCCTGATTCGTGCATCATGGAGAGGAAGTTCTGCATGCCCTTCATGTAGCGAGCGGGCTCAAAGAGAAATCCCATGCGGGGGAATACTGCTCTCAGGCCCAGTTCATAGAAGTGTCCTCGTTCCCAACTGGCTCCATGAGGAATGGCATCCGCATCATCCTTGGTAACGCCCAGGAGTTCCCAGGCCGCATCATTGCCAATGAGCTCATGAAACGAGCGGTGCCAAAGCATGACCGGCGTATCGCCGAACCAAGCGTTGAGATCGTCCCGCCACACCTCGCCGTGCCACAGCGGGTGATAGCCAAAAGCGACAAACGGTACTGACGCATCATCATGTTGCGCGACCAGATTTTGCAGTGCACTTCGGTAGCCCTCGGGCGTTGTCGCTCCCGGGAAATCACCGGTGGGTAGGTACCAGTCATCGGGTGCAAGAAAGGGGAACTGTGTCAAAACCGCAGGCAGAGTAGGGTGGACATGAGGGTCAATGAAGCCCGGTGTCATGACCTTGTCTTCGAACTGTCGGTCGATCCGCGCACCGCGTGCAGCAATCAGCGGGCTCAGGCTATCCAAGGAGCCAACGGCTAAGACTTTTCCGTCTTCTACCGCTACGGCGGTTGCCTCGGGTAGTGCGGGTTCCATGGTTCGAATGAGCTTGGCCGAATAGACCACTGTTTCTGCTTGGATGCCGTGCGTTAAAGACAGCAATGCAAGAGCAACCATTATTGTTATTGGGCGCATGAGACCTCCCTGTATCGCCACGCCATGATGTCATGAAATGTGGGATGACAGCAGTAGACCTATCGAAGAACTTTTAACCAATCTCCGGTGCGTGGCTCGCCGCTGGGGTAGTAGCCGTTGATCAAGCGCAATTGGTTCTCCGCGTCGGGTACTCGAACGCCCGAGCTCAGCGATCCGAAAGTGGCACCCCTCGGTACTTGTACGTAGTTTAGGACGTGGCTTTCGCCACGCTTTTTCTCTCGCGCAAAGAGGGGTCGGAAGGAGGTGATGATGGTTTTGAAGCCCTCATCAGCAGCACTGAAGTCGCTGGCTTCGCCTTCAAACAAAAAGCGGAATCGGTGATCAACAATTCCTAAGCGCTTCTGAACCCCGCCAGCGCTTGCCAGGCCGGTCGCTCCCTTCAGGCCTTCGTTCTCGATCGACTCCTGCCCACTGACCTCGCCAGAGGCAAGTTCGGGAAGTGCGTCATCGGGGCTTTTATCGGGGTCTACCTTAGCGATTTTGATTTTGAGCGCTGCATCGGAATCAGGGGCTTTCGCCACAATTTCCCGCGTCGTCGCCGTCACAACCCAGTCCTCAGGGTGCTCAAACGTAAAATCCAGTTTGTTGTGGTAGTACCGAAGAGGATCACTTTGCGCCTCGGCGCTCGCACCGATGACCATTCCTTCGGTTTCTTGCCTGAACCGGCCAGGCAACTCCGGGTTCTCGGGCATCGTGTCGAGATCCAGGCTGTTGGCTGTCTTAATCACGGTTTGCAGTCGCAAGTCATTTCTTGGGTGGCTGGCATACAGCCCGTGGTAGGTGCCAGAGGGTTTACCTGAGGCCTTGGCGACCGCTTTGCGGTAGCGCTCCTGATCTTTAAGAACACCGATGACCGATAACAAGGCATCGGCGTCGTATCCGCTTTTGTGCATGAATTCAGCGCCGGCCGCATCCGCCTCGAGCTCCATATCGCGACCAAAGCCCGAGATGATTTCTGCGCCATACATGCTTACTGCGTCAACCAAGTCACCCGAGCCGGTTAGGATACCGGCTGAGACCGCCGCTATCTGATTGGTGATGGTTTGCGTTTTTCTGCGGGAGTGGTGCCGCTCGGTGATATGCCCAATCTCGTGCGCAATCACGCCCGCGAGTTCTGCCTCGTTATCGAGGTAGGCGAGCAGACCTCGGTTGATATAGATGAGACCGCCGGGCAGGGCGAACGCATTGATGTCAGGCGAGTCTAGCAGCGTAAAGGTGAACTCCTGGTTGGGCATGCTGGAGTTAGCGACTAATCGCGCACCGATCTCGTCAATATAGGCCTGTAACTCGGGGTCGTCATAGATCCCGATGCTCTCAATCAGCTTCTCGTGCTCTTCAGCAGCATCGGTTGGAATACTGACAGGCCGCCCACCGACGGTAACCGTCGATGAACCTGCGCAGCCTGCGATCAGGGCGGTGAAGCAGAGCGAGACTAAAAGTCGTTTCATAGCTTACGACCCGGCAGACAGGTACTGCAGTAGCTGGGTGCCCAGGCTGTCGCAGGCGGTGTCCTGAACGGGCGCAATGATCGGAATCGGAACAACAACGGCAGGCATGTAGCTTTGTCCACTGGTTAAGGCACTCATCTTTCCGACCTCCGCCCCGTCGTCAAAGTTCCATATAGTGGCTTCGTATTCGGACTCGGTGCCCCAGGTACCAAAACCAAAGCATCCGGCGCCCGTTGGTCCAACACCACAGGTCATGGAGCCACTGCTGTTGGTGTCTTGGGTTCGGCCATCAATCCAGATCATGTAATTGAGGTCCAGATCCTCCAGCTTGTTTGCTACGCTGGGGAGGATCATTAGTCGGCCAACGCTCTCAATACTGAGAGGCGCAGTCCTCGGCTCAAACCATGGGTATAGGGCATCGACAAATTGTCGCTCGGGGATCACGCTGATGCTCTCGCTGCCGCGACTGATGTGATTGCCAATGCAGTCGATAAAATCGGGCTCGGTATCGTAGTCAGGCGCATGACGCCGACCAAGAATGACAATGCTGCCATCCGTCATACCCGCGACAGGTGCATCGAATGTCATTTCATCGACATTGGCGGTCACACAGCCGCCAAGTAGACCACCGAGCATCAAGCCAGAGAACAATGTGCGCCTCATTGAGCCTCCTCGGGGTTTTCAATCCAATCCATTACGCCCGGCACACGCAGGAAGCTAGTGATAAAATTGGCACCTGCATCGCGGAGGGCCATCACGGCAGCCAAGTTGACGGCATCGATGTCTGACTGCATGAAGGCGGTGGGCGTTTTTCCGTAGGCTGTCAGTGGCCACTCGGCAAAGGGCTGCATGTTTTCTAGCGAGATGGTGGCATTTTCTTCATCGATAATTTGCTCGGGCTCAACCAGTGCTAGGTTGTAGCGCATCCAGATCTCGTACACTTTAACGTTGGTGTACAGGGGAATGGCGTACTGCACATCGGCCACCTGTGGAATGAGAACAGCGTCGACATCATAGGTCTGCAGATCTTCGTAGCGCTCAATGAACACCACATTCTGGAAGAACGCTGGGAAGAGGGTGGACCAGAACTCAACTTGTGCTGTGCCTGTGCTGACCCGCCAGCTGACCTCACCACGACCCGTGGCATCATCGACGAGCTCGTGCTCTCTAAATTCCTGGGTGAACAGAACACCTACCGATACCGGCACAGGATCCACCAAGGGCGTCGGGAATGTTCCTTCCACAATGACTTCTCGACTGGTACATGCCGCCAGTACGAGGAGAATAATGAGCGTCAGTAGACGCTGCACCTTACGGCCTAAAGTCATTGAGTCCAACAAACGTTCCACCATTCCGATGCGTCAGTTCTCTCATGAGTGTAGCAAAACGAATGCCCGTGTCCTGCAACTCGGGCGGCCTAATAAACTGTACGGGGAAGCCCACCGCGTGGATGCGCACACGTCGCTCCCCAGTGCCTGCCTCGGCGTTCAGCCGATCGACGGTCAGCACGACTTCTTCAATCGATCTGCCCGTAAATTCATCACCAAAGACGTAGATGGAGATTTTCTTGTCTCGGTCATAAAAGGATCGGACAGCCTGCGTAATGCCCTCGACCGGCGACGAGTTAGAAAACGCATTCCAGTTCGCTAGATTACGGAGGATCAGCTGTCGGCGAGCGGGTGTATCGGGTATCCACTGCCCGGCGTATCGCGAGAAAAGGTAGTTCCCCATGTCGTTCATGACCTGAATGCCCTTCACGTTGGGGTAGATGTTAAGTGTGGCCTCCATCTCGCCGAGCATGCGTTGCCAGGCATAGGAGAACATCGAGCCCGAGGTGTCGATAATGAAGATGATGTACTCGCTGTCGACGGGAATGCCGCCAATCAGTTGATTCTTCTTCTCGGCATCGCGTCCAAGCAGTCGCTCCTCTTCGTCGCTTAACTCCTGTCGTGCAATAGCAAGTTGCTCAGCGACGATGCTGTTCGAATTGCGGGTTGTTTGCAGCGAGTCATAACGCGACTTCGATGACGCCAGCGAGCCCTGCAGAATCGCAATCTGTTCTTCAAATTCAGATATCTGCTCTCGCTTTGCCGCCAGGTCTCTATTGAGCACCGTTGTTTCGCCTCTAATTTCAAAGAGCTGTTCGGTTAGCTCAGCGACGCGCCCCTCTGCGATGACAGTGGACTCTTCGAGGACCTGCGGCTCCACCGTTTTGGTGATCATCAGAAGCAAGATGACAGCGCCGAAGCCACAGCAAATGACGTCCAAAAACGACAGTGAAATCTCAGGTGCGGGTCGACGCTTGGGCATTACGGCCAATCCTCCGCGGGCGCCATGAAGCTCCCACCTGTATTCTGCGCCAACTTCCAGAACTCGGACGCCGCCATCGGGTCACCTTCCATGGGTGAAAGCACCACGTTGACTGGAACGTTGGCCGGTAACTTATCGATAGCATCGCGGTAGTGTTTCAGTCGGGCCGGACCCGAAACCGTATTTTTTCGCGGCGTATCTTTTCCCTGAGTGGGTAGACCATCGGTGATAATGAAAATGTTATCGGGCTTGCTATCGAGCTCATCGAGAAATTCAAACGCGTTGTAAAGCGAGGTGCCGCCTGACGGCAAGGTCTCGCGGACTGAAGTGATTACTCGCTCGACCTGATCACTATTGGCCACTTCAAGCCATCTGCCCTGAGTCTCCGGTAGGGCAAAACGGGCTTCGGTATTGAACAGAATGATCTGGTAGCGCGATCCTGTAGGCAGTTGAGCCGTTAGCCAATCGACGGTATCCAGGGCCTGAACCCATTTTCGAGCGGCGCGTTGTCGATCACTCGACTGATTTCGCAAGCGGATGACGTTGACGACCTCTGGCGCCAACATGCTGGCCGAGGCATCGATCATGATCGCGATTCGGTTGCCGCCGAGCTTGAGACCGGTCAGATACTGACGATTACCCTCGCCTTGGAACTCACGCGCGCTTCGGCCACCGTCTGCCTCTGCTGCCTCGCGCAATTGCTGTATACGCTCTTCCAGTGAGTTGATCTCAGCTTTTAGCGCCTCAAGGTCGGTGGTTTCACTGACATCCGATTCTTCCAGTGAGGCGATTAACGCCTCCAGTCGATCAAGCTCCTCGGTGACAACTCGGGCGCGTCCCTGCGCTTCAACAATCTCGAGATCGGTGCTGCTAATGGCATTACGTAACCGCACGAGACCCTCTTCGCCTTCTCGAATGTCCTCTTCAAGCAGATCGACCTCCGACAGCACCTCGGCGTTTACCGACTGAATTTGAATCTCGATGGAGTGATCGATAATCAGAAATACGAGAACAACAGCACCGAAGCCACAGGACATGATGTCCAGAAAACTGAGGTTGAATGTATTGGCCTGTCGTTTCCGCCGGGGCATGGATTACGACTCAACGATAATGAGCACGGCTTCTTTGCCGTCGTTACGATACAAACGACTGCCGACCGTGAGCCGATCATGCGAACCGGAGACCGACAAGACATTGATTCGGTCGCGCAGTGCCTCGTCAATGCAGGGAACACCGTCGCGCTTAATGACGCCAAAGCCAAGGCCCTGCTCATCTGTATCTGCAATGCGATGCGCGACAGCGTCGATAAGGACGTGCGTAGGCTGCGCACCTTGGACAGCGCTTGCCGTCACCATCGTTTTGTCGATCTTGTCGCTCGCGGCAGGCGCGGTCATGGCGTCGCCACTTGCCGATGTGTCGGCTGATTCATCAGCTGGTGTTACAGCGCTGGCTGTCCGTCGTTTGGAAATGCGGGTCAGCGGCTGATCATCTGAGTGATCGAGTAATAGATCCTCTCCGGTGGCTGTTAGGGAATCGATAGAGGCAACTGCATCGAATGCGATGCCCGGAAAGACCGATAGCGATTCGTCGATGCTCAGCGCTCCTGCTTTCGCATTGATGGCCGACGTGATTTTTTGTCCTGCTTTCTCAAGACGACTTCTCGAGACTTTGAATGATGTTGTCCCGAGCTCAACTGAGACTTCGGGGCGGTCTTTGAGTGCTGCAAGAACGCCTGGGAGAGCATCGAGCAGGGTTTGCTCGGATTCAGCACTTCGCCGAGGATCGAAGCGTGTTTGATCGACGCAGGCATCAGCGCATTCCTCAAGGCATAGTTCCAGTAAATCGAGATAGCCAAGGCCTGGTACAGCTGTGATCTTGTCGACCTGACAGAGATTGGCGTCAACAGTGACCTCGCTCACGACGAGTTGTCGCCATTGCAAGTTTAGGTTGAGGCCCGAGCCTAGTTCCGCGGGGTGTGCGAGAAGCGCTCTGTCGACGACTGCACTGGGGTTTACTCCCAGCGAGCTCAAGATACCCAGAAGCAACTCCAGTTGGGGCTGCTCAAGGTTTCCAGGTGCGATAAGGCAAAGGTTATTCACCCCATCGCTCGATTCGAACAGGCCTTTGAGGTGTTCATAGACTAAATCGGCCGTGTGACGCGCGTTGCCAAATGTGTTGCCGAGTGGCGTGGTAGCAAGCTGACTGAGCATGTCCGTTCGCACGTCCAAGGGTCTGCGTTTGAGTTGCGCGAAGGCCCCATCGCCGAAAAGGAAGTCATCTGCCTGAGATAGGACAATACCCGGAGATCGAACGATCTGCTGGCCGACGCTGAGTGTCAGGCTGGCATCCGTCAGATCAAGAAAGGCGCGACTCATTTAGGTGCCGCCAGATGTCGAATAAGCTTCTTATCCACATAACGCTGGGTACTGAGTACCAGTCGCTCCTGAGATAGCTGCAATTGATGTAGCGCAAACATGATGACAATGGATAAGACCAGCGCCACGAAGGTGCTGTTAAAGGCGACGCCGAGGCTTACCGTCACACCTGAAATATCGCCTTCAACCGCCTTATAGGCTTGCCCAAGTGCATCACCGATGCCGCGCACGGTGCCAATAAACCCGATCGACGGGATGGCCCAACTGATGTAGCGAACCATCGATAATTCGGAGTCGAGCTTGTCGGCCTCAATGTCGCATTGTTCGCGCACTGCCTCGGAGACGGCAGGGATGCTCGCTGTCGTCGAGAAGCGGCTGAGAGCATTGAGCAGTGTGCGTGGTAACAGCAGTTCCTGCTCTATTTGCGGGAGTGCTTCGATGCCGCGAGCGTAATTTCTTGCATCTTGGGGTAGGAGCGTCGTGCCCTCGGTGACCTGAATGAGGTTGCGCTCGAGCATGGTCGCTTCCTGTCGCGTCGTCCATGCTTTGAGACCCATGATCACCAGTGCCCAGATCATCAGGATGAAACAGGCCTCCTGCTCAAAATCACGAATGACAACGTAGATTGATCGCTCGGGTACGAAGGCGGCTCCTGATGCTTGCAGGGCGGCTTGTGCCGCCAACTGAGCGTCGGCAGAGGGTCGGATCAAACCCACGTAAAAGGCATGCACGACGATGACGGCCGCGAGTAATGCTAGGACCTGGAATGCAAACTCTGACGGGATTCTCGGTTTAGACATGCGCATTCCCCTTAGATATCGACCGGAAAAGACACGGATCGATCTTCGCTAATCCGCTCAGTGGGAGTGTAGTTGTCATCCGCTGTTTCCGACGAGGCCGGTTCTTCCGAGTTTCGGTCAGCTGCCTCCGGTTGGGTGCCACCAACGCTATCGATAACAGCGCCTGCAATACTAACCAAAGCCGTTTCCGTAGTGTCTGTATTACCCTCGCTAGTGGGGTCGGCGCCATTAGAAGCGGGTGCGGCTTGAGTTGCTCCGGCCTTAGTTGCCGTAGCGTTGGTACCTTCATCCTGCGCGAAGGCAACGAGTGCGAGACCCACAAATGAGAACACGCCAACCCAAAATTTACTCTGCATACCTGGCCACCCTAAATCCAACGTCATCACGCCCACGCTCACCATAATCACGGTAGGTCAGTCGAAGCTCTCGCAAACGGCTCAAGCTCCAACTGGCGCCCCTAATCGTGTAGTTATCGCCCTGAGGGTCCCCTAGCGGATCCTCTTCGATCGCCTCATTGGGCACGGGTATTCGATACACGTCATTCACCCACTCAGCGACATTACCACCCATATCGTATAGACCTCTCGGGTTGGGCGGAAACTTTCCGACCTCGGCGCTAACCACAACGTTGTCAGTGTAACCATTGAGGATACGCCCTGTGACCAGTGCGGAAGAAGCGTCGGCAAGGTTGGCACTTCCATCTTCGGGTGGCCAGGCTTCGCCCCAGGAAAATCGCCAGATGTCTTCGCCTTGTACCCGGGTAGCGAACGCCCACTCAGCCTCAGTCGGAAGACGGTATCCGGTAGAAGCGCTGTCGAATCCCGTGATGATGCCATCGCGCTCGGTATAAAAGGGCGGCAACCCCTCGCGCGCGCTTAGCCAATTACAGAAGCTGGCGGCCTGCTGCCAAGAGAGCTGCACGGCGGGTTGGTGTTCGCGGTTTAGGCTCTTACCTCCCGCCTGTCCTGACTCATGATTCTGTGTGAATTGGCGGAACTGCGCATTCGTAACTTCGGTGGTCGCCATGTAAAACGCACGTGTCAGACGCACAGGTCGCTCGACTTCGTTGGCACCTCGTCCCGCATCGCGTCTAGGAGCGCCCATAGTGAACTGGTTGACTGGACTCACCTGAGGATCGATTAAGACCAATGTTTGGCCCACCGAGCTGGTGATCTCCGGCTTGATGGCGGCCTTTCTCGCCTCTTCTTCAGTGAGCAGCGCCACATTAATTCTCTGTTTCAGTCCTGCTCGCGGCGTGACCCGTCGTTCCACACTTGCATACCCAGGCGCTCTGATGGTGATTACTTGCTCTACACCGGGTAAGGCCAGTATCTGGCTTCCCTTACCGCGGTCATCGCCATTGACCTGAATGGTGGCATTGCGGGGCGTCACCTGAATATCGACTTCGCCAAGTGCTGGCGACAAAACGACTTGTCGGTCTACGCTCGCACCCTTTTCCAGTGAGAGGCTAAATGATTCGGGTAAGTAGCCCGCCCGTCTTAGCTCGATGCGATGTCGTGCCGCGGGTTCCATAGTCACGTCAGTTGGAGTGGCGCCGACAAAGCGACCATCGCGGGTGACAACAGCGCCCGCCGGGACAGAAGTTAAACGAAGTATCCCCGCCGCCGGTGTGAGTTCGATAGTACCGAGGTCGACATCGGTATCAGCGACGGTCTTTAGCTCGACCAGCTCGTCGATATAGCCCGGCGCACTGAAAGTGATTTCGCGCGCTCCTTGCATGACTTCGAGTACTTGTTTGCTGGATGTGACCGCCGACCAATCAACGTTCTGCTGATCAATGCTTACTGAGACCTCGGTAGGAATGGTTTCCACAGATACTCGGGCCCAGCCCGGAGTCAGGTTGGCAGAGAACCGCTGTGTTTGGGTTCTTCCCGTCACCTCAATAGTGGTCTCATAGGGGAGATAACGCTCGGCCACCAAGTTCACAGTTACCTCGCCCGCGTCTATCTCATCGATGGTCAAGGGCGTGACGCCGATTACGGTCCCGCTCAATGACACAGTCGCTGATGGCGGTATGGACTCGATAATCAATGTCCCGGGCAGAGGCGTTAACACCACTGCCCGTGTCTGCACCTCGGCATCGTCTACGCGTAAAGACCCGGTGTAGGTCTGATATCCCTCTGCGGTGACATTGAGTTCATAGGAGCCGGGTCTCATCAGGAAACGCTCACCGAAGGGTAAATGCAGTCCCGAGATGTCGATAGTAGGTGTCGTTTCTGACTCCACAGTGACTGATACCGATCTAGCCGTAAGCAAGAAGAACAGGACATAGGCGATGACCAAGCCCGCTACGACCAGCAATGTGGCGGCTGGCGTTATGCGTCGGGTTGTCGCCACTGTCGTTTCACTGCGAGGTTCAAATGCAGTGGGTGATAAGGACTCGGATGGGTTGCGCTCGTTAGACATTAGCGAATGATCGCCTCCTCGCATCGAACGTCAATACGATTATCGGATGTGGCGTTGATACTGGCAGTGATCAACACGTCTCGGTAACCGTCGCGGCTACCCAGAAATTGATATTGGCCGGGCCGTAGCGAGACTGTTCTTGATGAGACGGTACCCAGGCGGGCAACACGCTTGATGGTTATCTCCGTCAGACCATCGGAGGTGATGACCACTGGTAGCGGTGTACTGGCCGTAGCCACTGCCGATCGAACCGCCGCTACTTTGTCTTTGAGCACAGGCGATGTTTGGGCGCTCGCTGCCAGCGCGGCCTCGGCCTCTGACAGAGAAAGTTGCGCCTCGCTGAGTACAACGGGATCAACCAGCCGCGCTTGCTGTTCGACGATCGTATCGAGTTTTGCAAAGAGCTCTGCCAACGGTCGGGCTTGATTAAGGCCGTCTGACGCTTCAACAAGACTGGCATCAATGGCGAGCGCCGCTTCTAAAACCTCGACTGTCTTCGCCCACTGCTCCTTTGCCGCAAGATCAGCGGCCTGACTAAGTAAGTCATTGAGGCGCGATAAGGTCTCTGCCTCCTCGAGCTGTGCCAGCGCCGCCTTCGGACCATCAGCGGCGGGAAGAATATTTCTTGCCGACTGAAAGGAAGCCCGTGCGCCAGCGAAATCATTGTCACTCAATAACGCGAAACCTTTCGTCATGGCATCTTCAAAACGCTGCTGGGTTAGTGCCGACTTGTACTGCCGAGCTACCTTGGCCAAACGCTGGTGTGCTGGGTCGATCCTCAACGCCTCATCGACTTGGGATACCGCCATACTCAAACGACCTTGCTCGGCGCTTGCCTTTGCGGCTGTTTCGAGCTCTGTAATGGCCGGCATGAGAGGTACGCGTTCCACAGCATCAAAGACGGCATCGCTGTCAGGCGCCATTTGTGAGAGCAGGGGACCGATAGCACTGGCTGTGGCTTCATCGCCGGATTCAATCGCGTCGAGTAGCAGCGCCAGCCTGCTATCAATTTCGTCGCTTAGCCTTGCTTCGAGTCCGTTCAACGAATCAAGCGCCTGCTGGTACAGAGCTTCAGCCGAATCAAAGTCTTGTGCTCGGTACAAGGTATCACCTTCCAATGCGACGGCACTCGCGGCTAAAAAGTCATCAGCGGCCCATTGATCAACACCGCGCGACTCGAGTCGGGACTGTGTCTCCAGCAATGATTGCAGTACTTCCTGTGCTGAGCGCCTTACTTTGGCCAGTTGCGCTTCCGCAAAGGGGCTTCGCTCGGAGGTTTTCTCCTGCGCTGCACTGGTCGATGATGTAGGCGCCGTCTGCGTGTCTTCCGAAATAGTGCTCGGTGCAGCTGAAGACTGACTGTCAGGTGTAGGGGCAAACTCAGGCAAAATGAAAACGACAAACCCGAGTAACACCGCACCTATTGCTAGCGCTACCCATGTGCCTATGG
>Ga0213865_10001255_pt1 | contig 16671 bp, 17 predicted proteins | sample PICome_6_FD_160100 | JGI IMG/M metagenome (GOLD analysis project Ga0213865, IMG submission 160100) | Coastal seawater microbial communities near Pivers Island, North Carolina, United States - PICO282 | ecosystem: Environmental > Aquatic > Marine > Coastal | place: USA: North Carolina...
TAACATTAACTTTGCAGTGGGCAAGTCTTACACAACCAGCTCCTAATGAATCCCCCAGGGTGGGAACGCAGCAAGGGTAATTAGTTGTAGCGGTGTGATGTAAGTCGCTTGCCCATTTTTTATGCCCGAATGTTTCGAGTTTGATGTACTTTTACCAGCGTTAACTCAACTCAACTTTTTAACATGAAATTTTTCATTGATACGGCCAACTTAGCGCAGATTAAAGAAGCCCAAGACCTTGGTGTTTTGGACGGCGTAACCACAAATCCATCCTTAATGGCCAAAGAAGGCATCAGCGGGGATACTAATGTAATTGCACACTATAAAGCAATCTGCGATATTGTGGACGGTGATGTAAGTGCTGAAGTTATTTCCACAGACTTTGAAGGCATGGTTCGCGAAGGCGAGGCGCTAGCAGCATTAGATGAAAAAATAGTCGTCAAAATCCCCATGATTAAGGACGGAGTTAAAGCACTTAAGTACTTCTCTGATAAAGGAATCAAAACTAACTGCACCTTAATCTTCTCTGCCGGTCAAGCCCTTCTTGCAGCAAAAGCAGGTGCAACGTATGTAAGTCCATTTATAGGTCGTCTTGATGACATTTCAACCGATGGATTGGGCCTTATTGAAAACATACGTCTGATTTACGATAATTACGGATTTGAAACTGAAATTTTAGCTGCCTCTGTAAGACACCCCATGCACATCATAGAATGTGCACAAATTGGAGCGGACGTTATGACCGGGCCACTAAGCGCTATAGAGGCCTTATTGAAACATCCACTAACGGATATAGGTCTAGCCAAGTTCTTGGCCGATCATGCAAAAGCAAATAGCTGAACTTAACTAACATTAGTTCTCACAAAGCCCCGTCAAAAGCGGGGCTTTGTTTATTTTTAGCGCAAATCAACTGCTATGATTTATACGATTTATCCGGACAGCATAAACCAACAGCTCATTAAAGAATGTGCAAAAAGACTCATTGCTGGAGAAATAGCTATTATTCCTACGGACAGCGTATATGCAGTTGCAGGTGACTTTATGAATGCTAGCGCTTTAAAGAAACTGGCAGAAATCAAAAAAGAGACGATTAAAGAAGCGGAATTTTCTTTTCTCTTCACCAACCTAAGTCAGGTTTCAGAATATACACAAAGTGTAGGTGGCGCTACCTTCAAGTTTATGAAGCAATGTTTACCTGGTCCTTATACCTTGGTACTAGAATCCAACATAACTCTTGCAAGAAGGCTCGGTCAAAAGCGGAAAACCATTGGTATTCGATTACCGGACAACCCCATTGTAAGGGCACTTACAGAGGAACTTGGAAGACCCTTGGCATCGGCCTCATTACATCACGATGATGAATTGCTGCAATACCCAACGGATCCGGAAGAAATCATCACAAACTACGCGCACAAAGCAGATTTTGTAATCAATGGCGGATGGGGTGACAATACTCCTTCTACTGTAATTGATTTAACAACGAAATCCCCCACATTAATCAGAGCCGGGAAAGGAGATGTTGAGATTCTTTAACTAAGGAGCGGATTGACTTTCTGTCAATTTTTCCATTGGACACTTGAGGATATTCTTGAACATTTAATTGAAACTTGGGCCTTTTATTTTTTGGTAAATCCTTAAGTATTTGTTCCAGCATTTCCTTGCTCATCTTTGATTGAGCGACTAGAACAACCGCCTCACCAAATTCTTCATGTGGAATAGAAGAAATGTATACCTCTAATCCCTCACGTGAAAAATATTGCTCAATTTCCAACGGCTGAATTTTTAAGCCGCCTGAATTAATAGCATCGTCTAATCTTCCTATAAATCTAAAAGACGTTTTATCTATCAATTCTATTTCATCTTTCGTAATCATATTATGGATTTCAAGATGGGGAGCATCAATGACTAGAGCTCCTTCTCTTTCAGAAAAAGTAACCCCTTCCATAGCGGTGTAGTGGTCATCATGGATAGACCTTAAGGCAACATGAGAAGCAGTTTCTGTCATGCCATAGCCCACATACACGTTCAATTTCTTTAGATGTATTCCTTCAGGAAGAGATGCCCCACCTAATAAGATAGTTCCTTGGAAATCAACAAATTGTTTAGCTCTAGATAAGGCTAAAAATTGGGCCGGTGTACAAGAAATGAAATCCACTGACGTTACGCCCATGGGGCAAAGCCCTGGTTCATGCAGGTGCAATTGTAAACCGCCAATAAGTGAGCGCACCAATAGCATTGCGCCGCCAATAAACTGTGCCGGAAGAATCAGTGCCGCTGTATGACCTTCACTCAACTTGAAAAAATCTAACGTCTTTTGCGCTGAAGCTAGAAGCACGCTTTTTTTCAACCAAATCCTTTTGGCATCTCCTGTACTTCCGCTTGTTTGAAAACTTATTTCTTCTTGTTCGTTTAATACATGCTGGAGTTGAATCTGGATATGCACTAACCACTCTGGAGCATTCGGAATATCCATTAATTCTTCAACGGAATATTCTTTTCCGAGATATATAAATTTCGTAGTCGGATTCGTATGCAATTAGGTATAGTTTTTGTTATTTGTGCTCGCAATGCACAAAATTAGAACATTCTTTACATACATTTTGATCGCGTGCTCCACGGCTTTATTTGCGAACACTGCTTCTTCCGGACCAAAATGGATTACGGTTAAAAGTATAGCAAGCGATTTACCCATTGAAGGCGTCAGTATTACGGTAAACAACCAGTTTGCAGGAACGACTGGGCCGCTAGGGAAAATCAGAATAATTGACCTAAAAGAAGATGATATTGTTTCCTTCTATCACACCTCATATGCTCCTAGACATTTCAATTACAAGCAATTAGAGCGTGCTGAATTCGTCATCAGCTTGTATGAAAGTATTTTGAATATTCAAGAAGTGGTTATAAAAGACAACCGAATAGAAGCCAACTTTAAGCACAACCCACAAGAAGTTAGAACGATTAACGCCAAACGAATGAATGACCAGTTCATTGGTTCGAGTGCAGATGTACTAAGTATTGATCCCAACGTATTTATTCAAAAAAGTCAAAGCGGCGGTGGTTCACCAATGATTAGAGGGATGAGTTCGTCTCGAGTGTTAATTCTAGTAGACGGCATGCGATTGAACAATGCTATTTTTCGTTCAGGCAATGTTCATAATGTCATTAGCCTAGATCCGCTTAGTATATCTGATATGGAAATCAGCCTAGGCCCGGGTTCAGTCTTGCACGGTTCCGATGCGCTGGGTGGGACTATGCACATCAATACCTATGACGCGCATTATGGAGACAGTACAGAAGCATTGCAAAGTTTGATTTATGACTTTGGAACGAATAATGCACAACTTACGAGAAGACCAAATTTTAGAATCAATTATGGCGGTTCCAATTGGGCTGCCATGACCAATATCACTTATAGTCAATACAGTAACCTTCGTATGGGCGCGAATACATCCCAACGTTCATTTAGCTCAATAGAAAATTACCTCGCTGTTTGCGAGCCTTTGACATTTGGCAATCTTGATACACTTAGGAAACCTAGCAATCCACTCATTCAACCTAATACCGCTTACGATCAGCGGAATTTGACGCAAAAATTAAAATTCAGAGTAACAGAAACTGGCGAAATAAAATTGGCACTTTATGCAAGTCAATTGTCTGAAATTAATCGGTACGATAGAATCATAGAGACCAAAAATGGCGCGCCACGTTATGCCTATTGGAATTATGGGCCGCAACTTTGGTCTATGCTCACACTTGCTTATGAAGATAGAAAGCTCACAAAGCTCTACGATAGAATCAAGTGGTCCGCAGCAGCTCAGGGGTACCAAGAGAGTCGGGATTCTAGGAAATATAGACATTCGGAGGGGCGTCAGCAGACCGAATTAGTAAAAATGGCACAAGCAAATGTGGATGCCACAAAGAAAATTAACAGCAAGCTTAGTATTAGCTATGGAGCCGATTGGAACTTGAATTTGATTTCCAGTCAGGCATTTCATTATGCCGCAAACGACAGAAACAATACTTGGGATGCACAAACAAGATATGCGGATGGGTCACGTTGGATGAGTACGGCAGCATTTGCAAACGCACTATTCAACATTACTCCCAACTTCTCACTCTCCGGTGGAACGCGTATGAATCATATTTATATGTTTACGCCTATTCGATTCAATGGATTTGAAAAAGATGCCGTTTGGAACTTTATTGCACCGAGTGGTGCCCTTGGCGCGACCTATTCAAAGAAAAATTTTAAGTACTTTCTCAATCTAAGTACAGGATTCCGCGCGCCAAACGTAGACGACGCTTCAAAGGTTTTTGATTCGCAGCCTGGCGCTATTGTTATACCCAATGAAAATCTCAAAGAAGAGCGCTTATATAGTGCTGAAATTGGCATGAAGCAATTGTTGAGTAAGCGTTTAGTATTGGACGCAAGTTTGTATTACAGTTATTTAGACAATGCCATGATTCGAGCTCCTTATAGTTTTAATGGTACTGATAGTATGATCTATGATGGTGAAATGTCTCAGATATTGGCTGTTCAAAATCTTGATTACGCTATCATTTGGGGGTATCAATTTGGTATTAGAACCGAATTCACTAAGTCTTTATTCTGGACTATTCATTGGTCGCATCCCTTTGGGAGTGATAGCGAGGGCAATTCATTGCGCCATGCAAATCCTTTCAATGCGACTTCACAATTAGTTTTCCGTAAAAAGAGATGGTCGGCTACAATTACTGGTAGATACAATGGAGAGATGAGTTATGAAGAATTGAGCTTTAGCGAACGTAGCAAAACACATATCTACGCTGCAGACGAAAATGGCAATCCATACTCACCTCGCTGGTATACCGTTGGCATCATGACCAATTATGAGTTCAACAAAAACTTATTACTGCGTATTGGATTAGAAAACATAACAGACATTCAATACCGACCTTATTCATCTGGTATAGTCGCTCCAGGGAGAGCTTTATTTATAGGTCTTAGAGGATCGATTTAATTGGACTTAAGTCCCAACTTTCTTGTATATCTCCTTTCATTTTTAACTGCCCCATTTCCACTTTGAATGGACCCGGGATATTATTGGTATACAGGCTACCTGTCCCCAAACCTTGCGGTATTTTATTATTTCTTGAATAAGCCCATTGAGCAATGGCGTTTAACCCTATAGTGCTCTCTAAAGCCGAGGTGGCCCACCAACCTATCTCTCTTTCTTCTGCTAGTTTTACCCACTCATTAGAACCTTTCCAACCTCCAATTAAACTTGGCTTCAAAATGATATACTGGGGTTGAACGGTGTCTAAAAGTTTTTCTTTATCCCTTTTACTGACCACTCCAATCAAACTCTCGTCAAGAGCAATTGGGATATGCATCTGCCGCGCAGCTTTAGCTAACTCATGGTTGTCTCCTGCCCTTAAAGGTTGCTCTATGCTGTGAACCTGAATCTCTTTTAAATACTGGCTGATCTCAACGGCCTTTTGTAAGGAAAAGGCACCATTAGCGTCCACACGTAATTCTAGATCTTCTGGTCCAAATTGTTTTCGTAACGCAGAAAGAATTGATTTTTCTTCTTCCCAAGCTACTGATCCTACCTTCATTTTAAGCGTTTTGAATCCTTCAGACAATCTCTTAGCTACTTGCTCTTGCATGAAATCTACATCCCCCATCCAAATAAGGCCATTTATGTTCAATGCGTCTTGCCCTTGAGAAAAAGAATTAGAGAAGTGATCAAATCCATGGTGTAGATGACTAAAAGCCTGCTCTAGAGCAAATTGAATACTTGGAAATTGCCTATTCGCTAGATACAACTCATCCAATCCAAGATGAATATGGTTGCATGTCCATAAAATTTGCTTCTCTATGTTTGGCACGTCATCCATAGATAAACCTCTAAGAAGACCTACTTCGCCCAAACCAAAATTTTCGCCTTCTTTAATGCAAATAAAGAAACTTTCTTTTTCCTTTAAAATCCCCCTAGAAGTACCACTAGGCGTTTTAAAGTTCAATTTATACGAACAGAAACTCGCGTTCATTGTAAAAAGAGACTTAAGGAGGTTAGGACACAATACATCAAGGTAACCAAAGCCATTGGTTTAAGCAGTCTATCATATTCCTCAGGGCTTTTAGAAGAGCTGAATTTTTTGAATTGACCGCGTAAAACAAATTGAAAAATTAAATGCGCAACTATGGGAAAATAGTTCTGTGATATTACACTAGCTATTAATGCAAAACATAAACTCGTAATGATGGCTATGATGAGTAATGCCTTAAAATATGATCTCCCCCAGCTTGAACCGTAGCGAACCACTAAAGTTTTCTTATTGTGAAGTGCGTCTCCTTCCCTATCTCGAAGGTTGTTTAAGGTCAATACGGACGCACTTAAAGAACCTGCGACCATTGATGGGAGAGCATCTAACAGCATAATGGATCCCGTCTGCAGAGCAGACGATCCCATGACTCCTACAAAACCAAAAAATAGAAAGACAAACAAGTCTCCTCCACCCCAATATGCATAGGGCGACACTCCTAAAGTATAAGATCGTGCCGCCCAAACAGCACAAAAATTGAGTAATAGAAACAGCCAAAACAAGGGGCTATTCCAAAAACTTAGATAAGTCAAAAGTGCTCCTGATACTAATGCCAAGATGGTAAACAATCCAGTAGCCCGTTTCATTTGGACAATAGAAATTAACCCGGATGCGACAGCACGCTGTTCGCCTTTTTTGTTTTTATCCGTTCCCTTCATGCCGTCTCCTAAGTCATTGGCATAGTTGGAAAGTACCTGGTAGGTAAAACTCACCAATAAGGCCAATAGGAAAATATGAAGTGTAAATGTATTGCTATGTAAATAGGCTAAGCCACTGCCCAAAATAATCACAGCAAAAGCCAGCGGAAGCGTTCTTAGTCGTGCTGCTTGAATCCAATGTTTAATTGGTGTTCCACTGCTATTTGACATGGTAGTTATTCAATTTGTGAAATTGCTCGGCATTCGGTGCATCAAAGGTGAGTACCTCAACCAAATGAACTTGTTCCACGGCTTGCAGACCTTCAACGTCCTGAACTTTGGCAACACTACAATTATAGGCTTTTGCCAGCATCTCTATTTGCACTTCTTGATAATTTGAATAGACCCCCTTAGCTTGCTCAGAATTTTGTCCTGTACCCGGCAACCAATTGAAAATAGCCCCTGACCTATTGTTTAAAACAAACACCTGCAGATTCTCCAGTTCAGCGAGTTCTTTTAGCGCATTGCTATCATAAAGGGCACTTTGATCCCCAATAATTAAGACATGTTTTCTTTTTGAATCCGCCCTAGCTGCCCCTACAGCAGTACTTAAACTGCCGTCAATTCCAGAAATGCCCCTATTACAAAAGACCAAACCCTTGTGACTAAAGAAAGAAAGGTAGCGAGGTATGGAACTATTGGCTAAGTGAAGCACGCATGTTGATTCTAATCCACTCAAAATAGTTTTAAAGGCGAGCGCATCCGACCATTCTAAATCTTGGTCCATTTTGGGACTGCTACTAACCTTCAAGGCGTTGATTTTTATTAACGCTTCTACCGAGTGAATTATGGTGTTTTTTAACCACTTAAATTCTTGAGCATCAGACACATTCCACGCTTGATATAAATCAATATGAAGGTGTTTTTTTAGTGATAACTGACGGACATGAAATTTTGGAAACTTACTCATCCATTGCCCCCCAAGAGAAATCAACCCATCAAAATTATACGATTCAATCCGATCTATATGAACTGTATTAGGTTCACCTAGCAGTCCACTAAGCGGGTCTGCAAACCATGTAGCTTTTGATCTATGTAATACTTTATGCGCTTTGAGGTATTCCGACTCATGAGGATTTAACTGTCCACAAACTATGGCAACATTCATAGATGGCTCGAAAAAATCCAACTCCAAATGTATCTGACTCTTTATTTGAGGAATCTCAACGGTAATAGGTTCGTGCATGGCACGCTGTCCGTAAAGTGGCTCTTCGAAACTCACATTCACATGCACAGGCTCACTTTTTTCTTTTAGGATTTTTGCAGCGGCATTCATTACCTGTAGTAAATCTGACTTACTACTTGCTTCGGATAACTCAAAACTTGCTCCAATATGAGGATGAAAAAAATCGCGTTGTACGCAACTTTGGCCTTCCCCCTTCCCAATGCGGTTTGCAGGTCTGTCGGCAGTAAGTATAAATAAAGGTATTTTGCTATAGTAAGCCTCAAGCACTCCAGGATAGTAATTGGCGACGGCACTGCCGGAAGTACAACATATTGCGACCGGCTTTTGAGTGATTAAGGCCTCTCCTATGGCTTGGAATGCTGCACTGCGTTCATCTAAAACTGTATGAAAAGATATATCTGGATTCGCTGTTCCGGCTATAATTAATGGGGCATTTCTAGAACCCGGTGAAAACACAAGGCTTTGAACGCCCATCTGCTGAAGGGCTTCAATAATCCATTGTGCAATCGCCTTATCTGAGGTCATCAATATGTATGAGTTCTTTCAATGCGGAGATTTTATATTCAGTCTCCATCCATTCATCCAAAGGTACGCTGTCTTTGGTAATGCCGCCACCAGCATAAAATTGAACACCACTATCAAACCATTCCATTGTGCGAAGCAATACAACCGCATGAACACGCTCTTCAAATAGTGCCAAATATCCGGTGTAAAGAGAACGTTCATACCCCTCTAATTGTTGAATAAGATGGTTAGCGTTTGCAACGGGCGTTCCACAAATAGCCGGTGTGGGATGAAGCTCTTCCGCAAGTTCCTTAGGATTCAGGACATTATTATCTGTATTTACCCAAGTCAATAAATGCTCCACGGGTCCAGCATTAAAGGTTTCTTGTTTATCACGTGTTATCCGTCCTCCAAAGGTCTTTAGACTTTTATGTACCTGGTTAGTTACGAATTTTTGTTCTGCTAATTCCTTGCTTCCCCAATGATTAGAGCCTTCAAGTCTAGTACCAGCGAGTGACATACTTCTAAATCCTTCCAAGGTACTTTCAAGTAATATTTCGGGGGTAGCTCCCATCCAAGCTCCCATGGACGAATCCTTTATGGCAAATACTGTACAATCCGAATAGCTCCTGCACAACGCTTGAAAAGTTTGCTTTGGATTTGCCCCGGGACAATCCCAAAACGACTTTCTGCTCAACACCACTTTGTTTAGCTGATGATTCTGAATACTTTCAATCGCATTTTCAACCATCTTCTGATAAGAAAAAGCATCTTTTTGAGAACTAGTTTCTTGTATTTTACCGGAAGTGAAATTATCCCAAAAGTTTTGCTGAGGATCAATTTCCTTGGACGAATAATAAGAAACCTTGCCTGAAAATCCTCTCAAAGCAATATTGGAATTATGCTTATCACTGGGTTCACATTGCAATGAACGCAACGATTGATTCGGGATTCTAAGGAGTAATTCGAGCATTATTTGCGTTGTTTGATGAAATTCAGAAGCTTCACCATAGAAATTAATTCACCCTGCTCATTTTCGACTTTAATTTGAAAAAGATGCGAACTTTTACCTTGGTGAAGGCATTCTGCCGTAGCAATTAACAAACCCGTTCGTGCGCTTTTAAGGTGATTTGCAGAAATTTCAGCGCCTACGGCCATCTCTTTAGATGGATCTATGAGTAATTGCGAGGCTGCAGAACCAACGCTTTCTGCAAGTGCAACAGTGGCACCACCATGTAAAATTTTCATAGGTTGATATACCCTTGAATCCACCGGCATTGTTGCTACGAGCTTCCCCTTAGCTACATCCACATCAACGTATTTTATTCGCAATGTTTCCATGAGCGTATCCTCACAGAGGCTATTCATATGCGCCAATACTTCTTGTTTAGAAAGGGAGTTTTTCATCATCGCTAAATTACTATCGAAATATGGTTGGATAAAATCAGTATTAAAAAAACATCAAATGCCTACGAACACTTAAATTTGCGCTCTTAGTTATAACAGAAAAAAGGTGAAAATGATTACTGTAACCTTCCCAGACGGAAATCAGAGAGCTTACGAACCAGGTACAACAGCCATGGACGTTGCAAAAAGCATCTCTCACGGTCTTGCAAGAAATATATTATCTGGCAGCTATGACGGTCAAACCATTGAGCTGAATGATGCATTAACGCATGACGGTACCTTACAGTTTTTTACCTGGAACGATTCCAAAGGAAAAGAAGCCTTTTGGCACAGTTCTGCTCATGTTTTGGCTCAAGCCATTCTTCACTTCTATCCTGATGCTAAGCTCACCATTGGTCCTGCTATTGAAAAAGGGTTCTATTATGATGTTGACTTTGGTGAGCAGAGTATTGGTGAGGGTGACTTTGCTAAGATTGAACAGCAAATGTTGGAGTTCGCCCGTGCAAAATCGGAATTTAAATTACGTTCTGTCACTAAAGCAGAAGCCCTAAAAGCCTACAGGGACAATCCATTCAAAACGGAGCTCATTTCCAACTTAGAAGACGGTACCATAACTTTTTGTGATCATGCAGACTTCACAGATCTATGTAGAGGAGGACACCTTCCCCATACTGGTTACATTAAGGCAGTCAAAATAATGAATGTGGCCGGTGCTTATTGGCGTGGTGACGAGAATAATCCTCAACTCACTAGGGTGTATGGTGTTTCCTTTCAAAAAGCAGGACAACTTAAAGAATATTTAGAATTATTAGAGGAAGCAAAAAAAAGAGACCACAGGAAACTTGGAAAAGAGTTGGAACTCTTCACATTCTCTCAACGAGTAGGGCAAGGTCTTCCTCTTTGGTTGCCAAAAGGCGCCGCCCTTAGAGAAAGACTAGAAAACTTCTTAAAACGCGCTCAAAAGAAAGCGGGTTACAGCGGTGTAATCACCCCTCATATAGGCAACAAGGAACTCTATGTTTGTTCAGGCCATTATGAGAAGTACGGCAAAGACAGTTTTCAACCAATTCACACTCCGGAAGAGGGAGAAGAATACCTCCTAAAGCCTATGAATTGCCCACACCACTGCGAGTTATACAAGGCTACACCAAAATCATACAAAGATCTTCCGGTGCGATTTGCAGAGTTCGGCACGGTATACCGTTATGAGCAAAGTGGAGAGCTTCATGGTCTAACTCGAGTCAGAGGCTTTACGCAAGATGATGCACATATTTTTTGCACCCCAAATCAACTTAAAGACGAATTCAAAAACGTCATTGATTTAGTTCTTTACATTTTTAAAACACTTGATTTTACCGATTATACGGCGCAGGTCAGCCTGAGGGATCCTAACAAACCGGAAAAATATATAGGATCGGATGAAAATTGGGAGAAAGCTGAGAGTGCAATTATTGAGGCTGCAGAGGAGAAAAACCTGAATACCATTGTTGAATACGGCGAGGCAGCTTTTTATGGTCCAAAACTAGATTTTATGGTCAAAGATGCTCTTGGAAGAAGCTGGCAGCTAGGAACCATTCAAGTAGATTATAATCTGCCCGAACGATTTGAATTGGAATACAAGGGTTCTGATAATGAAAGTCATCGTCCAGTAATGATTCACCGTGCACCTTTTGGTTCCATGGAGCGTTTTGTTGCGGTATTATTGGAGCATTGTGGTGGTAATTTCCCACTGTGGCTTACACCGGAGCAGGTTAAGATTTTACCAGTAAGTGAGAAATACAATGACTACGCCAAAGAAATAGCAGAATTCCTAGAATTTTCCGATATTCGCGCCCTCGTAGATGAGCGTAACGAAAAGATTGGCAGGAAGATACGAGACGCAGAAGTGACGAAGATTCCGTTCATGTTAATCGTTGGTGAAAAAGAAGCAACCAGCGGAGAGCTAAGTGTACGGCGTCATGGAGAAGGAGATTTGGGAACAATGACCCGTGAAGATTTTGTAAAAAGCATTGAGGATGAGATTTCTCAATTAATTGATTAATAACAGTTTAACTAAAACAACGGAACACTGAGAAGAGGAAAAAGAAAGCAGCCAAAAGAAAAGTTAGCTGCAAATCACAGAACGAATGAACGTATCCGCGTTCCAAAAATTCGCTTGGTAGGAGATAATGTTGAACCTGGGGTTTACGATACTCGAAATGCCTTGCGGATGGCTGAAGACTTAGAATTAGATTTGGTAGAAATTTCGCCAAAAGCCGATCCACCTGTTTGTAAAATCATTGATTACAGCAAATTCATGTACGATCAGCGTAAAAAGCAAAAAGAACTTGCTGCGAAAGCGGTTAAGGTCGTTATCAAAGAAATTCGTTTTGGTCCAAACACCTCCGATCACGATTACGAATTCAAGAAGAAACATGCTATAGAGTTTCTCCAGAGTGGAGCCAAAGTAAAGGCATTTGTTTTCTTCCGTGGTCGTTCGATTGTTTTTAAAGACAAGGGCGAAATATTATTGTTGCGTCTTGCTCAAGACCTAGAAGAATATGGAAAAGTTGAGCATATGCCATCTATGGACGGCAAAAAGATGAACATTACTATTGCCCCAAAAAAATAAAAGTTACTCCAAATAAATACAGTTGAATCATGCCAAAGATGAAAACTAAATCCAGTGCAAAAAAGCGTTTTAAGCTGACAGGTACTGGTAAAATTAAAAGGAAGCATGCTTTCAAGTCACACATTTTGACAAAGAAAGCTACTGACCAGAAGCGTCGTTTGACAAAATCTGGTTTAGTTCACGATTCTGATGTTGCAAACATCAAGAATCAATTGGGAATGAAGTAATTCCCAGAGTTAGTTAATAACCCTGTGCTCGGTAAATAAACCTTTTTGAAATAGTAGAAGTACCGCTCACAAAAAATTAAACAATTATGCCACGTTCAGTAAATGCTGTTGCTTCAAGAGAGCGCAGAAAAAAATTGATGAAGCACGCCAAAGGTTACTTTGGTCGTCGCAAAAACGTTTGGACGGTTGCAAAGAATGCTGTTGAAAAAGGTCTTCAGTATGCTTACCGCGATCGTAAGAACAAAAAACGCACTTTCCGCGCATTGTGGATTCAGCGTATTAACGCTGGTGCACGCATGCACGGTATGTCTTACTCTCAATTCATGGGTAAGGTGAAAAAGGCGAACATTGAATTGAACCGTAAAGTCTTGGCAGATTTAGCCATGAACCACCCGGAAGCGTTCAAAGCGATCGTTGATAAGGTGAAGTAATAATCTTTTGGAGTACTTAGAAACGCCCCGTTCTTTTAAGAGCGGGGCGTTTTATTTGGAGACTATTTTGAGATCAAACGGTACCCATGATAATTGTAAATACGCATTTCACCCTTTGGAAGCTTAATCGTTTCAATGGGCGTAGCCTTTAGTTTGGGTAACTCGTGCGCGTAGCACCATTTTTCTTGGTCATTTTCACGCCATTTCCCAGGCACCTCAACATGTAACGGAAGCACATTGATGTAATCAAATAAACCAGCTATCTCATGATGAATAGGTTCCGCAATAATCTCATTTGGCTTACCTTTTTGAACTAATTGCCCGCCTTGAACTACCCAAAGTGTATCTGCAACAAAGAGTGCATCTGCCGGATCATGTAATACCAATAATGCCGCACAACGTTCACGCTTAATCATCGCCTTAAAATCCATTAATATCAAGGATTTTGTGCGAAGGTCCAACTGAGCCAAACTTTCATCCATTAATAACACAGGGGGGCTGCCGGCCATAGCTTTTGCAATACTTACTCTTTGACGTTGGCCGCCGCTTAATGTTTTGGCTTTTTGACCACTGAACTGCTCAAGATACATGGCAGACTTTAGAGCCTCTATACGCTCTTCCCTATCCTCAGGGTGCATTCCTATAATATGATGGCCAATGTTCTCCTCTAGACTCAACATATTTTGAAGATCATCTAATTGAGGTACCCATCCTGCTTTGGTTTCATCCAAAACGAGCCGTTTTTTTCTAGTCTCAACGGCGGTGCCATCTATGATTACCTCCCCGCTATATGCATCTAATTCGCCACGTAATAAGCGCATTAAAGTACTCTTACCAGCCCCTGAAGGGCCAACAATGACAACAATCTCTCCAGGGTTGACGCAAGCACTGCCAAATTCGAATTCAACCTGGTCGTATGAGAAATTTAAATCTTTAAATTCTAAAAGTGGATTCATCAATTGGGTTAACAAAAAAACCGCCCCAAAGTTGGGGCGGTCTCTCCTATTAAGCGCGTTGTTTACAAATGAATGACTTCATCATACGCTGCTGCAGTTGCTTCCATAAACGCTTCGCTCAGCGTAGGATGCGGGTGAACAGCTTTCAAAATTTCATGTCCGGTAGTTTCAAGTTTTCTTGCCAGTACAGCTTCGGCTATCATCTCTGTTACATTTGAGCCAATCATGTGAGCCCCAAGTAATTCACCATATTTCGAATCAAAAATCACTTTAATAAATCCGTCTTTGTGACCTGAGGCAGATGCTTTACCTGATGCAGAGAATGGGAACTTTCCTACTTTTAGTTCATACCCTGCTTCCTTAGCTGCCTTTTCTGTCATTCCCACAGAAGCAACTTCCGGGAAACAGTAAGTACAACCCGGTATGTTTCCATAATCCAGTGGTTCAACGTTATGTCCGGCAATTTTCTCAACACAGAGTATACCTTCTGCGGAAGCTACATGCGCTAGTGCTGGACCTTTGACAATATCACCTATTGCATAATATCCAGGCACCGTAGTTTGGTAATAATCATTGACCATTACACGTCCACGATCCGTAGCAATTCCAACATCTTCTAAACCTATTCCTTCTACGTTAGGAGCAATCCCCACTGCAGACAGCACCACATCCGCTTCAAGGACTTCTTCTCCTTTCTTAGTTTTTACAGTCACCTTACATCCAGCTCCTGAAGTATCAACGGAAGTAACTTCCGAATTAGTCATAATTTTTATTCCGCTCTTCTTGAATGTGCGTTCAAGTTGCTTGCTGACTTCTTCATCCTCTAACGGTACAATGTTCGGCAAGTATTCTACAACAGTCACTTCCGTGCCCATGCTGTTGTAGAAATAGGCGAATTCAATTCCAATAGCCCCTGAACCAACCACAACCAACTTCTTTGGCTGCTTCTCAAGGGTCATGGCCTGTCTGTAACCTATGATTTTCTTGCCGTCTTGCGGTAGAGAAGGAAGTTCTCTTGAACGAGCTCCAGTGGCAATGATGATATGATTTGCAGCATAGATGGTTTCTTTTCCGCTTGCATCTGTCACAGCAACTTTCTTTCCTGCTTGTACCGTCCCAAAACCGTTAAGTACCGTGATTTTATTCTTTTTCATCAAAAATTGAACGCCACCGCTCATTCCATTGGCAACATCTCTTGAGCGATTTACAACTGCATTAAAATCTTTGTCGTATTTACTCACTTTGATACCAAAGTCTTCAGCATGCTTTACGTATTCAAATACCTGTGCACTTTTCAGCAAAGCCTTTGTTGGTATACAACCCCAATTCAGACATACGCCTCCAAGATTCTCTTTTTCTACCACAGCCGTCTTTAATCCAAGCTGAGAAGCGCGTATTGCTGTTACATAACCACCCGGTCCAGAGCCTACTACAATTACGTCAAAATCCATTTCTGATGTGTTTAAAATGAGGGTGCAATTTAATACCCAAATGGTTAACTCTTACGTACGGCAATGCAGGATATCTCAACATTTACATTTTTTGGTAACGTTTTTACTGCAACGGTTTCTCTAGCCGGATATGGGGCGTTAAAATGTCGGGCATAAACCTCATTGACCTGCGGAAAATAATCCATGCTACTTAAGAAAATTGAGGTTTTCACAACGTTGTTAAAGTCTGAACCTGCAGCAAGGAGGACCGCTTGTAGATTACACATAACGCGTTCCGTTTCACTCTCAATACTTTCCAACTCTAGGGCCCCTGTATGTGGATCCATGGCAATTTGGCCTGAGGTAAATATCATATTTCCTGCCTCTATACCTGCACTATAGGGACCAATAGCAGGCGCAAGCCCCTTCCCTTCAATTGCTTTTTTCATGCTCAATTCATTTTAACGAATTCGATTTAACTATCAATTTAGTTCATATTTGCATGATGAAGGTACTCCTTATAGATAATTACGACAGTTTTACCTACAACCTCGTTCATTACCTTGAAAAACTAAAGGTAGACGTCACCGTAGTGCGTAATGATAAAACGCTGCCTTCGCTAGAGTTGTTTGACGGCTTGGTTTTGAGTCCGGGCCCTGGCCTTCCGAAGGAAAGCGGACAATTAATGCCTATTTTAAAGAAGGCTTTTGGAAACATCCCGATTTTAGGAATTTGTTTGGGAATGCAGGCATTGGCAGAACATTGTGGAGCTTCGCTGTATAACAGAAAAGGCGTCATGCACGGACGCACGGTGCAACTAGAAAACATTAAACCAAGTATTCTTTTAAATGGTCTCGAGGCCAAAACAGTGGGGTTGTATCACAGCTGGGCGGTAAATGCGGAGTCTTTGGGTGAAGATTGGTGCATATGTGCAACAGCCATGGATGATTTTGCTCCTATGGTGATGGAAAATTCTCAGAAAAAAGCTTTTGGCGTCCAGTTCCATCCTGAAAGCATCTTGACTACAGATGGCTTTAAGGTTATTGAAAACTGGGTAAATACAATCGCTTAGAAATCCACCGCTGTTCTACGGCGCTGTGCCTTAACCTGTCTGAATTGTTGACTCTTTAAATT
>Ga0213865_10001256_pt1 | contig 16666 bp, 17 predicted proteins | sample PICome_6_FD_160100 | JGI IMG/M metagenome (GOLD analysis project Ga0213865, IMG submission 160100) | Coastal seawater microbial communities near Pivers Island, North Carolina, United States - PICO282 | ecosystem: Environmental > Aquatic > Marine > Coastal | place: USA: North Carolina...
GGCCTGGTATCTTGCTGAATCCAAGTGATATCGATGAACCGTTAGAGCTAATCATAGACAGAATTGAACGAGCCCGAGGGAGGTCAGCACGGGTAGTCATACTAGACCGAAACCGCCATGAGTCCCTGATTCAAGTGGTAAACAGAACCGGAGCAGAACTTACCCTAATTTCAGATGGCGATGTAATGGCTAGCTTGCAAACCGCGATTGACTTTGCTGAGATCGAGCCAGAATTTGATCTTTATATTGGCACTGGCGGCGCGCCGGAAGGAGTGCTTGCTGCCAGCGGCCTTCAGCATCTTGGAGGCAGCTTCATAGGGCGCCTAAACGCCACCTCGAAAGCGCAGAAATCACGAGCAGAAAAACTTGAGCTAAAAAACCTGGAAAAAATTTATGAGACATCAGATTTAGCGAGTGCGAATACTACGCTAGTAATTGCTGGTGTAACTCGACATATCTTGCGTCAAGCTTCTGTAGATGAGGCCGATATCTTGATAATATCTGAGAAGGGCATGGAGAGAAAAACACTATCTACCACTTTTTCTTAAGATCAAGATCTGGAGATACTAGCAAAAGCCCAATGTATTTTTAGCTGCTAACAGCCCTCCAGAGGCAAATAGAGGAACATAACTCTCCATTTTAGCTGCTCCCTCCGGATCTGCAGCATTGCCGTCAAGTCCCCGCCTTACTACCCCTTGCAAAATTGCCGCCATCCTAAAAAATGCAAATGGCAGGGAAAACCTTAGGTCGCTCAAATCAGCCCCTCCCCTTGCAGCAGTATAAAAGTTAGCAAACTCTTGATCACTCGGAATACCCAGGGAGGCACGATCAACACCCTGCAGGCCTCGACCTTCAAACCCTGGGGGAAGTGACCACTGCATAAATACTGCACCCAAGTCAGACATTGGATGGCCTGTAGTGGAAAGCTCCCAGTCTACGATAGCATTAATTCTGCCACTTTGAGGATCAATTAGGAGATTATCTAAGCGATAGTCACCATGCACTAAAGTTATCTCAGATTGCGAAGAAGGCACATTAGCATGAAGCCACTGAAGAAGTTCTTCAATTTGTGGCTGATATTTTGTCTCTGAAGCGCGATATTGCTTTGTCCACCGAGCAAGGTTGCGCTCAAAGTACAGCCCTTGAGCACCATAGTCTTGAAGCCCCACAGAGGCTATATTCACCGAATGAAGGGAGGCTAGAGACTCTGCCATATTGACGAAAACATCTCGTCTCTGATCACTTCCAAAGTCCTTTAATCTAGGATCCATGTAGGCCTGTCCCTTAACATGGCACATAAGGAAAAACTCAGATCCAATAAGATCTGCATCATGACAATAAGAAAGCATAGCTGGCACTGGCACTGTAGTTTTCGCAAGTGCTTTCATTACCCGAAATTCACGGTCAATGGCATGCGCAGAAGGCAAAAGTTTACCAAAAGGTTTTCGTCTCAAAACCAACTCCGAACCCATTTTTGTTCTTAAAATATAGGTTGGATTAGACTGGCCTGAGCCTGCTGGCCTGAGATCAGAAACCTCCCCATAACCAGGCAATTCCCGTTCTAAATAAAAATTCAGAGCTTTCAGATCAAAATCACGCGGACTCATAGTTTATGTATAAGTGGCAACAGAGCTACTGTCATCGAAATTCGCAGGTGTAAACTTTTGATTGGCCATAAACTATGGCACACGCCTGTTGTCATAGACGGAGAAATAAATGCCAATTGCTTGGTGCAACATGATATTTTTTTTGCTTATGTTACTAGCGGCTTGTGGTGGAAAAAATGAAGCCCTCCCATCGCCAAACGCTGATAATATTTTAAGTCTAGCGAGAGTGACTTTAGATAGTATTCAGTCCACTTCTTTCGAGGAAAACCGGGAATATTGTGGGTTCATAGGGGTTGCCCCAAATGGCGAAATTAGCGTCACCGTTCCCAAACCAGGCCAAACGAACCACTGCAACTTTGGAATCATGCCCAGAAACTGGCAGCATGTTAGTGCCTATCACACACATGGCCGACATACCTCATCCTATAATTCAGAAAAACCATCAGCCGCAGACTTGCAAGGACATCATGAGTTTGGGATAACGGGGTTCCTTGCAACTCCAGGTGGTCGACTGTGGTACATTGACGGACCCAATTTAAGTGCGGAACTAATTTGTGGTCCAAGTTGCCTAACTCAAGATGAAACTTATAGGCCCGTGCATAGTATAGATACCAGCTACACAATCCATACCTTACTAGATGGTTAAGTTTCTACCTAAGGCATAGCTCCCGAGAAAATTTTCTAGCTGTAGTTATACTCCCGCAAAGCAGCTTTTGCGACTTGAGCTCGATGAACAGCATCAGGCCCATCTGCGAAGCGAAGTGTTCGCAACGCTGTCCACATCTTCGCCAGGGGTGAGTCCTGGCTAATCCCCATTGCGCCATGCATTTGAATAGCTTCATCAACAACCTTAAGCGCCACTTGTGGGGCTACAACTTTAATTTGAGATATGGCAGCTTGTGATGCAGGTACTCCAGCAGTGTCCATGAGGTGACTTGTTCTCAAACACAATAAGCGCGCCATATCTATCTCGGTTCGGCAGTTAGCGATAATATCAGGGTTAGCACCTAATTTTGCCAAAGGCCGACCAAATGCCTCGCGTCCAACAGCGCGACGACACATCATTTCAAACGCACGCTCAGCCTGGCCAATAGCACGCATGCAGTGATGAATTCTTCCAGGGCCAAGCCGACCTTGAGCAACTTCAAACCCTCGCCCTTCACCAAGTATAACGGAATCGGCAGGGATTTTGACATCATTAAATCGCACATGCATATGGCCGTGCGGCGCATCATCTTGCCCAAAAACTTCCATCGGTCGCAGAATCTCAATGCCGGGCGTGTTAGAATCCATAATAAACATAGAGTGCCGTTCGTGGCGAGGTTTGTCCGTATTACCAGTGCGAGCCATAACAATGTACACCTCACACCGAGGGTCGCCAGCCCCGCTTGCCCACCACTTCTCACCATTTAATAGCCAACCACTTTTGGTACGTGTTGCTGAGAGCGCAATATTAGTTGCGTCTGAGCTGGCAACTGCTGGCTCAGTCATCAAGTAAGCGCTTCGAATTTTGCCATTTAGAAGATCCGGCAACCATTTATCACGGTGCGCCTGGCTGGCGAACCGCTCTAGCACTTCCATATTTCCGGTATCCGGAGCTGAGCAATTAAAAATTTCCGGCGCCAAAAAAGACCAGCCCATTTCTTCCGCTAAATGAGCGTATTCTAATGTTGTAAGGCCAAAGCCACTATCGCTGTCGGTAAGCCAAAAATTCCAGAGGCCTCGCTGCTTTGCGAGTGACTTTAACCCCTCTCTGATTTCGACCTGACGATGTGTAAATGCAAAACGATTTCCATCTTTTGCTTTACCAATTTCCGCTTCGTACTCATGTTCGGCAGGCATTATTTCATTCTGAACCATTGAACGCACTTGTTGACGCAACTTCTCTACACGCGGGCTGAGTCCTAAATCCACTATTTGCTTTCCCTCAATTTTGGTACATGCAACTCTGGCCACTGTCTCTTTACGACAGAGGAGCTCGGTGCATAGGCATGACAAGTCCCAATTAAGGCTTGCGCAGGATTTTTCCCAACTACTTTTTCTACGGTCTTATCATCCTGCAAATCATCGATCTTAGCTCTCTCGCGTCGTCGACGAGCAAGCACCGACCAGAGCGCTTGAAAAGCGGTAGTCCCAACTACTTTCAAAATATCATTGTGATGAGTACATCCAGCGGTTCGGCCGGTGATTTCCTGAACCTGCTTAGTAAAGCCCCCCGCAATCCTAACACCAACCAACTTCTTATATTGAGGAGTTACGTCGCTACAGATGTTAAACGGGCTTGCCAGAGTTCGAGCTTCGACGTCTACAATTTCCATTTGCTCATTGATAGTTACCCGCATCTTCATATGATGAAGCGGCTCTCCTGCAGCCACATAATCCCGATCGGTGTTATCGAAAGAATATGGCTTTACGTCACTCATATCCACCTCAACGTCAAACAGACCGTCGTCTCTCTCATACGCCTCAGCCACATATTTGCGGGTGTGGATGTGCTTCCGGCGTGCCGGCCTTGGTAATTCTTTTGTAGTTTGCATGAAAATGCCAATCGCCTTGTCTGAGTTAAGGAGCAAGTTTTTATTTTAAAAGATATCCTAACCACACCCAAGCAACGGAGGCAAAAACCATGGTCGCGGACAACTTCCCAACATGCGGCCAGTCCTTAAAGCGGGAGAGAGCCGTCGATGCAAGCAATCCCCAGCTTCCAGCAACTAGAATCGACAAAGTCACGAAGGTTAATGTCAAAATTAAGCTAATACTTAAATCTAACCCGCCACCTTCAGGGATATATGAAGGGAATACTCCGAGAACAAAAACCACTCCTTTGGGATTAGTTATAGTCGTAAAATATGCATGCTGAGTCAGAGCAAAGCCTGACTTATCCGGACCTTTAATATTTTCCGGACGTTGAATCGACAGATTATCACTCCTCCATAAGCTATAAACTAAATAGCAAACATAGATCAGCGAAAAACTACGAAAAAGGGGCAATGCTAGGGGAAACATCTCAACAAGAAGAGCCATTCCGCCGAGACCCAAAGCAATGAAACAGAGGTCTGCTAAGTTAATTCCAAACAAAAGATAAGGTACGCCTGAGCGACCAAATTTCATTGTCAAACCGATTACCATCAGGACTGTTGGCCCAGGAACCAAGAACAGAGCACTAACAATAAATACAAAAGAAACCCATGTCGAAAAATCCATATCTAAGCTTACCTAGAGTGACCTTAGTCGAGGTCCCTGGCTAGCTTTCGCAGTTCAAATTTTTGTATTTTCCCGGTAGCCGTCTTCGGTAATGTTAAAAACTCAAAGCGCTTAGGCGTCTTAAATCCCGCCATTCGCTCTCTGCACCAAAGACGCAATCCATCAATGTCCGGAGTCCTCGCACCCTGCTTTAACTCAATAAATGCGCATGGTACCTCTCCCCACTTTTCGTTAGGCATCGCCACAACTGCAGCAGCAGCCACGGATTCATGAGTATATAAAATGCTCTCAACTTCGACTGAGGAAATATTTTCCCCTCCCGAAATAATTACGTCTTTTAATCGATCACGCACTTCAACGTATCCGTTCGGGTGACGAACTGCCACATCGCCAGAGCGGAATGCACCGTCAGCAAATGCTTCCAATGTTGCTTGCTCGTCTTTGTAATACCCTTTCATGACGGTATTACCACGCACAAGGATTTCTCCCTCAGTCTCGCCGTCTGCTGGTACATCTTTACGGGTATTGACGTTAACCACGCGAACTTGTTCGGTAATTGGGAACGCTACGCCTTGACGAGCCTTCAGAGTTGCGAGCTCCTCTGGCTTCTTGCTCAACCAGTCTTCTTGTGGTTGGCAAGCGACCGTGTGACCATACGTTTCAGTAAGCCCATAAACTTGTATCACATTCATGCCAAGGCTCGCACACGCCTCGAGTATAGCTGCCGGCGGCGGCGCCCCAGCAGTCATTACTTCTATGGAACGTTCAAGTGGATAAACTTCCTTTGAAGATGCATTAACTAGATTACCCAGAATAATGGGAGCAGCTCCAAAATGCGTGATCTGATGTCTTTCAATTTCCGACCATACGTTCCCAGGGGAAAGATCCCGAATACAATGGATAGTGCCTGCAAGAATGGTCATCGTCCAAACATGGTTCCATCCGTTGCAATGGAACAAAGGAACACAATAAAGATAATTAGGATGCTGTCCTATATTCCAGCCAGGGATAGTGCCCATAGCCATTAAATAGGCCCCGCGATGATGATAAAGCACACCTTTAGGCCGTCCGCTCGTGCCTGAGGTATAATTAAGCGCAAGAGTTTGCCACTCATTTTCTGGTCCTACAAATTCTGCCAACACAGCATTGCTCAAAAAACTCTCATAATTCTGAGACCCAATTTGATCACCTTCAGCAGCCGGATCACATATATCAATCACCAAAATATCTTTATTTTCAGTGAGTTCTAACGCTTTCTTCACAGACTGCGAAAAGGCGGAATCTGATATTAATACCTTAGTCTCTGCGTGATCCAAAATATAAGCAAGCGTTTCTGGCTCCAATCGAACATTTATCGCGTTCAAAACGCCACCCGCTAATGGAACACCATAATGAGCCTCGATCATCTCCGGTGTATTCGCCGAAATGACAGAAACTACATCACCAAGACCAATTCCCGCCGCATTTAAAGCACCTGCAAGCTGTTGAGACCGAGTTTGAACCTCGGCCCAGGTATAACTCCGCTCACCATATACAACAGCGGTTCTATCTGGAAAAATAGTAGCCGTGCGCGATAAAAAAGAAAGCGGGCTGAGTGGCACAAAATTAGCAGCCGATGGTGCATATTCCTTCATAATTATCTCCCTTTTAAAGCCTTAGCGCGAGGCGCGAGAGAATGCTAGAATTTGGAGGTGCGAAGAGCCCAATAGTGCATTATTGTGAACACGCACGTTACAAAAAGAGCCACGGCTGGGGTTAAATTTACTATCCACTTCGGTGTTGCAACCCACACATAAAAAAGCTGCGCGGATTGCACCCCAACAAGATAGACAGTTGGGAGAAGCGCTAAATGCCAAGCCCAGCGCCAAATTTTTAGCGTTATCGGCCTAGGTCTCAAACGTATAAGTAGCGCGCGAGCAACTAACCATACAAGCCAACCCGACATCATTAACGTGTAGTTACCTGGCATCGAGACCCCAGATCTTATAAGTGGTGTAACCACTTCAGAAGACGGCATTCTACTTAAAAAAATAAGCCAGAAGCATCCGACTATCGCTAAAAAAAGCGACGAAATAATGGGCTCAAAAGGCCAGCGATGAAATGCCCACTGGAAGACAAATGCTATAAGCATTGGCGGGCCTAGTGTCACTAAAGCGCTTATATATGTCGCATACCACCTCATTATCCCTAAAATCTCAGGACCCATTGCGACCTGCAAACCAACAAAAAGCGTGGCAAGAGAAACCATGAACGCCGCAACTGCGAAAAACGGTGTAATGTCGTCCGCAAACTGCCGAAGAGGTTTCAGGCTCTTTAGCTGAGGGACCGCATGTTGAATATAAACTGCTGGCGTCACATTTTCCACTTACTCGAAGTGCAATGTTCTTTCACCGCGACATAGGAGCGCGCAATTAACGAAACGGAAGATCAGTTACAGTTGCAGTACGCAAGCCTTCTGGAGTTTCAACTGAAACAAAAGTGCCGGACTGCCAATGACTTTTTTCAATGGTCCCCATCCCAATATGAGTTCCTACGTGCGGTGACGGAGAAGCAGCAGACAATAGGCCTATTTTTTTTCCAGTACTATCAAGAATTGACCAATCCTTCAGCACGCTAGGTACGAAATCATCAGAATCAAAAATCACTCCTCTAACCATTCGCGCAGGACCTTCATCTGCTTCCTTCGATAACGCTTCACTAGCTAAGCAAGTATCAATTCCATTGCAGTACTTTCCTAGACCAGCTTCAAAAGGAGTATGCCCAGCATCAATTGTATTACCGTAACTTAGTAGTCCTGCTTCCATAAAGTCAATCCAGTTGGGGCAGCCAGGTGCAACACTCAAATCTTCACCCCGATCAAACAGCTCGTCCCAAAGGTTGATTGCAAGAACTGGATAGGCTCCGTTTTCATAGCTTGGACCCGGTACGTATATCTCGAAACCACCCCGACCGGAGAAACCAGTGCGAGCGACAAGCAAGTCTACACCCTGATATGCTAACCATTTGAACCGGAAAAATTTAATGGAACGAACTTCTTCCCCAAAAACACGAACCATCAGCTCATCAGATTTGGGCCCCTGAATAGCCAAAGGGTTGATATCAGGCTCTGTTATCTCCACCCGCATGTCTCGACCGGCAACAAGCCCTTTAGCATATAATGCTACATCTGAACTGGCGATAGAAACCCAATAGATATCCTCACCAACCTTCATCACTACTGGATCATTTAACAAATGACCGGTTCCATCCACTAATGGGATATAAAAACAACGATCATCAGCCATTTGGGCCATGTCACGAGGCGTCATTAGCTGCAATAAATCCAATGCGTCTGGTCCTTTTAACTGAACCTGACGTTCACATGCGACATCCCAAACCTGCACATGCTCAGAGAGATGGTCATAATCTTCGCGTGCACCAAAAAACTGTGTCGGGAGGAGCATGTGATTATAAACCGTGAAGGCTTTTGCCCCTGCTGACATAACCTGGTTGTACCAAGGGGTTATCCGCACACGTCTAGAAGGAGTAATAAATGCCTGCGTCAAAAAACCAGCTCCCGCTGTTAACTTTAACGCTGATTATCCCCGCCAATTAATCTGACAGATCTCCGCGCTACGACCATCAAAGTCCCAAACACGCCCAAATGCTCGAACGCGGCCTTTAGATGCGCTAGCCACAGTTATATCGGGGCCCATCCAATATTCTGTGTTGCTTACTACTACTTCTTTTCCAGGCTCTTTGCCCCCGATTGGGGCAACTTCACCGATAATCTTTTTACCAACCGTTAAGCGCCGGTTTTCCCCACTTGTTGCATAGGAAATTGGCTGTCTTTCGGAGCCTAAAAAAGTACCGACAAGTAGCCGGAAAAGCCCAGTCGTACCCTTAGCTTGACCCGAAAATATTTTCTCCAGCGATACGTAAGCATCATCATTAGCTCTATCATCAACAAACAAACCAGCTGTCCAGTTACCACGCGCCATTTTTCCAGGAATATCCATTATCATTGCGATGTTTAGACCGCTAAGTGAAATTCCCTCATATGAGCCTTCATCTATTCGAACGCCCAACCATGCTTGGCAGTACCCTTCCGTTGGCGGATGATCCCCCAATGAAACCACACATGGACAAAAAACTGTGCAGTTGCAGTTAAGGATTAATTCACCTTTAATTTGCCAAGCCATAACGGCCTCCTATAATTTTATTTAAAGCACTAAAAAATAAGCTCCATAGGACATCCCTAGCGCTATTAAGCCCAGACCAATCAAAGGCCGCATCAGAGCTCCCACAGCCGGCCATTTTTCCACTACCATAAGCACTGTAGCTATCCCCATCCAGACCAAATTCATCAACCCACCGACAAAACCTAGCAACATGAGCGCCCAACAGCAACCAACACAAATGGCCCCATGGCGCAAGCCCATTAGTGCAGCCCCTCCAATACCATCACGCCAATTTGACATGAAAAAGAACATGGGCACCTGACACGACTTCAGACACGCCTGTTTGAGATTACTAAACTGATAGAGGCCCGACAATAGGAGCAAAAAAACTGATGCAATAGGTGACAAAAGGGCGCCGCCTGGATCTACAAGGCTTAACTCTGTTAAACCTCTTTGCACCCCGCTGAGTGCAAATGAAAAAAACAGCCATACAATCACATATCCGCCGATAAAGCTGGAAAGCACGAAGCTCGCGCGAGGTTTATTCAATACGATATCCCCTAAAGCTCTTAACATCGGCAACAAGGTAGGCAGCATCATTGCAAGAACCATCAGAGCCCACATTGCTGCAAGATCGGGCCAACTAATTGAGGTATGGAGAGCTGCCGCAAAGTTCGAACTTAAAGCACTTGTCGAGATGGCAACACTCCCCTCATTACGGATGAAGAGCCAAGCCCAAGAAAGCAGTATAAAAGTGAAAAATAAAATCCAAAAACTCAGTCGTACAAATGAGGATAAGTCAAAGCGATTGGCAGGTTTCTTACGAATCATACTGGACACCCTAATTTATCCTCGTGTTCTAAGTAGGTGATCAGATTACACACGTATATGACTTCACCCAGCGCGACAAATATAAACTAGTTTCACTCCGTATTGCTGAAACACCTCAATCTGATAAGTTAAATAAATGATAACAAGAGCAGTCGTCGCGTTAGCGGCCATTACAATCTTTTTCGGATTTAGTTTGTTTGCCAACGCCCAAAAAAAATCCCCGAAGACTTTGAACCCGACTGCTAATGACCAACGAGAAGCATTTTCGGACATTGACTTGGACACATATGTTATTGGCAACACGATACTGATGCTTTACCATGAGCTAGCTCATGCTCTAATTGCAGACAGTGGTCTCCCTTCTTTAGGGGGAGAAGAAAATGCTGCAGATGATTTTGCTTTGGTAGAGCTGATTGTCCAAATTCATGCAGCGGATCAAGATTTAGAGGAACAAAAGCGCCTAAAATCGTACGGCTTTGCCTTCATTGATTTTTGGCTCAAATCATCAGTTGAGCGCGGCGCCCCAGTCTCCGATGATTATTTTGGAGAGCATGCTCTAGACTTGCAAAGGCACTTTAATGCAGCGTGCTTGCTATACGGGGGTAGCGCAGAAATATTTCACGAAATTGCCGAGGTATTTTCGATTGAAACGGAGATTCTTCAGCGTTGTAAGTTGCTATACTTCTCTGCATACGATGGATGGTCATACACTTTGGGGCAATTTGGTCTGCTTGCTGATGAAGCATCCGGTGTAGAAAATATATTAATATTTGAATTTTCCACTCCTGAACGTGAACAGCACCAGCGGTGGTGGTCGCTAGCTCAAGAATCAGACGCATTAGCTATGCTTGCTGAGCAATTTTCGCGTACGTTTGACATTTCGGCGCCAATCAAAGTTCGGTTCGAAGCATGTGAAGAAGAAAACGCGTATTTTGATCCAACTAGCGGTAATGTCATTATGTGTTATGAATTCATGAACGCTTTCTCTCGCTACTATGGTCAAGATACGTCAAAGGCCGTAATGCAGCGTCCATAACCCATGCATTACGCGTCTAACTCGGCGCTTTATATTTGAGAAATCCGAGTATAATTTACCGAAGCACTTAGAAAAGTTAGGGACCAGACATGAGATATAGACATACAATGATACGGGTTGATAACCTGACCTCTTCACTCGAGTTTTGGACTGGCGCAATGGGGCTGATTGAAACCCGAAGAGTCGAGTCCCAAGCAGGAAAATTTACACTTGTTTTTTTAGCGGCTCCACTTGACCTAAACTCAGCAAAGGCGTCCAACGCACCCGAACTAGAGCTTACCTTCAACTGGGACACCGGAGAAGAGCCCAGAGTTGAGGGCCGTGCCTGGGGACATTTGGCATACAACGTTGAGGACATATATGGGTTTTGCCAAAAACTGCTCAACCACGGAATCACGATAAACCGCCCACCCCGCGATGGGAGAATGGCATTCCTAAAATCTCCAGAAGGCATCTCAATTGAGTTAATTCAAGAAGGCGACGCTTTACCTGCTCAAGAGCCCTGGACAAACATGGAGAACATTGGGTTTTGGTAATGAAAATTATAATTGTCCCCTATCGAGATGACAACTACGGCTTTCTAATCGAGCAGCCCGACGGTAAAAGCTGCATCGCAGTAGATGCTGGTGACGATAGGGCGTACTTTGAGACCGCAAAAGCCCATGCACTGGATATTAGTGCTGTGCTAATTACCCATCATCATCAAGATCATGTATCACATCTCCATTCACTAGCTTCAGGATTAGGCGAAGTCTACGGCCCAGAGGGCATTCCAGGCACAACACAGACAGTAAAAGATGGGGATATGCTTGAAATCGGAGGCACCAACATCAGTGTGATTGGGACACCCGGGCACACAATCGATATGGTAAACTTTTACATACCCTCGTCAGAGGTCGTATTTACCGGCGATACATTGTTTACGTTGGGTTGTGGCCGAATATTTGAGGGCACTCCAGGCATGATGTTCAAAAGTCTACAAAAACTCTCAGCACTTCCAAATGAAACTTTAGTATACGGCGCTCATGAATACGCCTTGGCAAACCTAGATTTTGCTTTGTCAGAAGAACCAAATAACGATACAATAGAAAACCGGGGGGAGATTATTCGTCAACTTCGCTTGGAAGGTAAGCCAACGGTACCAAGCACCATTGGCTTGGAGCTGGCCACGAACCCGTTCCTTCGTGCACAAACGGCAGAAGAGTTTACTCGCTTAAGGGCTGCCAAAGACGCCTTTTGACGCATATTAGTCCCACCTAAATATTCGTATGGTAATTAAATCTCCATACACGCCGAAAAATTTAGGAGCCCTTGGATGTCAGACTTACGTCAGTTTTTTACTCAGGATTTAATATCTCGCGACCCCGCAGTAGCTGCGGCGATGGATCAAGAGCTTGGCCGCCAACGTGACGAAATTGAACTTATTGCCTCGGAGAATATTGTTTCTCGCGCGGTAATGCAGGCCCAAGGATCAGTAATGACCAATAAGTATGCCGAAGGCTACTCGGGTAAGCGATACTATGGTGGCTGTCAGTTCGTAGATATTGCCGAGAACCTTGCAATAGAAAGAGCATGCAAACTTTTTGGATGCAATTATGCAAATGTCCAACCTAACTCCGGGAGCCAAGCAAACCAGGGGGTTTTTACGGCACTAATTAAACCCGGCGACACAATCTTAGGAATGTCCCTCGATGCAGGGGGGCATCTAACACACGGCGCTAGACCAAACCAGTCAGGAAAATGGTTCAACGCCGTTCAGTATGGTGTGCGCCAAGACACCTTAGAGGTGGACTACGAGCAGGTTGAAGCTCTAGCGATAGAGCACCAGCCAGCGCTTATCATAGCGGGAGGGTCTGCAATTCCTCGGCAGATCGATTTTGCCAAATTCCGTGCTATTGCTGATAAAGTTGGAGCATATCTCCACGTTGATATGGCCCATTTTTCAGGTCTTGTCGCGGGCGGAGAGCATCCAAGTCCGTTCCCACACGCACACGTCGCCACTTCCACAACCCACAAGACCTTAAGAGGGCCACGCGGTGGAATTATTCTTACCAATGATGAAGATATCGCCAAAAAAGTGAACTCAGCTATCTTCCCAGGGATACAGGGCGGGCCTCTGATGCACGTGATAGCAGCAAAGGCAGTTGCTTTTGGAGAGGACCTTCAGCCAGAATTTAAACAATACTGTAGACAGGTAATCGCTAATGCGAAGGCGATGGGCGATCAGTTAATGAAGGGTGGACTTGCCCTGGTAACCGGTGGAACAGACACGCATGTGCTTCTCGTTGATCTGCGGCCAAAAGGGGTGAAAGGCAATGCGACAGAGAAAGCCCTAGGCAGAGCTCACATAACATGTAACAAGAACGGGATCCCATTTGATACTGAGAAACCAATGATAACGAGCGGTATTCGCCTTGGATCTCCAGCAGGAACAACACGCGGCTTTAAAGAGGTAGAATTCCGTCAAATTGCTGACTGGATTGTTGAAGTTGTTGACGGACTCGCCTCAAATGGCCCGGAAGCCAATACCCATGTAGAGAACAAAGTTAGAGCTGAAGTCTTGGAGTTATGCTCGAACTTCCCGATATACCCAGAGCTCTAATTTAAAACTAATCTGGCTGGAGTTTTTAAACGCTGGGCAGGCTCAGAAAAAGGCTTGTAAACCCGTCTGAGCGCGCCCGAGTATGAGAGCGTGAACGTCATGAGTCCCTTCATAGGTGTTCACGGTCTCTAAATTAACCATGTGGCGAAAAACTGGAAAGTCTTCACTGATGCCGTTGCCGCCCAAAATATCCCTAGCCTCACGGGCAACTGCAAGCGCTTGACCACAGTTCTGCCGCTTTATCATCGAAATCATTTCCGGAGCCGCATTAGCTGAATCCATAAGACGACCCACCTGCAAAGCCGCTTGCAGCCCATATGCAATGTGCGTTTGCATTTCAGCTAGTTTATACTGAACCAGCTGTGTCTGAGCCAATGGTTTCCCAAACTGCGCTCGATCAAGAGAATATTGTCGCGCTGTTCGCCAACATTGCTCGGCAGCGCCCATAACGCCCCAGGAAATTCCATATCGCGCTCGATTTAAACAGCCAAATGGACCCTTCAAACCAGACACATTCGGCAAGAGAGCGTCGTCATCCACTTCCACGTTATCTAGAACTATTTCGCCTGTTACCGAAGCTCTCAAAGATAATTTACCTTCAATCTTTGGCGCGCTCAGACCTCTCGTCCCCTTTTCCAAGATAAAGCCTTTTATGTTGCCCCCATGCGCATCTGACTTTGCCCAAACCACAAATACATCAGCGATGGGAGAATTAGATATCCACATTTTTGAGCCAGTAATGCGATAGCCCTCAGATGTTTTCTCTGCTCGGGTGCGCATACTACCAGGATCAGAACCAGCATCAGGTTCTGTTAGGCCAAAGCAGCCAATCCATTTCCCAGTCGCCAGCTTAGGCAAATATTTTAACCGCTGCTCTTCAGTACCATAGGCATAGATCGGATACATAACTAGAGACGATTGCACCGACATCATGGAGCGATATCCGCTATCAATCCGCTCGATTTCCCTCGCAACGAGACCGTAGGACACGTAAGTCGCGCCGAGCCCTCCATATGCCTCCGGTATCGTTACGCCCAAAAGACCCATTTGGCCCATTTCCTCAAAGAGATCGGGTTCTACTTTTTCCTGTGAGAAAGCAGATTTCACACGATGCGCAAGGTTTTCAGCCGCAAATGATGCTGTTGCCTCTCTGAGCGAGACCTCCTCATCAGTCAGAAGTGAGTTAAGCTTCAACGGATCCGACCAATCGAAAGTCCCGAGGTCCGGTTTGCTTTGAGAGTCCAATTCCATCATAAAAGTCGTTTAACCCTCTATAGCGGTGTTGTCGATCCAATCGGAGCACAGGCGTCGAAAAGACGCGCGCCGACATTCTTGTCTTCTATCCAAGATGACCGATCAAACTTGATGTCATCCATTATATCTTGCAAGCTCGTACGATGAAATACTCAAGATTTACCATCTGCATTGCGTTCATTCTAGCTCCGCTGCTTACCCATGCACAGCTTAACCAAGACGCCATGCCTGACGATGAGATTTTTGCATTCTTGTCAGGCAATACTATTGGAGCGCATGACTGGAACACCGATGGCACTTTCAGCCATGAATATCACGGCATAAATGGCGAGGCTATATGGCGAGAGGGTGAGGATATATTAGTAGGCCAGTATCGGATAGAGAATAGTAGTGTTTGCTACACTTATGAAGAAAGCGAACTTGAAGACTGGTTTTGCTGGGATTTTAAGCGTGATCGCCGAACTGGCGATGTCTATCAATGGGCAGATTATGGGGACTACTACAGACTATACATTTTTGGCGCGGGCGATTTGGTTAGCGACCCCGACTTAGCGGAGTAGACTAGGACGATGCTCCAAGAATCCAAGCCCGAACTGCACTAACTTGAGGCCGCTCCGACGCGGCCCGTGACCAAATCAAGTCGTGGCTTAACCCTGTATGCCACTCCAAGGTACCCACGCGCACAAGCATACCTCTTGCAATTGGCGCATCCACAATATGAGACCAGCCCAGTGCCACCCCTTCCCCAGCCATAGCGGCTTGTATTACCAAAGCATAATCGTTGAGTCGTAATCCTGAAACGTTAGGGCGTTGGCTCATATTCATTGCCTTAAAGAAATCTGCCCAGCCCGGGCGTGGACGGTTTGGCTCCTCCAGGTGAATTAATCTTCGTGACGACCAATCCTCAGATAAGTCAAAGGTTGGTGCTGCCACAGGAAAAAGAACGTCCGGAGCCAGATTAGCAGCTGAATAACCTGGCCATACACCCTTGCCCCTGCGCACAGACAAGTCTGCGTTTTCATCTTTTAAATCTAAATCTCGATCTGTAGTCTGCAATCGCAAATCAATGTCGGGGTGTTCCTTTTGAAACTCCCCAAGACGAGGAACAAACCAATGATTAGCGAACGCAGTTGAGCATGATAATGTCACATGTTGCCCTAAGCCCTGCTTATTCAAACTAGCTACACAACGTTCTAAACTATCGAAAGCGTCACGAGCCTCGAGATACAGCTCTCGTCCTCGCGCAGTAAGACTAATGCGGCGATGATTACGCCTAAATAATGAAACCTCTAGTTGGCTCTCTAATTGCTTTATTGCGAAGCTAACTGCTGGCTGGGTCACTCCTAGCTCTTTAGCTGATTTTGTGAAAGAGGCATGGCGGGCGGCAGCTTCAAATGCAAGAATTTGCCTAATATAACCATGAACTTTACGTCGCTTTCGCATAAGTTTTTCTTATGATAAAACTAAGATTATTTCAAGGTTACGGTAGTTAGCATATGAGTCTAAGTAGGTATGCTACACTAAGGAAACTTTATGCCACGACGCACCCGCGCTGCCTCCGCCCGAGTATCGGTCAATGAGCCACCGGCTTTCATAAAGCGAAAACTCCCCTTTTTCGAGGCCTTGGATGAAGAGAGCTTACTCAAAATTGAAGAACAAGCAGATTGGCTCATGGAAAATGTGGGACTCGAATTTCGCGACGACCCACTAGCGCTAGAACACTGGAGAAAAGCTGGAGCCAAAGTAGAAAATACTCGAGTGATCGCTGATTCCCAGATGATACGAGAGCTAATGAAGACGATACCCCCAAAGTTCCAACAAGTTGCAAGGAACCCAAGACGGTCCGTAATGATTGGAGAAGAAAACCAGGTATTTGCTCCGATATACGGTGCGCCCTTCTGCCGAGATCTTAAAAATGGTCGCCGTTATGGGACGATGACCGATTTAGAAAAATTAGTGAAATTAACTCAAT
>Ga0213865_10001257_pt1 | contig 16665 bp, 33 predicted proteins | sample PICome_6_FD_160100 | JGI IMG/M metagenome (GOLD analysis project Ga0213865, IMG submission 160100) | Coastal seawater microbial communities near Pivers Island, North Carolina, United States - PICO282 | ecosystem: Environmental > Aquatic > Marine > Coastal | place: USA: North Carolina...
GTTCCATGTTGCTGCTTTTAGTATATCTAAATTATTATTATCCACAAAAGCATGAACACTACTACCACCACCAGCGTCTACCCTGATAATTTTAGTATACTTTTTATTTATCTTAAAGCTATACTTGACAGGAGGATTAGTAGGGTATGCACTCTGGAACTTAGATTCCAATATCTCACACCATTCTTCTACAAAATTAATATACTCGTTAATCATCCTTTATTTCTCCTATTATCTACTTTCCATTCCCTGTAAGATGCCATAAAAAACCACGCAGTAGCCAAGATAGCGACGATATGTAATACTCTACCGAATATTTCCATTTGATTTATATTCCATTTGTGGGTAATTAGCCCCTGATTGTTTCTTGATTATTTGTTTTAGTGGGAATTGTACCCAATAAGGTTCTACGAATAATATGCAGATTCTTTATATCTTTATGCTCTGTTTCCATTAGATGATCGTACAAATAAGTATTGATAACTTTGCGTACTAGCTTGATTTCGCTCTCGGTCAGGAGTATGCTTTTATACATTATTTCCCCAGTAAACTAACATTCTTACCCTTAGAAGTAACATTATACATCATACCAGCTATACTGTCAATATCGACTATCAGAATTACTAAACTTTAGTCTTTCTTTGCCCACACTCAGATACCCACTTTTCACCACCTGCGGGGAAAATAAGTAAAAAAATAAAAAAACGCAAATATATTGACTAATTTTACTGGATTTTTAGTATAAAATATACTATATTGAATCATTGATGCAGAGAAATAGTGGCATAATGATAAGAAAGATACGAAATGTGCGGGAAAATAATAGTTTATGGGATTAAAACTTAATTAATATACTATAATTTTTGATTATCTAGTCTTTTAGGCTCAGATTTTTGGGGGTCTATAGTATGGGACACGCCTTTGATCTCTATATATAAAATAGAGTCGGTGGGATCAAGTTGTCCAGACTTACTATACTCCTCCATTAATTCGTTTACCTTTTGACATATCTGATTACAATCCGTATTATTATTAAGTGATATTGCTCTAAACATTATTTTGGATTATAGAATAAATATCTATACCCGAATATAAACCAACAAATTATTAAAATGAATATTGTACCTTCTGTGAAATTACTTATAATCATTTTTTTCTCCAATACACACATCGTTCATACTTATAGTAACTTTTTGATTCATAGCGTCAAGCATCTTCTTACTATCTTGAATAAGAAATTTTTTAATATTTTTTCACCTTGACACCTCCCTAGATTTTCCATTAGTATTATGCAGAGGGAGGGTTGGAAATTAGAGTGATAACTATTAAATATTTATTACTTTAGCTGGCCAACTATAATAGGCGATATTAGGATAGTTTAGATAATACATAATTATATTATTTAAATTCTCATTCTCTTCTGCATAACCAAGATTCTCTATCCCCTAATATCCAGCACCCTGAATTTCGCTGACTGTGGACATCTGGGGCAAACTTATTAGATTAGGTAATACAAAATTAAAGTTTTACTCTTGCATCTGCCGATACATATGTTATAATAAAGAAGAAGAACCATAGTATACACACACATCGTACTATGATTTTTCACTGGCGGTCATTTTCACTGACTGTACTATGTAGGCGATAACTGGATATATTAGGTAATACAAGTATATATTTTTAATTATAAATTTTGGCATAAAAAAATCCCCGAGTCTTTCGACCCGAGGATTAATTAGCTACATACTGAACACTAGTATTAAAGCGAGTATTACCAAAAGCATATAATATTCTTTCTAGATTATGATAAGCACAATGAATCTTCAACTACATATACTGAATTTCCTTTCGTTATTAAAGTCCTATAATTAGTATCATCCCAATTAAATTCCCCATCATCCCCAGACCTTCTCCAATGAATATCCCTAATAGGATTGTAAGATAATTTATCCATATACTTAGTATCTATACTATCTTTCTCAAGGATATCAAAATTCTCACATTCTACCCACCCACATACATCTTTCTTTCCTGCTAAATTAACTCTGCGGGCAGTATTTATTTTATTGACTAAATTGCATCCTCGCATCTCGATTTGATATTTATTAGGATCAATATACTTGACAGTGCCATCCCACGCCCTGATCTGCCAGTGCATGTAGTGTGGTCCTCTTTGTAAATGAAATCGTATTTTGTACTCAAAACATTCCATTAATCTTCCTCCCCGTACATATGTTTCCAGCAAGTGTCGCAGGTCTGACTGATAAGAAGCTCACGCTCCGCAGACGAAAGATACGGCAGGGCTTCTTGTATATATTTTTTACCAGCCTGCCAGCTAATAATATCTTTGGGGTTGACAAGCAGACTGTACGTAGTATTACACTGTACACAATCTACATTTACGACTTTGTTCCTATCACTAGCAGCAATCATATCAATTCTCCTTTGGGTTACATCACTTACTTCTTCAAGTATACCATATACATCGTCCATATGCAAGTGCTGGCTTTAGCTTTTTCGCTGACTGTACGCATGTGGCGCAAACCGGTAGGATTAGATAGTACATATTAATAATGTCAATATCTTTTCCATATACTTAATATTAGGGGTTTTCAACAGGTTTATTTTTGTATAAAAGAAGGCAGGCCGCCTCCGAGGTGAGAAGAGACGACCTGCCCGAGCCACGCACCACGAAAGGAGGCGTTATAGAGCGTTGGCGTATTCTGTTGCCAGTGCCATTGCTCGATTATTAGAAGCACCATTTTGACCGAACCAGAGGCTTTCCATTCGGTTATTGGTATTACGACCCTTGTTGTAATTCAGATACTCGTTGTATCCGTTATACGCTGCCCACCAAGTACCCTTGACACCGGGCATCGACTGCTTTGGGCCTTCGATTGTAGCCAGAATATCATCAAGGATATTTTTGGTACGAGTCTTCAAGTCCTCATCATGAGTACCCTGAACATTCAGCAGAGTTTTGACATACTTGCGAACGTCAGCTTGATTGAAGTCCCTACTAGCTAGGAATCGAAACTGTTCCGCAGTTGCCTCAAACTGTGCGTTGATATTGTCCATGATGTCGCGGACGTTATCAAGATTGCTTTGGGCACTTTTCGTATGTCGGATTCTCAGAAGATTGCTTTGCTTGTGTTGATGAGCAAAGGCAAGAGTATTGACACAAACAACACGGATAGGGGTATAGCCTACACGGATAGCGGTTGTGCCATCGTGACTGTTGGACAGAAGAATAAATTTCTGTACCTCATCACCCTTGACAATCTCGCTAGGGTCGCGGTTGAGTTGAGCCAATGCCCAGACTTTTGACCGCCACTTAGAGAACCACCAGTGTGCAGGCTACACTCGCCAGCGTCTACGAATGGCTGGAACCACTCGAAAGCATCTTTGTTCTGAAGTGGTACGTATCTTGGGCCTACCACTCCCAGAATAGCGTCATCGCTTTTGCGATATGTAGCTTTTGCAGGAACATCGTAACCATCTTTGGTCACAAGATCCTTGACTCCGACTTCCCAATCCAAACCGGACTTTTCAATGGCTTCGCTGATTGTTGGAGCATCTTCCAACTTCTCACCGAGTCCGTGCCAAGGTTCTGCTCCGGTATAAAACATCGATTCAACATTAGCAGGCATTTCTAGTTCCTTTCGTTAGTGGTTACTTGCTATGCTCTAAGTATATCATATATATCGTCCTTGTCAACAGAAAACTTGAGAAAATAAAAAATAAACACGTTAAAAGACGTAAGTCGTTGCCAGTAAAGGACTTAGCTCAAAAATTAATTACGAAAACACGTAAGTTGTTGTCAGCAAAGGACTTACGCACAATATAGAAAAAACCCGCCACAGATCAGAGTCTATGACGGGCTTCGGGGGGAATATCTTGGACGGGGAGGACTTCTTTTTCTACCTCCAACTTTTCAGGGCATGATATGTCATAGTTCCCTACTTCGCACCGCTAGCCCAAACCTCAAGCACTTGCCCGTTGGTAAGGATTCGCGTACTGTTGCACCCTCATGCGGGCCAGCACACTTTCAGTCACCGTCCTATAGCAAGGGAGCTACCCTCACTATATGTTTTGTGTTATACTTCCTCCTCCAGTTCTTTATTATACTCTGCGATATCGTACAAGTCAATCAATTCCTGAGGAAAATCTTCCCAACTCCCCTCATAGTAATTGTCTGAACCATTCTCCCATGTTCCACAGAAACACATTCCTGGCTCAAAATAGGACGCTTGTACGTCAAATCCTAGAGTTACCAATCTTTCATAGAAACCCAATGGAGGACTCCATGCACTATCGAAAGATACACTGAGTTCGTTACCATTTCGGGTAGGCTCCAAACCATACGCCCCGTTCTGAGCTTCGCAACCAATATCCCACTTTGTACCCCAGTTTTGGAGACGCCACAGATACCAGTTGTTAGTTGCATCATCTTTATCACTAAAAGAGTTACCTTCTCCCATCAGCTTTGTTGGATCACTAGGATCTCGTGGAGTAGGATAGAAAGTTTCTATTGTCCAATCTCGACGATAGGCTTTTTCGAACTTGTCTATCATAGCCTTATCTTCATGCTCGACTGTCAGTTTGTTTAGGCACCAGTTAGGCATTGTCTTCTCCAATAGCAAGTGGTAATAATATGACGCATAATAACATAAATAATAAATACATAGTCAGCAGAACTCCTTTGCTCAAGTATATCATAAAGACACTGTTGTGTCAATAGCCCCAGCGAGAATCGAACTCACATCGACGGTTTAGAAGACCGCTGTTCTATCCGTTGAACTATGGGGCCAAAAGTCAGACCCGCAGTCTTGGATGTCCCCATTTACGCTGCGGATCTGACCCTTGATATACTTACGCCTCCGATTCTGCTTTAGGATTGTGAGCATCACCAGCCTGCTTTGCAGTCACGCCAGTAACTCTTGCTCTCCAAACCTTAAAGCCTTGCTCACTAAACGACTTGATCCCAGAAGCCTTGACCTGCGATACTGCGTCAATGTGATTATCCTTACAATACAACGCAAGTCCTGTCTTTACATTTTCGATGTCAAGATCGTTAGCAACCATATCAACAGTGAATGAAAACTTTTTCATAATATTCTCCAAATCGTGAAAACCAAACTTACTGAGAAGAACCATTCCCCGTCAGTAATATCATTCTACCATATATTATCGTCTTGTCAACTCCATATTCTTTAGTTTTTTTGCTGGCTGTTTACATAAATTCCAACTTATTAGTTGGGGTGAGACACATCCCTCCTCAGAGGGGTTTTAAACAGGTTTATTTTATTGATATTCTTCTATGGCTTTTCTCCGAATATCCATCCTGGTGCGAACTCTACGAGACCTGTTATCATGACTACCAGAACCAGAACGATGAATGTTGTGTCCACGAGAGACCTCCCAAGGTTTTTTAGTTTTTACTTTTATATTTCCGTACTTACTCATCGCTAAGCTTCTCCACAAGCAAATCACAAATCATATCAATAGTAGCAGGATCACTACGACCATCAAGAATAGCCCTAATATCTTCCTGCATTTGTTCACATAAATCATTCATTATCTTGTCCAATCCCTAAAGAACTCTAATCGTACTCCCACATTCATTCTACCATCTATGGGTTGCTGATTCAAGTCCAAAGTTTTATTACAGTGAACAGAACATTTACTGGTAGTCACACACCCACTACAACATACTAGGAATGTGACCAAACATAGTCTATATACCATTCTACTACCTCCTTAAGAGTTATATCGTCATCCTCAAGGATTTTCTTTACCTTATCTGTCTCGGATTGATTCATTACACTCATCCTGTGATTCAGGTAGTCCAAGACTGTTGTTATTTTTTCTTTTTTATCCATTTAGCCAATCTTTCCATATTTGGACATTCCAAGTAGATGGAAAAGGAGCACCACGACTAGTATAAGCATTATCAGGATATAGCTTACCCTTACCTTTTACACTGAACCACTTAGACTGCCTAATTGTAGTCCCCATGAATTTAGATATGTCTGCTAAAGCAATTTCCTCCACACCTATACTAGAAAAATGCTCTAGCATGTCTATTATTTTTATTACTTTAGTATGCTCCCCCATTCTATTAGTAGCGGGCATGTAATTGACTGCAAAAACAGTACTGTCGAGATTGTCTGTGTCAATTTGAAAATGTATACTCATAATTATCTCCTTCTCTCCTAGTATATACTATCGACATACTATTGTCAAGACTTTATTATTTTTTGCTGACTGAACCCATCCAAACCTAATCTTATTATATTAGGTAAAACAAACTGGCGTCTATACGATGTTGGTCCAATCTTCCCCAGCCTAGCTGGAAGGTATAGAACTCGTTTGCAGAGTACGCTTCGCAAAGCGTCACCAGTTGTTTGTATTGTAGGACTTAGGTACTTGGCCCGTCTCAGGGTTTGTAGTTTCCTGTGACACTATCGCATAACGTTATTCTGTGTCACACCTTATCCGTCTTAATGTGCAAAGACTACTGGATGGGACTTTCTGGCTAAGGCCATCCCGACCCACCCCTTGAGCGACTTCTAGTTCGCTAGTAGTCTTGTATGATTGTACGGCCATGGACACTAGGGGCTCGCACCCTACAGACATTTCCGATTGCTATCGCCAGTACCTTGCCGAATCACAATCTCAGGTACGAATGTCTGGGTAACTATTCCGTGCCATGTATCCTAAGTATACTATAATTATCGTCATTGTCAATAGTGTTCTTGAGTATTATTTAGAAAAAAAAATAAACGGGCTCATTTTATTTTATGTAGCCTTCTTTCCTAAGAATATCCTCAGTAGGAAATACCATTGTGTCAGGTGTAGCACTTACATAGTCCCTCATCCCTCGCTCATCACAATACATAAACTCGTCAAGCTCATCATACTCATTTATTTCATGGATCACTGTTCTACAAGCATCGTATGGTTTTTGATTAGTTGAATAAATTAATGACAGCGTTCCAGATTGTATATAATATTTGCTCATGCTGCTACCTCCTCTTTTTTGAGAATTTTTAGTGCGTCTGCTGCCTCGCTACCCTTTGGCTGTACTCCGTGAATCAGTAGTGCAAAATCCTGATTTGCTTTTGTTGGATCGCAGGCGTGGCTGTCGTCGTTGTCAATTTCCAGACCCAGATCGACTGCCTCTTGTCTGCTGAAAACTACCTTAGCAGATCGTAGACCATGCTCTGCGATTAGATGATCGTCACGACCACCGTATGATGCAGTGAGAACAAGATTAGTCGGTACAAGGTCACGACTACGAACCCAATATGTCAACGACTTTGTGTAAGCATAGAATAGAACATCGGGGTTACGCTCTGCGACTTTGATCCATGCCATGAAATATTTATGGCTGAACATATCACCAGAAACATGAATACGAATCACACGAGCATCTTTGGGTAACGCTGCACACAATCCGTCTGCCATAGCGTCACTTGTTTCCAGACTATGTATAGCGTCATGGTTACGCTTGCGACTTTTGTATGTATTGGTGAATAAGACTTCTTGACTAGCCGAGAAACAACGGAATTTTGTGTGAGGCCCGTCCTTAATTCTGCGACTACCATCAGACTGCTCTTCTGCTTGAGACTTGCAGTTATGGGCGAAAGGACAGTCTACTCCCGATAATATATCGAAAGAATAAACTTTGGCAGTAGACCGTCCTATCTTTACGCCCAACCATCGCTTGAGAGTTGTTGTTGCGAGCTTGTAGAGTTTTTGTAGTTTCGTGTTGGCTTTTGAAAATTTTAGCATGTGGTTGTCTCCTGTGGTTGTCTCTCAAGTATATCATATTATCGTCTGGTGTCAAGTAAAAACTATAGAAAAAATAAAAATAATTTTCGGCATAGTTTTTGCTGGCTGTTTACATAAATTCAATTTGATGGATTAGATGGTACAATCCACCCCTAAGAGGGGTTTTAAACACGTTGATTTTTTATATAAGAAAACCCCGCCACCCATTGCTGAGTGACGGGGCTTCGACGCACACCACCACGGAGAGATCAGCTAGCCACAAGAGAGCCAAACAAAGGCTTGCGACAATTTCGTACACGTTCGCAGTAGAACTGTCTGATAGCACCATCAGCAGTCTCACATGTCACGATGTGATTAGTACGCTTGAAGAATGGGTCATTCTTACGATACGTACTACTACGATTCATATTCTGGATCTTAGCATCGGATCGATACTCTACTGGTTCCAGAACCTTAGCAAGCACCCGTTTGGTGTCGCCATTGAGTGGTTGCATGTACTCAAAGTTGAATACTTGCCCCGGTTTTGCATCGCACAGACTAGCCTTTGAACCACCGTAAACACAGTATGCTCCGAAAGCAATTAAGAAGCAAGCGAAGACTGCACAAGCACCGACAATCAAAATTAAATTTTCCATTTTTTTCTCCAAAGTAGTAAACTAAACCTAAAACCATTATACCATAGACTCGACACCGTGTCAAGCCTTAATCGTCATTCCATCCTCAAAAGCTGCAATCCCATTTACATACCATTCCCAATTTTCTTGGCGTACATAAAAAGGACTGAAACGATTGATTCTGTCTTTTGTTGTGGGTGTTTTGTGTCCACCATGTTTCAGCGTTACGCTGTCGTCGTCGTGAATAGTCACAACATCTGTACTGTATAACATAAAAGCTACGCTACCATCTGGTTTGATTCTTGCAGTGGTATTGTTTGCTACCTTGCGTTGCATTCTGTTATTCTTTCCTAAAACCAATTTTGTTGCTTCGGCGTGTGTCATAAGTATTTTCTCCTTACTTGTTATATCGTCATTCTACCATCTGAACTTTAGTTGTCAAGAGAAAAAATATTTTTTTTGTGCTGGCTGTATCCATATAATCCAACCCGTAGGGTTAGGTAGGACATATCCCTCAATAGAGGGGAATAAACCTGTTTACTTTTTTTACATCGGACCATCAAATTCTATGATGGGAGCAGGCTTCTCAATCATGTTTATCGAGATTGTAAGGATAGTTCCTGTGATAAACGCTACTCCCAGGATAAAAATCGTCTTTTTTTGATTCATTGTCATATTCGCTCTCCTTAGCGTGAAACATTTCCATAATGTAGTAGCACAACAACGTGCCGCATACATATCCTATCGTCAAACTAGCTGGCTCAAGTTCAATAAAATTCATTGTCCCGTATACTCCTCATAAGTGAAACTTTCGACACCACCACGATATTGCTGCTCTACAATACCCGAAATTGCTACTAAATTTTCATGTCGATCTTGTGGCGTACTAAGATCAATTTTAGGAACTGCTACCATAATTGTCAAGTTGTCTTGCTCCTCTCCAGTAGTTTCATCAACAATATTTTTACAGTCGTAGTATCGAAAATTTGGATCCATAGCGTTATTCATTCTCCATCCCTCCATCGTCGTAGTAATTCCTTAGAACCTGATCGAACAATATTTTCCCAACTTTTTACATCGTCCAAGTCTCCTCTCAATTTTGCTTGTGGTATTTCCTTTCCTGCTTCACGTACCCACATCTGTATATCTTCAGTCGGAAATTCGTCAAAATAGTATGGCATGTCCATAGTTTACCCCCAATCTTCCGGATAGTCAACAACGTCCAAGTACATATCCCCGATATAATCATCACCATCATACAAGTCGTGATACTCTTCTTGCAAGGTGGGTTGTCCATCATCCTCAGCATCATAAATATCGTACTGATCATCTTCCATCATGTCGCGTAGCGTGTCGATGCTCTCGTTGGTGAACTCTACAGGATCGAGTCCGTCAACATCATCGAAATCTGAACGGTAAATGTTTTCGGCGGGTGTCATAATCAAGTCTCCAATGGGTTAGTGATATTCCAAGTATACAGCTATTATCGACATTGTCAAGCACAATCTTTACTTTTTTTCGTAGATTGTATCCAAGTAAATTTCCTCCGGTGTGATAACATATCCATACTCACAATTAGGGGTATAAACTCCGAAATATACTTTTCCGTTGTCGTACCCTTCGAACCCTACCATCATGCCAAAGATCGTGTAAATTGTCAACATCATTTTTCTCCGTTGGTTATTGTTTCCCTTATATATATATTATCGGTTGCCTCCGACCATAACCTTAATCAAAAAAAGAAAAATTTTGGGGTTGCTTTATTTTCGCTGGCTTTACTATAATATCAACCCGGAGGGTTAGGTGGGACGTTCCCCTATTAGAGGGGAAATAAACAGGTTTATATTTTAAAAACCATTTTAGTAAACATGTAAGCAAACAACAACACGTACCCCATCGAAACGATAGGGCCGTATTGTCGAATGATTGGCTCCAGGTCAATTAGTGGTTGCATTATCTTCCTCCTTCAACAAAACATATCGTTTCTTATTACCTCCCATTGTTTTTAGCTTTGAGATTTTATGTCGAAAGAATAACGCTGCTTTGCCTTGTATGTTTCTACTGCTTAGATGGTTATTCATTTCCTCGAATGATATTTTATCTTTACCCTCCACCATCTGATTCCACATAATGTCTTTCTGCTCTGCTGTAACATACTTAGGATTCATAGGAGTAGCAGTCGCACTTTTCATCTTTTGTTCAATTTGTTTTTCTAAAAAGTCTGGCGATAAATCACTAATGATATCAGAGTATTGTTCTTTTATATTTTTTACTCTTTCCTCGTATCTCTGATATTGCTGGATTACCAACCGATTCTGAATCATTACCTCTGCCATAGCTTTGCACATATCATCTAATGCTGTCAATCTTGTTTCAAAATCCATGATCATTCTCCAAATGGTGATTGTTCTTGTTCTGTAAGTGTAGCATATCTTTCAGCCAATGCAACTATTCTTTCCTGACTCCCTGGCTTTCCTACTGGGTCGATCATATTATCATTCCCTCCTATTAGTCTATCATCGACCTTCGCCTGCTCAGTCTTTACAATCTTTCGCATAGCCTTTCTATTGAACTTATGAACCGTCCCATCCTGCTCAATCCCCAACCAGATCATTGAACATTCATCCCATGCAGCCGATAACATAGGATATTTTCTCATTAGCTTTTCTGTGTTACTCATTATAGAAATTCCTCGCGTAAAGTATGTTTCCTGAAATCCTCATTCCGTCCTGATCGTCTGTTTCCCAACAAGCCACATAGTACAGTTGTACCAAACGTGTAGACAGCTTGTCAAGAATATCGTAAAGGCTTTGTTCCCTATGTTCGTTCATTGTAAGCATACTCCCCGGTGTTATAGTTCCTGATCTGCTGTAGTATATCAGCTACCTCGAAAAAGTCACGCCATCCAATAACATCCACACAACCTAGATGCTCATTGATTGGCTGGTCATATATAATTTCACTTGTTATCTCTGGGTCCGTGCCGAGAGGATACTTGAGAATAGCGACCTCAAAGTATCCAGCGTTGCCGCCGTAAGTACCACTGTGACATGCGACACTAGCACCAAGACCATTAGAGAAATAGTAACGCTTAACATATCGACCTCCTTCGTGTGCTGCTGCTTCGAACCGTGTTTCATTTAGCTTCAGTGGGTTTACTTTGCAAGTTTTCAATTTACTACTCCTCAATATGTGAAAGTGTGAACGGTATCATAACATGCTGGGCTACCTTTTGTCTAGCCTCAGTTTCCGACATGGCCGCTACTTCTCCGATCTTGTGTCCGTTGTAAGCATCGACTACTACCCAAATATTTCTAGGACGTTTTTCAGGAAACACGCAGTTGTAATATTCTCGGTCTGTCATTCTTTTCTCCTTATTAGTATATCGACATCCTACCATATATTCTTTATGTTGCAACCCTATTTTCTCGGAAAATTTCAGACCATTCTATAGTGTCGTCTATTTTACTCATTAGGCACCATGCCTGCATTTCTCCAACTCCCCACGAATCAGATTCTGATCTTTGTAATTTGCGTGCTTTGCTGATGATCTTTTGTTTTTGTTCCTCTGTCAGCATCGCAACAATATCTTCCTCTAAATCGTTGTAGGAATAAACTTCTTTTTTATCTTCTTTCTTCGTGAATGTCGCTTTATGTTTTACTGGCACAAAATCACAAGATCCGTCATTGTCAGCTATCAATTCTTTTGTTGCGTTTCTGTGGAGCCAGGCGGCCGCTGTTTTTGTTGTTATTGTGAATACATATTTTTCACACTCTGGCCAGTTACTGTCGCCTCTCTCGCTATATGGTTTGTCGCTATAAGTATAGCACACCCTACCATCTAGCAAACCCCAGAATCTACGCCCTCCGTACTCCTTGCCTGCTTTTATTTTGAATTTAGAATTGATACAAACCATATTATTGTGGTCTGTTTCTAGTTCTTGTTCTGGCCCGATAGTCAGCATATTTAGAGCTTGATATGTTCCGTTCTCGTTGTATTGATAAACATCTGCCATTTTAATTCTTCTCCTGTTAAAAGTATATCGACATTCTACCATGTATTCTTGAATCTTGCAACCCTACCCCAACTCCCACTCGACTGTGGGAATGTACTTGTGATTCATGCTACTGTTAAAACTGATGGTGTAACCTCCACATTTTTGTCGTGAAATACCGCGTGTCTCGATCCAGTTTACAACATCCTCTTTTCTAGCTGTCTTGACTACTAGCCCTCTGGTGGGGTGTACGAATACAAAATAAATGATGTCACAAAATTCTGGCTTGATACTTTTGAAACTGTAAATATTGCTTTTCGGTCCGAGTAGACTAGACTTTGATTCACCCCGTACTATGGCCCCGTCTACATACAATTCTATATCGTGTGATTTTGTAGCCCCGGTATGCGTGGCGTCTAGTCCGTATGCTATCATACGAAGGTATACTAGGCGTTCTGCAATATAGCCCCGGTCATGTTCGGTTTGCTGTGCGACGTCGTAACTCTCAACTGATTTTTCGATACTGTAAACTATTTTTTGGTCAAGACCATTTTTTGCTTCGTTGATTTCCGCGAGTGAAAACATTTTTTGGTTCCTGTGTTTTTTGTGATACGTCGAGTCTACAATACTTATCGGCACAATGCAAGCGGAAAATTTAGCCCGCCCCAAAAGAATCTAGTTGAGATTGAAACGCTACGGTTTCGGGTGAATCGTATTCGATACGATCTTCAATTACTTCACAATGTTCTAAACATTCTGGACAAATTTGTGCATCCGAATGACAAGGGTATCCGCAGCAATCGGTCGAGTAAGTTATTTCAAAATTGTTTGACATAATTTTAACCTTTCAAAGTTTGTTAGTTGTTATTTGTTATATCGACATTTTAGCAAGTATTCTTGAATTGTCAATAGAAAAAAAAGAAAATTTTCAAAAATAATTTCATGCCAAACGAGAAAAAAATATTTTGTTACCGAATGGCACATGGTATGCTAGTGCAAACGCCGTGCCAATTAGGGGCATTTTTTTGTTTTCCCCACCTACAGGGGGGTATGCTGCTGATTGCGGGGGTGGTGCATAAATAGTAAGCCACACATATATAATTGACCGTTTTATTAACCTTTTAATTTTGGTGTATTTACTAAGATACTGCCTGTTTTTAAGTAGCTCCAGGATCTTTATAGATGAATCAAGAAGACGAAGATTTTCTAGAATCTTTTCAAACAGATGAAGACGGTAGAGACGGACTTTCAAACTTTACTGACGAAACTATTCCAGGCGTTGCCGCAGGAATTTTTGATGCTATAACCATTCCTCCAGGCGAGGATGGAAGAGACGGAACGGTAGACGAAGAAGACGGAGAATGTAAGCCTCCAGAAATTAAAGAGCGACCAACCCCATCACCCTCTTCAGAAGACAGAACTTCACATGCAGAAGCAGCAAAAGCTATTAGTGAAGCATTAGATGCATACAATAATGCTCTTGAGGTATTAAATGAAGAAAATTTCAAGGTTGTTAATAAATTGAAACCTATAGAAGATCGTGTTACTCAAGCAGGGTACGCGCTAGCAGATGCCACTGTTTCCTGGAACTCTGCTCAAGTTGCAAAATGTAGAGTAAAAGAGAAACAGAAAGAAATTGAAAGTTTAGAAAGACAGAGAGAAGCGATAATAGAGGCTGCGAAAGCGATAGGTAAGCAAGCAACACCACTAATGAATGGACTTAACATTCCTGCAACTGACAGAGGTATGACATCTGCTCTTCAGTGTATAAGAAGCAACCCATTTACTGGAGCACAGTTTGTTGATCCTTCACCAAGATGCGCAGGATTTAAACAAGCAACACCACAACAATGGGCCGACTTTGATAAACTTAGACAACTTTGGGCTAATTATTTAAATGTATTAAAAAAGCTAGCTGATAAGGATAGAGAAATTAAAAAAGCTCAAAACGAATTAAGAAGATTACAAGCTGCAGTACCTAATGTTTATACTCGTGAACATGGACTACGAAGACTAAGAATGGCATACGACAGAGCGATAGCAGCTTTCTCACAAGAAAAAGTAGCTCTAACAGCATCTTTAAAAACGTTTGAACAAATTGTTTCCTCAAATGCAGCTAATTACAATGGACTTCTCGGAGACCTACCAAATCCGCAAGTAGAGTACAAGGATTATCCAGTCATTCCAAAAATTCATAAGTGTCCTAATGGTGATGAAATAGATTATTCTATCTGGGAAGAACAGATTGTTGGCAAATCTCCAGCAAGACCAGATCCAGTAAACTATTTACCACCAGACAGTCCTAGTTTACCAGGTCTTCCATCCGTTTTTATCCCTCGAGCATCCGATCAGTGCTAAATAACTTTTTTTAGATCTTTCAAAAACGTTTTAGCCTCTCCATAATAGGAAGCTGGATATTTATCTATATCAGATGCCAGCATACTTTCCATACAAGATATATTATTTAGAAAATCCTGTATATCATCCCATTCTCTTTCTCCCGTACATCCTAGTATTTTTTCTATTTTACTTTTATACTTATTAAACTTTCTGTCCCTAAACACAACAGGCCAGCATACTGTATTTCCTGCATAAATCTTATCAGTATCAAAAGGTTTCCTTACATACTTAGTTCTAGGCTTCGTAGGATTATATTTTTTCCATAATTCTCTTTTCTTCCAGTATGTTTCTGCCCTGTGATAGTCATTATCTATCTTTGCTCTTTCTATAGAAGGATCATATCTATTACTAGTCACAGCAGGACCGTTAGAATAATGATGTAGCTGAGAACCCCACATAGCAGGATTACCGTATGGCATATTTCCCCAAACCATAGCAGTAGGAGTTCCGATAGGACCCTGAGAGAATCCTTGAGAAGAGACGCAGAATATCAAACTAACCAAAAATATCTTTTTCATTTCATAACCATAAAATTTATATCTTTTTCAAAGCCTAGACCCTGATAAAAATCAACAAGGTCGTCATTACAACTTAATACTATCTTATAACAATTTTTCTCTTTGGCAACCTTTACACAATGTTCTACCATCTTCTTACCTAATCCTCTTCCTCTATATTGCTTATGAACTGCCACATCCTCAATATATGCTTTCGGCTGCTTATATCTAAGTTTATATTCATATAATATTGCCGTAGTAGCCACAATTTTCCCATCTATTAAGTAGACATATACCTCGTAGTTCTTCGACCTCATAAATACAACACTTTCCCAAAATTCTTTTGGAGAACTTTTCTCTCCATCATTCATTAAATCTTCCACACATTCAAAATAATCTTCTATATTATGACTAGGCTTAATTGTTTCTATCATTCTACTGTCACACTTTTTGCTAAATTTCTAGGTCTATCCACGTTTTTATTACGAAAAACAGCGCTATGGTACGCAAATAGTTGTAAAGGTATAACACTGAGTATTGGACTTAAGTAAGAATTTGTTATATTTATCTTTATATTGTCTTCACAATCAGCGAATATACTATTCCAACAATCTATCGTAATCACATACGCATCCCTTGCACGCACTTCTTTTATATTATTTAACATTTTCAATTCTTGTTCATGATCCCCATTGCTATTTACTGCTACTACAATTGTGTCTTTATCTACTAATGCTATTGGTCCATGCTTTAATTCGGCTGCAGCAAACCCTTCTGCAAAATTATAACACAACTCTTTCATTTTCAATGCACCTTCTAGCGCTACAGGATAGTTACATTGTCTACCCATAAACATAAATTTATCTTTTAGTCTAAGATCTTGAGCAATTAGTTTTGCTTTTGCTTGTGATAAGTCTAAAACGTTAGAAACAGAAGTTGATATATTTTTAATCTCAGACACTATTTCTGTACGTTTTTTAATGTCTAGACCCCCAAATTCTGTATTTTGTTCTATCCACAAACTTATTAATAATAAACATATAACCTGAGAAGTAAAAGCTTTAGTACTTGCTACCCCTATTTCCATCCCTGCTCTTAGATAAACTCCACAATCTGTCATTCTACTTAAACTAGAATTAACAACATTACAAACCCCAACAATAAAAGCCCCTCTTGCTTTTGCTAACTTTAAAGCTGCTATAGTATCTGCAGTTTCTCCTGATTGAGAGATCCCTATTACGATATCTCCTTCTTTTAAATATGCTTGTCTATATCTAAATTCACTAGCATATTCCACACTAACTTTAATTCCACAGAACTCTTCAATATAATATTTAGCTATTAATCCAGCATGCCAACTAG
>Ga0213865_10001258_pt1 | contig 16662 bp, 3 predicted proteins | sample PICome_6_FD_160100 | JGI IMG/M metagenome (GOLD analysis project Ga0213865, IMG submission 160100) | Coastal seawater microbial communities near Pivers Island, North Carolina, United States - PICO282 | ecosystem: Environmental > Aquatic > Marine > Coastal | place: USA: North Carolina | collected...
CCAACTACAGGTGTTCCACCAGTGGTTGAAGATACCATTTCAAATCTAATGATATCTCCTGGTTTAACGTCGGTGATAGGAGCAGAGAAGTTCCTATAAGAATGAACAGCAGAAGAATTGCCATCTAGATATGTAACTGAACTATATGGAGCATTGAACAACTCTGTTCCATTTTTAGTAAATCTAAAGGCATACCAGTTTGGTCCAGACTGAATATATGAAGCCCACTTGATTCTTAGATCGCCAGTCTTTTCACATACAAACTCATTCATCGTGATCCAGTCAGCGGTAGCAGCAGAATCAAGATTTTCGACTTGAAGATCGTTGAAGAATACTAGATAAGAGTCTTGATCACTATAAGATACGGCAGATGGTTCTTCGGTATGTACCATACCGTTTACCGAAAGTTTATAAACGCTATCTAGTGGAGATTGACCAATACCAACTTTACCAGAACCAGTTTCAATATCTCCACCCGCTCTTAAGATAAGAGAAGTGGATAGATTGGTAATATCTGTTTCAGCACCAGATCCATGAGCACCAGTGAAGTACAAGTCAGCAAGAGATGTAATTGCTGGATCATTAGAACCATAATCCGATGGTGCTCTAAAGATGTTCCAAGTATAAGCATATCCACCATTCTGGAAAGCAATACCTTGTTCGTGTTCGTTAGTACCAGTTCTAATGGTTAGAGCATTACGATAATCATCACCAGTAGTAAATACATTCAACTTACCATTCTGAGATGGTGTTGCTGAAGGTGTTGTACCTAAAAGTACGTTACCATTTGTCTGATCAGCATAGATCAAGCTATTAGGGGAATCAACTACAAAGATTCCTTCAGCGGTTAGTGTATTACTAACCTCGATATCCCCCTGAACTGTTAATCTTCTGTCAGTCGATTGGTTTCCAACATTAAGATCTCCATCAATTGTGCCACCTGTTAATAGAAGGTTCTCACTAGCAGAACCAATCAAGGTTGCTGTAATTTCATTAGCACTGAAATTGCCATCTCCATCTAAAAGAACAACTGAGTTAGCAGCACCAGAACTAGAGAAAGAAAGATTGCCAGCATTATAAACAATATTACTGTTAATTGTAAATGAATCATTTGTTGCAACAGTAACATTTAATGTTCCACCACCAGTAGAACCACTTCCACCAGAAGCTTCAATCTTAGCATCATAGGTAATATTACCTTGACCATCCGTAGCAGTTGTGCCGTTGGATCTAAATAAAATCTGAGGTGTTGAAGCGTTATTATCTTTCCTTCCTAAAATTAGTTGAGCATCAGCAAGTTTTGCTCCTTCATATACGGTTTGTGTAATTTCATTATTGACTGGTAAAATAATTCTGTAATCAGCAAAAGCTGGTCTTACTGCTGCGCTACCAATAGTTAGAGCTCCAGTAAAACCACCATTTGTCAAATAACCAGTAATGATACTATAGTCTCCAGAAGTATCTTCAGACTCTGCTGGATTTGGTGGAACTGGAACTTCATCGTTAGTTACGATATTTGTGATCTGTATCGTTCCAACAGCATTGGATGTGGAATCATAAAGATTGACAACTTTATAAGAACCTTGTGAATCAATAAATGGTTCTCCAGTTAGCAATTGACCTGGAACGTAAATCTCATAATATTCAAAATTATTAATAGATCTAATAATTAAAGAATCTTTAATATTAGTTTCTCTTAGATAATTTGGAATTCTGTTAGTTGATAAAACACCGTAATTAATATTATAAGCAGTTTGATACCATCTACCTTCTTTGTTATCTAATTTGTCAGCATCTAGTCCTGTATCTGGACCATCATTGTTTTCCGTCCAAATTTTATACCAAGATCCAAATGAGTTTACTGGAGTAGTTCCAGAACCTCTAATCCACAAATTATCATTATCTGTAAACGCTAGTTGTCTAACACCACCATAAGTAGCATCCGTTCCACTACCACCATTTCTTGCTATTAAAACTAAGTGACGTACACCACCATCATCTAATCCATCAGCAGAATTGTTTTTCGTTTCTGCTTTAAAACCAGATGGGAAATCATCTGGAGCAGAAGAAGAGCTCAATGATCCTACATCAGTTCCTAAACGTAATGTAGATCCTGCCTGACCAGATACGTCAATATTATATGTACCAGATAATCTATCTGTTCCTAAAAATCCAGAAGTAATGCTAGTAGCATTTGTATAATACGATCCCTGGAATCCGTCAAGGAGGTCGGCATTTAAACCACTTCCATCTCCAGTCTTTAATTCTACTGAACCATTACCATCATCACCAATATTAAATTGAGCCTTTTTAAATCTGGCAACACCAACAGTGCCATACAAATCTTGTGAAATTGTCTGATCCGTTACTCTGCTTACATCAATGGTAGTATTGGCATAATTTCTAGTGACCTCACCTACTTTAGCTTCTAAGTTGAGATTAGATCCAGGTCCAAATGCTACTGGAATATTACCACCAGAAATAACAAAATCTCCACTAGTATATCCAGATCCACCATCAGTTACAACAACTGATGTTACAGATCCTCCAGAAATAACTACGTTTGCTTTTAACCCAGTTCCATTTCCATTGCCAACTAAAGAAACATCTGAATATGTTCCATTAGTGTATCCAGAACCAGGATTAGCAATGACAATTTCATCGACAAAAGCTCCAATAGTATAAGTAGATTCCATAATAAGAGGAGATGATCCTCTTTCGAATTGGATAATAGTTCCAGCAGGAATTGTTGCTGTTAATGCTTTATCCAATAAAATTTCAGTTGTGCCAGCAGCGGTAGTTACAACTGAAATTAATGTATTACTTTGAATACCACTAACATTGTCAACAACTTCATGACCTTTTAACATGTCAGAATTAGTTGTGAACGTCAGGGTGCTGGAATTTACATTTGATTGAGCACTAGTAATAGCAAAATATCTAGTTTCAGCACCTTTTAAAGATTGTAATACAGGAGCATATGCTTGATCTCCTCTTAAGAAAGTAAAGGAATTAGCAGCACTGGAATTTAACGCTAATCTAGATGTCGAAATAATGCCAGATGTAATATCAGCAGCAGCAATTTGATTTGAAGATAGAGATACCCAGTTGTTATTGTTGGTAGATGAAGTATTATATACTCTAGTTAGATTTACTGTAGTTCCATTGTCATCATTAATATAATCAGTATCTGTCATCTTGACATTATTGACAATATTGCCATAAAGTCTACTTTCAATTAATCCACTAGCGGTTGCCTGTGTACCACCTCCTTGTGTTGGGGCATCTATAGTAATTGTTGGTGCTGAAGAATATCCATAACCACCAACATAATTGTTAAATTCTACAATTGTTAAAGTTACTACTTGACCATTAGCAACTGTTGCTACGATATCAGCAGCAACAGTTGGGGATCCTCCTCCAGAAATAGACACATTTGGTGTTGTCGTGTAACCAGAACCACCATTAGTAATATTGACGGTATATAAAACACCTTCTCTATATTCAGTCGCTTGAATTTGGGATCCAGACCCGCCAACTACTCCACCAGAGTCTCTAGCAGCATATACATCGTTAACTGTAAATACTAAAGATGGATCGTAAGAGAATCCTAAGAACTGACTTTCGGTGTCATTATTAAGAATGAAAGACTGAGACGTATCTGTTTGAATTACAATATCTCCAGCAAGAGCGCCAGAATCCCCGTATACAGTATTTTCATCTATTCTTTCTGCTTGATCCGCTACAGTATATACACTAAATGGTCTGAGAGCTGGAATTTGGTCGAGGGAAATTTTACCCGAGTCTGTAAGTTCTACTAGTGCTCTAGGAACAGCATTGGTTGAGTATGGTTTATTGATATAAGGACCGAGATTATTAGTGATGTAATCCTTGACCGCTTTCTGGGTTGGAATTTTACTATCAGAAGAATTAGCACCACCTAAAGTATTCGAAGCATCAAAACCTGTAACAACAACATCACCACCCTTCAGTTTCAAGAATTCAACTTCCGAGATAGTAACAGTACCAGTAAATGTAATGGCACCAGTTCTGTTTTCGATCTTAGCAAATGTACCAACCTTGAAGTCACCAAGTTCGTCAGTACCAGAAACATATACACGACCATAGTTTTCAGAAACTTGTTCATTTGCTTCTACTTTAACGCCACCATTTTCTGGTAGAGCATTGTAGTTTGTTCCAGAACCAGCAAATTCCCAAGTGTGGGATGATGAGTTTACAATCGAAGGTCTGTGTAGAGCAACAGATGGATCTGATCCATAATTACTATTGTGATATGAAACTAAGTTAATTCCAGAAACTGCCTGGCCATTATTTTCGTCAATGAGACTTAATCCACCACCAGTTCCATCATCAATTGTGAGAGTACATGTAAATGGTGGTCCTACAGTACCGCCTGTTACTTCATCAATGAAGTATTCGATATCTGGATCGGCATTTCTATAACCATCTACTTTTACGATATAATGTTCTAGTGCTCTTCTTCCCAAATTTTCTACTGTAAGAACTGATCTTCCAGTAACAGTATTTGAGATTGTAGAAATATAAGATCTATTGTATACTCCACCGCTAGATGTATATCCAGCATCAAACTCATATGGATCTTCTCTAAATCCTGATGCTCTTAGAGCAAATGTACCAAAGTTAGTAGCGGAGTTAGTGATGGAAGCATAACCACCCGATTCAGAAAGAACTCCGTTTTCAGCAAAGATAACGAAGACAGAAACCAACTGAGTGTAACCATCATTGACAACTCTGTATCCAGTACCACCAAATGTAATGATGGTGAAGGCAGCAGCAACCATCGACTTACCCTGATTGGGGTAAGATGCTGATCCATCAAGTTCTAGACCAGGGAATGGTGAGTTGGGTTGAGCAACTTTATTACCATCAATTTCAGCACCGCCACCACCTAGGAAAGAGATAACAGATGCGTTTTGAGTATATGGTGATGCCTCAATAATAGGTAAATCATCATATACTGTGGTGGGGGTGATAATCTTATTATCCTGATCATAAAGATAATTATCTGGTCTTGTCAGGATGTTAGTAGTATCAAATAAAGTTCCATAAGTTACAGCTGTACTGTTAGGAGCAATAGTTCCATCTAAGATCTGCTCTAATAACAACATCGAAGTGTTGATAGTAGAAGCAACATTATTACAAGCTGGTGCCTGACCAGTACTGTAAACAGAAATAGAGTTATTTTGTGTTCTTACAAAAGTGTGTGCTGACTGGGGAAGATGTTTAATAGCATTTGTCGTAGCACTTACAAATGTGTGTGTAGATTGTGGAAGGTGTTGTACAGCAGTAGCAGTAGCACTTACAAAACTATGAACATGTTGTTGACCAAGTGGAGAAGCACCAACATCAATAGATACTACACCAGTTTGTCTTTCGACGCCGTTAGCGGTAGCACTAACAAATGTATGTGTTCCAGTATAAGCAGAAGGACCAACTTCAATATCAAAAGTGTTTGTGGTTACATTTTTAATTTGTAACCAACGACCACTTGGATAATCATATCCAGCACGAGGATATGATTTTTGAATTGGAGAAGATTCTCCTTCTGGTTGACAAGAGAAAGTTAAAGAAGCGTCAGCAACTTTAACATAATCTCCCTCGGTAAAGTTATGACCAGCAATAGTTAAAGTTACAAGACCCAACAGAGCATCATATTCAGCATTAGTTGCTGTATGTGATGTTGAACCAACACTAATGATAGGAATAGACTTTCCAGCATAAGGATCTTGTCCAGGACGTGGATAAGTTTTTTCTTCTACATTACCATCTAAATCACAAGTAAATGTAAATGAGTTGTTTTCTAAAACTACGCTTCGACCAACACCAAGACCATGTTGTCCGATGTCCATTTCCAAAATACCAGTTACAGCATCGTAACTAGCAGCTGATGGTTGGTAGTATTTGTTTGGACCCGACTTGCCTACATTGACAGTAATTGTGTCATTACCAACGGAAGAAATTGGGATAGATCTTCCAGCAAAAGGATCAATTCCTGGACGTGGATATGACTTAACGGAATCATTTGAATCCATATCACAGGTAAAGGAAATCGAATTATCATCGATTGTAATACCAGCACCAACATATAGATTGTGAGATCCAATTGTTAGTGTTAACTCTCCACTAGCAGGATCGTATGTGGCGTCAGTTGGAGTAAACTGTACATCAGCTGCCGCTGCTCCTACATTAACAGTGATAGTGTCTGTAGTGACTGATGTAATTGCTAGATCGCCATCAAATGCCGTTTGACCAGCACCAGGGAGGTAGTGTTCTGTCTTGTTGCCATCCATGGCACAAGTGAACGTGAACGATTGTGGAGCAATCCTAATTGTATTGCTGGTAGTATATCCATGACCAGCTGAAGTGATAGTAAAGTCACCAGTAGCAGGATTGTACGTAGCATCAGTTGGGGTTAAAAGTTCGGTTGCTACAGTAACAGGATCTACTAAAATATTCCAATCTTCAAATCTTGGGATTGGTGAATAAACATCAATTTCGTCATATGCTAAAATTGTTCCATTAGTCAAAGCACTCACAAACGTATGAACAACACCAGCAGCTGTTCCAGCACTTCCTACGTTACAAGTTACCGTAGTATTTCCACCAACAGAAGATACATTAGTAATACTTAAACTCTTGCCATTATTTGGATCATCATATGTTGGACTTGCTAGATTTCCCCCACCGTTAGAATTGCAATTAAAAGTTAATGCTCCTTCTTTAAAAGCAATTCTGTCATTAGTAGTAACAGGAGTTACTGGATCTGGGAAAGTTACAGTTACTTCACCAGTTGTGGAATCATATGTAGCATTAGATGGTGTAAGATCAACAAAATTTCCATTTGTCCAATTTCGCATCGCTTGACGAGCGTACTTACGGACTTGACGGAAAGCGTAAATTGTGCCACCAAGTTGTGCTTCTGGAACTCCAGTTAAAGCTTGACCAGTATAATATTCTTCGGCAGCATTTACAATACCAGCGTTGCCGCCAAGACACATATCTCTAATCAATCCAGAAAGAACATAGTTGATGTCTCTTCTACACTTAAATGCTCTTTGCTCATTTAATTTGAGTGCTGGATAAAATGCTGTAGCATCTCTATATGCTTGATCAGCAATTACATGTCTGTTTCTGGCAATTAAATAAGCAGCATCTAAGTACGTACCGTTGGTGTTATTAGCGAGAATATCATTGAAAAGATAAACCAGAGTGTTGATAGAAGATTCAACGTCGGCACAAACAGGAGTTCCAGCGGTTGCCGTAATCACTGTAGGATCTGTATATCTAGATACAGAAGAATACTCGGGTACATATTCTGGATTTGATGATGTTCCATCACCAGTAATCCAGTTTCTCATTGCTAGAACCATTAATTGTCTAGCATATTCAAATGCCCTAACAGTTTGAATAATTTCGTTATCTACATATTCAACTCTAGCTCCAGCAATGTAATACTTTGCTGCCTCAATAACATGTGCATTTGATCCGTATTCTAGATCCATTAATATGGAATTAACAAAGTGTCCTACATCTCTGTAGCACTTTGAATCTCCTCCAGGAATATTAAATCCTGGATAAATTTTTTGACCTTGTGTACAAGAAACTAAAATATTTTCTACTTTTACAGTATCCCCATTTTTAAGTCCAGTAATATTAGCGGAAGTACTAATACTGCCAATACCAGTCTCATTATTATAAGACAAGTTGATAACGCTATACTCAACTCCATCAAATGTTACAGTACCTCCACTAACATATGTGTGAACAAAAGCATTGGGATTTGTTCTAATATCGAAAGTATTTAAAGAAGAATTATAATTTTCAATTATAAAATGCTTCTTGGCAAACTGGTCGTTAAGTTTTAAAACAACCTCATCTTTAATAAAATCAATATTGTTTCTAATTAAATTACAAGCATCTTGATATCTTCTAGAAACATAAGCAGCTCTTCCAAATTTATTTGGCGAGTTTAATAGCGATAGCGTCATATAAGACATCGCTGATTTAACTTCAACAATGCCAGTTGGTTGATAATTATCTGTACTTAAAATGGTAGTTTTTTTGGGAATTACAAATCTTCTAGATCTACCATCAGCATCTCTTAATACTTTATAAATTCTCTGCTTGCCATTAAGGAATGTTAAATCAGTTGGACTGGAAGGTAAACCAGAAATTTCAATTTCTTGTCCCTCCTTAAAATCATGTACGTTTGATCTTCCAGAGAGTTGATTTGTGTAAAAAACAATACCACCCAAATCTTCTGAATTTCCCTCAACATCAGAACCAAAACCATCTTGAGCAACTTCAGGAGTTCCCTGCTTGGAAAAATCAATTCTAGTAATTGGGAGAGCAGTAGTATAATCTGTACCTACCTCTACAACTTCTCCCTCTGCTCGGATCGATTTGATATCAATAGAAACAAATTCGTATGCTGCTCTCAAGAAAGTAAGTTCGGCAGTACCATTAACAACTGCTCCACTTGTGTGAGTGGGAATAGATGTGCCAGTAACACCAGACTGAGTTACGGTATAAACATTATCAACAGCCCATAAAATTTGACCAGCAGTCACTGAAGTTTCTTCTTCATACTTAATAGTGCCACTTCCTCCATATTGGAATGTTTCGCCAGTACTGAAAGTTCCAATTGTTACGTCAACAAAAGCTGTTCCATTTACATATGCTTGTGGTCCTGTTGTTTCGTCGAATGTTAGGGTGAATAATTGACCTTGAGCGCCAGTGTTAATACCTCTTACCTTCGTACCTACAGTTAAATTGTTGAGACCAGTATTTGTTTGGAATTGTGTGCTAATTCTTGGTGGACCAAAAATTTGATGTCCGATAGGCAAAGTTCTACCAAAGTCTCCTCCAGATGCTTTGTCGAAATAAATTCTCTGCTTATCATCAAATACCATGGCAAAATCCCATGTTGCCACTGGATCGCCATTAGAATCAATTTGATCTCGGAAAGTTATACCAGTTAAATAGTTTTTATCTCCAAACTTAAAGACATGCTTCCTAGAATTCTGTGGTCTTACAATAACAAGACGGAGGTTATCACCAACAATAGAACAATCTGGTGGAATTGAAACTGGGTTATCTTCTACATAATCTCCACCAGAAATAATAACTGTTTCTTTTACACCTGGAGTAGACCAAGCAATTTGACATGCTTTTTTAATCGTTCTAACTGGGTTTACAGCAGAACGACCATCATTTAAGTCATCTCCAATTTGCTGTGAAACATAAATACGACCACCAACATCATTAGTTGCTAGATTAAGAACATATTCTGTTGTAGCAATTTTATCCGATCTATCTCCCAATTTTGGTGTGATTGATCTTGGGAAAATTCCCGAGTCGCCAGTTTGACCGTAATATGGTTGATTTTCATCTGATACTCTGTAACCAATGTGCTTTAATTCTGCTGTACCATTGAGTTCTATACCATCTGTGTGATCTGGGGGATTGGATGCTGTTTGTCCAGAAGTTACAACTTGATATACGTTATTATCAGACCAACGATAATCTCCTACTTGTACAATAACATTTTGTGCCCACGGAGTTCCTGTATTATTGGCAAAAGTTTTTAAATTAGGAGCTCTAAAATTAGCATCAGCAGTTACAAAATTGTCAATATCTAGGTTTAGAATTCTAGCAGTATCTGAAATAATAGATGTTGAAGTTCTTACAGCACCATTAACGTCTAATTCATAAAGAACGGAATCTAGTTGTGATTCTGCCGCTGCTCCAACACCGCCACCACCACCTTGGAAACTAATTGCTGGGGCAACTTCATATCCATCACCAGGATTGTCAACAACAATTGCTGTTACTTGACCATTGTTGATATTAGCAGAAGCTTGAGCTTGAATAAAAGGTTCTCTTGTTGGAGGTTCAATGATAACATTTGGTGGTAATGTATAATCAGCACCCCTAGAAGTTACATTAATTTTTTCAATTCTTCTGCCAGTTCTATTAATACCTACCCTAGGCAAACTGGTTTCAGATAACTGAGCTCTAAAAATTTCCTTTTCAGAAGCACCAGAACCAGTTCTAATAGTAAATTCTGATGTTCCTAAAATTGAGGGGTTTACACCTGTGATTCTTTCATTATCCGAGTTAAACTGAAAGCTCATGTTACTGCTCTAAACCGCTTTTTCCTTTATATATTTAGCATCAAGACCAATCAATAGATACAACTTCTGTAGAAGCTACCCATTTAATTGTATTTGTTGTTCCTGTTCTTGTAGTAATAAAACTAACTCTGTTGTCGGCTCCACTATCAAAAATATTTACAGACCAAGATTGTCCAGTTGGAATAGTATCTCTAATAATTGTAACTAATTCACCAATAGAAGTTACATTGCCAATACTATTCACAGAAACAGCCGCTTCAATTTTAACAACGTAAAATCCACTACCAGTGCTATTTGACGCTAAAATAATTCCAGTTATGAAATTTATAGTGTTGTTGTTTAAAACAATCTGAGAAGAAGAACCGTCAAGACTCAAAACACCAGTATTTTGACCACTGAGAATATATTTTGTAGAACTACTGTTGGAAAAATTTGAATTTTGTACTTTTAAAGTGTGAATATTCTCAAAATTCTTTAACTCATCCACAATCTGAGTAGATCCCACAGAAAAACCTCCTGTAGAATCAAAGTTTTTTAAGTTTACTGCCATTGGTATTAATTCCTAATTGATGTTGATGACACAGTAATATTTACAACATTAGCAGATGCTAAACCAGAATCTAATGTGAAGGTGACAATAATGTTATTGCTGATATCAAATTGAAATGATGGGGAAATTTGAATTTCTCCAGTATTAATTTTTCCATATTCTGTGTGAAAAATATCTGTTCCTCTATGAGTGATTAAGTATTCTACGACTTCTCTGTGATTTGATGATTGATTATGTACAGATACTACCATTTTTGAAGAGCAAAATTCTGCTGGATCTAAGATGGTGTATGTTCCTGTATTATTAGTATCTTTTACCAATTGAATTACAGAAGTTTTTGTTTCTACATCTCTCAAATTAAAAGATGATAAAGTTTCATCCATAACTTTTGTATAAGAATTGGTAGAAGTACCAAATCCAGTGTTTACTTGTACTTCCCCACCATTGGTCAATCTTAATAAAGGAGTTGTAACAAGACCAGTAGAATGACCAAGATCTAGATTATCTCTACTTGTAAAAATAAAACTATCCGTGCTATTGGTTGAATCATTTCTGATTGTTAGTGATTCAGAAGCAAATGTAAGCTCTGGGCAATCAACTTCCAATCCAGTAGATTCAATCCTAGTAATGGTTTTTAGAATAATATTCTGTTGATCAACATCTAAAGAATTTGCGCCACCATTGAAGAAGAACAATGTATCTTCATCTTGCCCTGGAGCAGTCTCTGGAATGATATACGTATTACCATTAACATCTCTAACACCTCCCAAAGAAGACCAAGATGTAGAACTAGCAATATAACCTTCAAATTGCTGATTAGTAGTATTAAATCTAATTGATCCTGGAGCGGGAGTTCCTCTTTGTCCAGTCTGACCAACAGGAATTGCCAAAGAAGATGTGGCAAGGATTTGTACTTTTTGTCCCGAATTTGGTTGAATAATTAAATCACTTACATCAGTAGAAATTGTGTTAGCCGAAATTCTCGTTTCGCCACCAATAGACAATACAGTTCCAGAATCTAATTTTACCTCGTCAATTTCTGTAAATGTCAAATCATCGACAGCGATAGCATACCATGTAAATTCTGCTGTACCAGAGATAGCTGCTCCACTAGTATGAACTGGTTCCGTTCCTGATGTTCCAGAAGAACCAGCTACCGTAATTTCGTAAAGATTTTTTTGATATCTAACATAGTCTCCTACCAAATAAGAAGTGTTTGAAGAATAAGTGACATATGAAGGTAATCCAGTTTTTGAAGAAGAAATTTTCTTTACTGATAAGAAATCTAATTTTTGTGGAGTTAGTCTGAGAGTGTTATTATTGTCGTTATAGAAATAAAGAGTATTGTCATTTGCCCCAGTAAAGGCTTCGGCTTGAATATAAGTATTTCCGTCAATATCTCTAACACCTCCCAACGAAGACCAAGAAGTAGTAGAAGCACTGTAACCTTCATATTGTCCATTTTCTGTGTTGTATCTAATGGCACCATTTTCTGCCAAAGTTGTTGGTCTAGAAGCAGATGCTCCACTTGGAATGATTAAAGCAGATGTAGAATTTACCTTTACAATTCTATTTGTAGATGGAGTGATGAAGATATCATTATTAATTGTTGAACTAATAATGTTATTAGTAATTTTTAATTTATCGGAAGAGTTAAAAGTACCGTTAGTTTTTAATTCTCCAGAAGTTGTAAAAGATCCTGTGGATTCCACCATTTGGATTGTAGATCCAATATCAAAATCTCCAGTTACTGTAGTACCATTGACTGATATAATATCTAAAGTTGATGTGGAATTTAAACTAGTTCCATTAATAGTATCTCCCTCAAGTAATGGAGTCGTAACACTAGTAGTTGAATTTAGAGTTTGTAGCGTTCCTGTAGTTCCTGTAAACGAAGATGCTGATACGTCTCCAGCATCAACATCTAAAGTTACAGCGTCAACTGTAGTTACAGCATCGACGCTTAGTATAAATCCAGATCCAAAAGTTTTTGGGTTATTAGAACTTTGAGTTAATAATGTTTCATAACCAGAGTAACCACCCATCAATGAATGATTTGTACAGTAATAGTATAAATTAGGAGTTTCTGAAGTTATTGTAATATCTAAATAATCTGCTCCCCTAAAAGTTCCTTCAGTAAATTGAACTCCAGTAAATACTAAATCAGAAGTGCCATTTCCAGTTGGAAAATCGGAAAGAGTTAAAGTGGTGGCACTATCAACGCTTTCTACAGTAGATGTAGCTTCTAGAATTCCAGTACCACCAGAAACAGAAACTGTCATACCAATAGTTATTCCCGCTGTACTAGCAACAGTTAATGTTTTTGTTGCTGTTGAAATTAAAACTCCAGATTGGGATACTGTTCCATAAGTTCCTCCAGGGGTTTTACTTAAAGCAAAAATGTGTCCAGAGTTTGAAGAATCTGAATATTGAAATCTATAAGTATTTCCAGAATATAAGATAATACTCGGATTATATTGATCTTCTGGAGAATTGCCAGTAGTATCATCTAGCAAAAACTGATTTGCTGAAGTTACAGCAGTAATACTATAATAAGTTGAAGAACCCACTTCAAAAACTTGATCTTGAGTTGAAAAACTAGAAGAACCAACTACAATAGCATCAATAAATGAACCGTTCGAAAAAACCTCATAGCATGGTACTGGATTGAAAGAAGATATTGATTGAATTAATACTTCAGCCCCAGTGATTCCCCCAATAGAAGCTGCTGGAATAGAAACAACTTCTCCTTGAGTATAATCAAATCCTTGAGAAACAACTGAAGAAATTTCTAATTCGCCTTCAGTGTTCGTAATAAAATCTATTACTAGTCCAGTTCCTGATACACCAGATAAAGAAACATTTGGATATGATTGATTTGCTGTTCCAGCATATGTACCATTTAATCCGACACCTAATACCCTACCATTTCTTCCTTGTACATCTGTTCCTTTTGTAAAAGCTGATAAAGGAACAGTATTTGAAGAAAATTCTAATAATTCTGTAGAAACTACTGTCGTGTAATATTGAACAACTGTTGTTAAATCGGAACCACTTACAGTTAACTGGTCTCCATCAATATATCCCAATCCCTGATTGATAATTGAAGCACTATCTACAACACCAGTTCCATTAATGGTGTATTGAAATGGTGTAGTGGGAGTACCTACAACTGCTGTTGGTAAACCTAAAATATCTCCAGTTTGATATAAAGAAACTCCATCATCGTAAATTGATAAATTAAATGATTCTACCGACCCTGGGTTATTTGTAATTGTAAACTGAAACCCAGCCCCCGTTCCACCAACATCAGCAGCTGCTACAGATAATACATCTCCTTGTACATAATTGCCATCTCCAGTTCCAGGAGTAATAGTAATTGATTCTACAATTCCAGATACAATATCAAATTCCGCGGTTACCCCAATTCCACTTCCATTAGTTAATCCTACATCAGAATATATTCCGTTCGTATATCCAGATCCTGGATTTGTAATTGTTCCTTGAACGCTAGCAATTGTTACGTCGGCAACAGCTCCAGACCCAGAACCATTAGTTAACTCAACATCAGTATAGACACCAGGAGTATAACCATCGCCAATATTAGTTATTGTTCCAGCGTAAGAAATAACATTTATATTTGCTGTTGCTCCAGATCCAGATCCACCAACTAGAGATACGTCAGAATATGCTCCAATATCATACCCAGAACCAGATTGAGTGATAGTCGATCCAGCATTTGTAACAGTATTTTTCCTTACGACCGTATCTTTATAAAAAACAGTTTCTTCTAATTTAATGTCAAAAATTTTCTTAGAATTGCTAACAAATCCTAATTCATTTTGAGCGTTTTTATATAATCCTAATGTTGTGTCAGAAGCAAATGCTAAAGAAGGAACGGTTCTAGTTCCATCACCTAATTTCAAATTGCCAGTTGACAGATCTGAACCACCTTGAGAGATATTGAAGACTTGATCTCCAATCTGGTTAATCTTCTGCCTTTGGACCTCAAAGGTATCTGTTCTGGCGACGTTAATTGCTGGCATTTCTTACGATCTCTCTAAGAAGTAGTTTGATTTCAGATAGTTCTTCCTTCAAAGTATTTATGTCTTCTAGTGCATTGTTGAATGTACGAGAAAAGTTCTTGGGAGCGGGCTTGTCGGTGTTAACAATCGCTCCCGTATTCATGTCACGATAAAGATTTTCGTGACCTTCGACTTTTAGATATCTCATCAGTATGAAGCAACAGCTCGTAGATCTTGAATCTTAGGTACGTATGCAGGATTGTCAGTCTTCATAATAACTTTAATAGCAAATGATGTAAACTCAGGAAGGTTGGAAGCACTGTATGTCAACTCCTGATAATCTTGCTGTCTTTCAAACTGACCCGAAATTGAGTTTGTTGGGGTAGCAAGATTATCAACATCAGGGTTACCATCAACATTAAATGGAACCCAATTAATATCATCAAAGTTTGCTGAGCTAGAAGACTCTCTAATCTTATAGTAAATCTTAACATTCTCAATATCAGTTAGATTCATTGTAGATCTAACATCAATAGCAGATCCAGCATTATCGATGAATACTTCCTTTGTTACATACTTAGCAACTGAAGAACTATTTACAGCATCTGTTTCTTCAACATAGTCAACTCCTGTAGTATATGTTACATTATTAACTTCGATGAATATTGGATTATCATCTCCTGTTGAAAGAACTACATCGCCAGTTCTAAAGATATCTGGTTGCTGGGCAGTATCATCTTGGTTTCTAGTGTATGCCTCTGCTGTTGAAGTTGAAGCAGTGTAGTTACCATTAATAGGAAGATACGAGTTCTCAATAATCAAAATCTTGTCTTCAGCATCCCAAAGAATTACTTTACCATTAATTTTGTTGGCATAGCTAACATCAGAATCTTGTGGTGAGTAAGCAATCACATTAGATCCAACACTAAAGTTAAAATCAATAACAGAGATCGTGGTAATCGTAATACCAACTCCACTAATTTCAACACCTTCTTCATCGATGAGAGTGAGAGATTCGCCTTGTTGGAAAGGTGTTGTGGTTCTTAGTCTGATCGTAACATCTCCACTATCATATTCTGTAATAAATCCTTCTGCCTTAGAAGTCTGTCCAATTAATGTTTTATTAACACCAACTTCACCCGCATTAGTTCCTGTAACAGCAACAGATAATGTATAGAGTGGGAGGAAGGTTAGAATCTGATCTCTCTTGCCATATCTATCTTCATATCCAGTAGCATTTTCTACCCTATTAGTTGCTGTCTTCACAGTAGCAGTACGAAGATCGATGACAGGAGATAGAGCAGAATTTTCTGTGGACAATCTGAACTTATACTTCAATGAATGTGCCAGACCATTCATCGTCTGATTAATCCTAGAAGCAATTAGTTTCTGGTTTGTGAAGAAGTGTTCTTCGCCCAAGAAAGTTTTTTCATAATCAGATACTGTATAAGAAACATAATTCTTAGTTTGAGAATCAACAGGAACCACATCAGTTGTTGATACAAACGAATCGATCTTAGTTCCATCAAATTGAAGATAAGGAACTTGAGCATAAAGACGCTCAAACTTTCTGTTGTAAGAAGCTAGAACTGACTTGCCTCCACCAATGATGCTAGAACCAGCACCATTTGGACTTGTGATATTGTAGAAATCAATACCAGAATTAGAAACTTTGAATAGTCTTTGGTTCAGAGTAACACCAGAGACACCGCCAACATCTTCAGCATTCTTGAAGAAGACATAAGACTTGCCAGTGGTTTCGAAACCATTGTCTCTATGATATACCTTTACAATAGAGTTGTTATTTTTAAATAGCGTAGAAGTAGCATTCGTAGCCGATCTTACGCTAGTTTCAAAAGGAGAAACCGCTAGTTTTTCATAACCAAGATTTTCATTGGTGACTTCAATT
>Ga0213865_10001265_pt1 | contig 16597 bp, 20 predicted proteins | sample PICome_6_FD_160100 | JGI IMG/M metagenome (GOLD analysis project Ga0213865, IMG submission 160100) | Coastal seawater microbial communities near Pivers Island, North Carolina, United States - PICO282 | ecosystem: Environmental > Aquatic > Marine > Coastal | place: USA: North Carolina...
GGTACTGCGCTTGTTATTAGGCAGGTAAATAGTAATTTTAGCACAGCTAGAGTGCCTGTTACTGGCAAAGAAGAGTTTAGATTGCTTGGATACAGCACTGATCCGACAGTTAAGATTACACAAATATCACCATTAGCATTACAGATTAATGGTTTAGTAGCAGAGGTGGCATTCTAATGTTTCAATATATAGGAGCAGCATTATCAGCAATATCTTCTATTCAAGAGGGTAGAGCCAAAGCTAATGAGGCTGCGTATGATAGATACCAAATGCAGTTAAATGCAAGGCAGACTAAGATAGAGGCGTTCCAAAAGTCTAACGCAAGACTGCGTGACTTTCAGCAAGCAGAAGCTAACAATCTTGCATACTTTGCTTTTCTTAATCGTGATCCTAGCGACAGGTCTTTAAGAAACTTTATGACAGCACAAGAAGATATAGCTACCAAAGATGCGGCTCAAATAACTTCTAGCGGTGTAATTAAGGCATCACAACAAATACAAGAAGCTAACATGGCTCAAGCTAGAGGCAGAAATGCATTGATGGCTGGGTATCTTGGGGCTGGTAGTGCTATTGTTGGTGGCTTTTACAGAAGTCAACAAACTAAAATAGGATAGGAGATTAAGTTGGCTGTAATTAAACAACAAAGAACAACCTTTGCTTCTCCTATTGGTGTTGTTAGGGCAAACACTGGCGCAGGTGCTGTATTCCGTGGGGTCAACAAAATTGCTGACCAAATGATTGAAGAGTCTTTTCGCAGCGCAAAACAAAAAGCACTTGAGGCTGGAGAAGATTTAGCTCGTTCTAAAGAGTTAGGATCATTGCGATCTATTAACCCAGCAACAGGTTTGCCAGAAATGAGCTTAATGAGTACGCTTGCTCCTCCACAGGAGTTTGGCTCTATTGCTCAAAAAGCTTACAAAAGAGTTATTGAATCAAGATATGTTAGCCAGATAGAACAAGACTTTAAGTTAAAAGCTAAAGAACTTTATATCGAACATAAAGACAACCCAAATGGGTCACAATTATTTTCTGATTCATTAGGCAATTTTATTGATGACTCTCTTGAGCAGGTTGACCCTAGGTTTAAGGGAGTAATTTCTTCTGTTGGTGCTTCATTACTAGCTTCTAATAAAATTAATTTTATAGAACAAAAAGCAATAACAACAAAAGAAAACATACTTGTTGATTTTGATAGTCATTTTGAAAGCGGATTAGCAGATTTAGTTAATTTGTGGGGTGCTGGTGATGAAAAAGCTAGTGAAGACGCTAGGCAAAATGAACAAAGATTATTGCAAAGAATAGAAGATTTAAGGCTTTCTGACCCAAAAGGAATGAATCCAAAGCTTTACAAAGAATATAAACAGGAAATATTTAAAGCCAGAATAAGCGGAACAGTATCAAGAATATCAAGCTTGGTTGAGGGAACAGAAGAGTTAGAGGCTGTTGATGTTAATAATCTTAGAAGCGTTCTTAGCAGAAACGGAGTAGGGCTTGAAGACTTGCCAAAGCCTTTGCAAGACCTTGCTTCTGAAATTATTACTTCTGAAATAATAGAGTGTTCAGATGGTAATTCTCCTGTTACCACAAAGATATTTAATCAAGTTAAGAAATTTGCAGATACGCAGCTTGCATCTGTACAGGCAAGAATTGTTAATAGACAGAACGCTGAGTTGGCATCTGAAAGCAGGCTAGAAAAAGATCAAAGAGAGCGAGATGAAGCTTTTAGAGATGAATCTCTTTCTGGTTTAACTGAGTCAAGACAAACAGTTGATAGAGATATTGCTGCAAGATTGTTAGATCAAGATGTTGATGGAGCGATTGCTGCATTTAAATCTTACTCAAGAGAAACTTCTGCATTAAGTAATCCATCTTTAGGTGACGCTGCAATTAGTGTGACTGCAACAGAGTCTTCTATTAAGAACTTGCGTCAGTCTCTCCTTACTTCTCTTCTTGATGTTGCCACTTCTAGTTTAACAGCAAAGCAGTCTGTAGACTTAACGCAATACATAGACACTGTTGGGAAATATGGCAGGGTTCCAGATAGTTTAAAACCATTAGCTGACAAAATTATTGATACAATGGATATTGGTGTTGATGCTGCTAAAATGGCTAGGTATGGAAACGCTATTAATGTTGATAAAGCTAGAGTAGAGGCTGCTAACGCTGCAACTAATTCAACTATAAAAGCGGGAAAAGAAATTAATAATGGGCAAGGCCATAGCACAAACGCTAAACATGCCGAGGTTATGGACGATGCTATTATTGATACAATAGGTCAAGGAGACGAACAGTTTTTCCTTACATCTGAAGCTGTTAACACTAGGAACACTTGGGGCAAAAGCGTAATAAACTCAAATGTTTTGCCTGATTCTTTGCAAAGCTATATGAAAAATCTTTATGCTGGAATGCCTATGCCTCCAGAAGCGCAGCAAAACTTAATGGTTCTTTATGACCAGTTTAGTCGCGTTTTGTCTACGGATGGCAGTAAAGCAGCCACAAACATGTGGGCTAATTCTAAACTAACTTCATCAGAAGTAGGGTTTTTTAATGCTGTGTTAGGTGTAGCTAGATTCCAAGGGTATGATAATTTACCACAAATTATGGATGATGTGCGCCAACAGCATCAAGACAAAGCGGCTCAAAGCATAAAAATGGCAGCAATGTTTCCAGATGGACTTAATGATTTTCTTGTTAAACAAACAACAGATGTTCCGTTCTTTGGCAGCGATACAGTTAACCCTAATATTGCCAAAGATTTGCTACCATATGTCGAGTATTTAGTAGCAGGTAATGCTAGCAGAGAAACGATTGAAGGCTTAACAAAGTCATTCTTTGAAGACTTGTATCCAGAAACGGAAGGGGTTGTGCAAGATTTTGAATTTGGAAACGTAAACAGATCACGCCAAGCGTTGTCTGCTATATTTCCTAATAAAGATGACAGGTTACAGGTTGTTAGTTTTTTAAACAGATTAGTAGCTGACAAATATGGAATGCCTAATAAGCGTTTTAATCTAACAAAATATGATTCTGAATTTGTAGAGGGTCAGGGGCTTGTTGATTTACCACCGCAAGATAGATTAGTTCTAATGCCATTACAAGGCAGTGGAACTCCTACTGACAGCATGAGGTACATGGTTGTAGAACGTAGGTCTAACGGCATGATGGTTCCTTTTATAGCGGCTGCAAGAGGTGGCTCTCCACAAGAAGTAAATGTTCCACAGCAAGTTATAGTTGATGTAGCGCAGTTAAAAAGTGCTGTAGATGTAGACTTACCAGAGCCTATTGATCCAAAGAAATTAGCTCAGTTAGAAGAGCAAAGAAGAACAGGAAAAGTAAAATTTAAACCTACTATTGGCGGCAGTTTTGCTGGTCAATTATATGATGCTGTTAGATCGTTTTAATAAATGACAACTATATATAACAATGCTGGAAACATTCGCGCTGGTCAGGGCTATGCTGGTGAGACAGGTGAGTTTTACTATGATGCTAATGGTGAACCATATGTAATATTTGACTCTCCAGAAATGGGTCTAAGAGCTTTGTTTGTTGATCTTAGATCAAAGTTAAATGAGTTTGATGGTAACATTGCTCAGATGATTACTAAGTATGCACCACCATCAGACAACAACCCTACAGATAACTACATTAAGTTTATTCAAGATAGAGTTGGCAGCGATAAAGCTGCAATAGATGATCTGCCTAAGATTGTTTCTGGTGTTATTGACTTTGAAAACACATCTGAGATTGCCGCTTATTATAATAAACCAGAGTTACTAAACACAGCATTTAAACTTTCTGCTGTTAGCATGCCGCAATCAACTAGGCTTTCTCAAGCTTATGATCTTGCCAGCATATCAAGGCCAGTTGAATCACCATTAAATCAGTTATCTAATCAAGAGCTTGTAAGTGTGGCTCAAGAAAAAATTGATAAGTTTGATGTGCCTGATGCTCCTGTTGAGCCTAGCTTAAATGATTTATCTAATGAACAGCTTGTAAACGTAGCTCAAGAAAAAATTGATAAGTTTAGTTTACCAGATGAAAGTGAAAGAGAGCCTGTTATTAATGCGGTAACACCAGAGCCAACTAAATCTGAACTAGCAACAGTTAAAGAAGTTAGACCTAACGGCCCATTAAAAAGAACTCCAGACCAAATCTATATGGAAGCTGCTGCAAAAACTATTGACCCATTTACACATAACATTAGATTTTATGGAGAAGCTAAAGCAAGAGACAGTGATCCATCTCTAGGAGAATCTTTTGCTGCTTCTATTGGTTATACTTATGATCCTGTTATTGAGCATATAAAAAATAAAATTAACTATGGGGATGTTGTAGATAAAGATTACAATCCTTTAGAAGATATGAAAGGCTATGAAGAGTTTGGTAACGACTTAGTTCTAGCCCAAAATGCGTTGCACATGCAGGATTTAAAAAGAGGCATTGATGAAAATCTTGCGCGTAGGCGCACACTTTCTAACACAGGTTTCTTTACTCATCTGTTTGTTGGGTTGGTTGATCCTATTAACCTTGTTGCGCTACCCTTTGGTGGCCCTGCTGTTGGTGTTCTTCGCTCTGGTTTGAGGGTCGGTTCTGGTGTAGCTGCTTTGCAAGTTGGGCAAGAGGCTCTTCGCGCACCATTTGACCCTCTTAATACCGCTACTGAATCAGCCATCAATGTTGGCACAGCTTTTGTTGCTGGCAATTTGTTGGGTGGTGCTATTGCAGTACCAGCCACACGCAGAGCCAAGGCCTACAAAGCAACAGAAGAAGCTGCTGGTAATCAACAACTTAGCCTAGCACCTAGCATTGATTCCAGAAAACTAGCACCAACGCCAGAGCGTCCATTTTCTCAAGTAACAGATCAAGATGTACAAGCTGTAGTAAGTGATGGGCCTAGAACAATACTAAGACTAAGACAGATGGCTGATGAAGCTGAGTCTAAGCTTAACGCAGAAAGACCTAATCTTTCTGAGCCTGAGATTGTTGATCTTGAAAACATTATAAAAAACAACAGAGATGCTGCTAACAAAGCAGACAACGATTACAATTTATTAAAAGCAGAACAAGAAAAAAGATTAGAGTTAGGCGAAAGAGATTACACAAGCACAGACCTTAGTCTTCCTAAGAATTTATTTACAGATAGTTGGGCTTTTAAATTTGTAACAACGCCTATGAAACGTGTTTTGCAAAACGAAAATGCCCCAGCATTAGCTAAAGAAGTAATACTAGGTATAGCTGGTGACTCAGGCATACTACTTAATTTGCACAAGAGGGGCTTTACTCTTGGCCCATCTGTTTATCAAAAGGCTGCTATGCGTGATGGTGAGTGGGTATCTGTCTATGACGATCTAAGAGGTTTGTATGGCGAAGAATACGGCACAGGCAAACAAACTATACTTGATTACAATACTGGAGATGTAGCAGCAAAAATTGGCGCAAAGATTACAGAAGACACTACAAATGTTAGCGGTGTTACTAACAAGATTGCAGCTAAAATTAAAGCGCAGCCAGCACAAAAAACATTTGTTGAGTGGATGACTGATGTAAACATTAAGCGCATGAAAGGTGAAGCCCCAGCTTCTAAAGCTGAAGCTACAGCTATGAGTCGCATTGATGAATACTACGCTCAGTGGGAAAAAAGATTAAAAGGCAGCGGTGTTATTGGCAGTACAGAATATTACAAAGGTCACTTGCCAAGGCTTGAGGCTGACTTGCTTTCTGTCGAAAATGCTATAGCTAAGCTTGAAGGAAAAACTGTTTCAGAATTAAAGATAAGAGAAATTAATTTATTAAGGTTAAAAGCTAACAAATTAAAAGACCAAATAGATGATGCTAATTTTCACATAGAAAACACAAGCAAAGCTTTGAGCATGCCAGCTAATGAAGATGTATTTAATCCTCGTTACTGGAATCAAGCTTATATCTTAGACAACAGAGACAAGTTAAAAGCTATCTTGTCTTCTTGGTATCAAGCAAACCCATATATATACAAAGCTAAAATTAATTCTGTAACAGGAAAACAATCTGGATGGGAGCGAGTAGAGTTAGACTCTAGCATTACAGCTACAAACAAACGTGCTGATGATACTATTGATGAGATACTAGGGATTAAAGACCCAACAGATGTTAATGCCCAATACTTTGGTCATGGCAGGTCAAAACATTTTAAGCATCGTGGGATAGATATTCCAAACAAACTTGTTATTGAGTTTATTGAAACTAATCCTGTTAATGTTATGAAGACATACACAGCTAAAGTTGCGCCTCAGTATGAGTTTATGAACAAGTTTAACAAAAGCATTGATGATCTGCTTGATGATGTAGAGCTTAGCATGCTTGCTGATGGTAAGATGAGTGGGCGTGACATTGATGCTGCACTACGAGATATACGCCATTTAAATGATAGAGTGCATGGCACAGTTATTCGTGATCCAGATGCCTTAAATTATAAATCAGCTATAATATTAAAAGATTTAGCCATGTTAAATTACCTTGGTTCTGCTGGATTTTCTACGCTTCCAGACTTTGCTAAGATAATGATGGAACATGAGATGGGTACTGTATGGAAGTCTTTGTTTGGTGTTATGAGCGACAACAGAGTGCGTATGAGTTCTGCTGAAGGACGCATTGCTGGTGAAATTATCGACATCCTAAAGGGTGACGCTCACATGCGCTTTACCGAGAACATGAAAAACAATCCATTAAATGATGGGTTTATGTCTAAAGTTCGCACTGGTTTCTTTATGCTTAATGGCGTTGCGCCAATGACTACCATCTTTAAAAAGATGGATGCCATTGCTAGAGGGCATACGTTAATTGATTACTCTATAAAATTAACTCAAGGCAAAGCAAGCCCAATGGAAGTAGCTTATTTAGCTAGATACAACATTGGTGCAAAAGAGGCTAAAGCTATAGCTGATGCTCCTTGGGATAAAACAGAATCTGGTTTGTATTTACCTAATACAAGAGAGTGGACTACAGGTAGAAAAGAAAGCCTTAATTATATTAATCTTGGAGATGAGGTTATTGTCTCAAGGTTTGGTGATGAGTTTAATGTTAAAAAAGTAGTTACTGATCCAGTTGAATACGCTGCTGCTCGTAAAAAATTTGGTTGGGATGATGCAAAAGAAGGTGTGCCATTTGGTCATTATGAAAATGGTATTGTTTATTTAAATACAGATAAAGTTAATGATACTTTTGCTGCATTAAGTGACAAAACAAGAAGAGAAGAATTTGCTAACAATTTAAAAAAACAAAAAGCAAGGAAAGATTTAACAGACGCTCAACGCGAGTCTTTAATGCATGCAGAATTTAGACTAATAAACGCTGACAGGTTTAAAACAAAAGAAGATTTAGCAGACTTTGTTCTTTTGCATGAAATGATGCATGGCAAATTCAAAAGAAACAAAGGCGAAACTTCTATAAAATATGAAAACAGAATAAACAGACTAGCAATGAATAGGTTTAAAAAAGAAAAACCTGTTAGTGAGCGTGTAACAGATCAAGATACTGTAGAAAATTTCCGCACTGCTATGAACTCAGGCATTATGAACACTGTTTTAATGGGTACACCAGCAGATAAACCTATTGCAGTTGATGGTGTATTCTATGTGCCAATGCATGTTGCTAGAAAATTTGGCATGAGCGAAGACAAAAAATTTAAAGGGTACGCTAGAATTGAGAATGGTTTGTTAGGTATGCCATTCCAGTTTATGTCTTACAGTTTTGCAGCAGCAAACAAAATTACAGCGTCACTAGCACAGGGTCAGATAAAAAACAGAGCAGTAGCTATAACTGCGTCTATGGGATTAGGCTACATGGGTATGGAGCTTAAATATAAAGATTGGCAAATGCAGCAAATGTCTTGGCCTGATGTTATGGCTCGTTCTTTTGATGCATCTGGTATAGCTGCCCTGCATTCTGATTTGTTTTATACGGCTATGAACATGAGTCAGGCATTGGGTGGGCCTAATATTAGCGGTGGCCTTGTTAATCCTAAGTTTAAACAAGAAAAAAGCGGGTTAGATGCAGCTTTAGCTGTTGGTGGTGCTGCTCCTTCTTATGCTGTAGATGTAGGTAGAGGCATTAAAGAGCTTCTTGACGGCAACTATGGTCAAGGTGCTAATGAATTGGTAAGAAGATTGCCAACAGCGCAGCTTTGGTTTCTTAAAGATGAGATTAATGGAATGGGTAGAGCTTTTGCTGGAGGGCGTTACTAATTGTGCGTTGAGCATTTTATAAAATAGGAGTAGGGTTTTGGCATGACTATAAACATAGCTGATAACACACCAAGAGTATCATATGCGGTTGCGGCTGGCGCAACGCAAACTTCTTTTACGGTTTCGTTTGAGTTTTTTGCTGAAGCTGATCTTAATGTATATGTAGACGGAACTCTTAAAACATTAACTGCTGATTACACTGTAAGCGGTGGCAGCGGGTCTACTGGTGCAGTTGCTATATCTGTAACTGGAGCATCTGGTGGCAGCACAGTTGTTATAACTAGAAGCATTGCGCTTGAAAGAACTACTGACTTTCCATCTCAAGGCGCATTTCAGATAACAACATTAAATACAGAACTTGATAGAATTACAGCAATTCAAGCTGACCTTGATGATGAGATTGGTAGATCGCTTCGCTTAACTGATTATGATGTTGCTGCTAATTTAACTTTGCCAGAACTAAATTCTCGTAAAGGCACTACTTTAGCATTTAACGCTACAACTGGTGCTGTTGAAGCAGGGCCAAGCATTGCTGGTGTAACTACAGTAAGCGCACTTGCTGCTGATATTGCTGCGCTAGCTGACATTGAAGACGGAACTATAGCTACTGATGCTATATCAGGATTAGCTGCAATCAAAGCCAATGTAACTACTGTTGCGGGAATTGCAGCAAATGTAACATCTGTTGCAGGAAATACATCTAACATTAATGCTGCTGTAGCTAATGCTTCTAACATTAATGCTGCGCCAGCTAATGCACAACTTGCAGAAGATTGGGCTGCTAAAGTTAATGGCATTGTTAATAGCTCAGACTATTCATCAAAAGCTTGGGCAATTGGTGGAACAGGCGTTACTGACGCATCTGGTGCTGGTCCAGCAAAAGATTGGGCAACAGAAACAACTGGTCAGGTAGATGGCACAGAGTATTCAGCTAAAGAGTATGCCATTGGCGCACAACGCAGAGGGCAAGCTAACGGTGGCTCTGCAAAAGATTGGGCAACCTATACATCTGGCACAGTAGATAACGCAGGGTACTCAGCAAAATATTGGGCAGAACAAGCGGCTGCTAGTGCTGATAACGTAGATGATTTGTACCTTGGCCCTAAAAGCGCAGACCCGACAGTAGACAATGATGGTGATGCGCTGACTGTTGGCGATTTGTATTTCAACACAGGCGATAATGTTTTGAAAGTTTATGACGGATCGGCTTGGAATGCTGCTGCTATTAGCACAGCGGGAGTTGCAACGGCGGGCTTCAGTATCGCTATGAGTATTGCCCTTTAATAGGAGTTAATGATGGCACAGAATTTTCGCAGATACACATTAAATGCAGTAGGCACTGTAGCTGCTGATATACCTGATGGGTCTAACTTTGACAGCTTTGACACCATTGTAGGCATTCACATTGCTAATGTAACAGTCAACGCTATTACGGTTGAATGCTACATCAATGATGGCACTAACGACATTCATTTGGTGAAAGATGCACCCATAGCGGCTGGCGGTGCGTTACAGATTTTGGATTCTGGTGCTAAGTTTGTGGTGCAGTCTGGTGACAGGCTTTATGTCAAGTCAGACACGGCTGCTTCCGCAGATGTTTGGGTATCTGCCGTTGATGCGATTTCCACATAGGAGTGACCAATGGGTTATGTAGGCAATCAACAGACTGAAGGCTTTAGCCAAGTACCAGCCAAGCAAGACTTGACAGGTGCGACTGGCACTAGCCTGACGCTGACACACGCTGTAGCCAGCGCAGAAGGCATTGACCTGTTTATCAATAACGTGCGTCAGGAGCCTACCACAGCCTATTCTGTTGGTGCTGATGGTGTCACAGTAACGCTTACTGGCTCTGTTGTAGCGACTGATGATATTTATGTGGTGTATAATTCACTGGCTCTGCAAACGACAGTAACGCCGGATGCGAGTGTTAGTACAGCCAAGATTATTGATGGCTCTGTTACAAAAGCTAAGATTGGAACAACAGAATTAGACTTGGCTACCATAAAGGATAGCACTGGCACTACAACGGCTATGACTATTGATAGCAGTGGGCGAATACTAACACCAGCAAGACCAGCGTTCCATTTTAGGCGTAATGCTGCAATGGGTAGTTCTGGTGAAATTACTTACACACATACAGAGTTCAATATTGGTAATCACGCAGTTCAAAATACAGGTGTGTTCACTGCACCTATTGATGGAATCTACCAATTTTCATTTCAGTGTATTGGTACACAGACATCCACAAGCGCAGATGTCTACGCTAAGATAAACGGGGCAATAGTAGCATCAAGATGGTCAATTAGACCAACGTCAGTGAACGCCAACCAAACGTACTCTTCTATGCCAGCGTCCACGATACTGCTCCAACTTAGTGCAAACGATACGTTGGTCATGAATACAACTGTAGCACTTTATTCTGACCCTAATAGTTGGATTCGTTTTTCTGGACATTTAGTAGGATAGGAGACTGATATGGCTTTATCGAAAATACTACCAGCCTCTCAAGATCAGTTTGCAGGGGCGAGAAACCTTATCATCAACGGTGCGATGCAGGTGGCACAGCGTGGGACTTCAGACACAGTAGATGGCGGTGGTTGGGACTATGTGATTGATCGTTTTTGTGCGTTAGGGCAATCTTCCGCAGGTGTGTTTACATATTCTCAAGATCCTGATGCTCCTGCGGGATTTCAGAAGTCTCTTAAAGTTGCAGTAACTACTGCTGATGCTTCAATAGCATCCGGTGATATTTATACCATTCGTCACACAATTGAAGGTTACAACTCAGCACATTTAGATTTTGGAACTAGCGATGCTAAGACAGTCACGCTTTCGTTCTGGGTTAAATCTAGTCTGACTGGAACATTTGGCGGTGCATTAAATAACGAAGGCACTCGCTCATACCCATTTACATATACCATTTCATCCGCAAACACTTGGGAACAGAAAACAATCACCATTACAGGTGATACCACCGGAACTTGGGGAGTTACAAACAGCCACGGAGTGCGTATTACTTGGGGGCTTGGCGTAGGAACCACCTATTCTGGCACTGCTGGGTCTTGGGCTGGCAGTGAATATTTTAGTGCAACTGGTGCTACTAGCGTAATCGGAACCGCATCAGCTACTTGGTACATCACAGGCGTCCAACTAGAAGTCGGCGAGACAGCCACGCCGTTTGAACACCGCAGCTTTGGCGATGAGTTGGCTAGGTGTCAGCGTTATTATTACTTCAGTGGGTTTGGAGGGGACATTCACCCCGGCGACAGTGATGCGGCGGCGGCTGTTGACTATGAGGGTCGGGTTATGGCGGTTCATATTGGCAGTAATCGGCATACGTTTTTCGGAAACTTCCCTGTCTTTTTAAGAGCGATACCGACACTCACTTTTTATTCTCCCCACGATGGCGCATCTGCCAACGCAGAGAATTATTCAGGCGGCGGGAATATTGCTATTTCTGCGTCATACTCAAGGTCAAGACACGGATTAAATGGCTATTCACAAACAAGCACCAGTGGTGACACTCTTACTGCTTACCTTGAAGCTAATGCGGAGTTATAATAAATGAACATTACTAGCGCACAATATTATGTGGATTTAAACAACAATAATGCTGGAATTAGAATGGTTGAAAACGGCGTAACAAGATTTGTACCTATCAGCACAGACAACGCTGACTACGCAGAAATCATGCGTCAGGTAGATGCTGGTGAACTAACAATAGAGGAGGCAGACTAATGCCCTATATCGGCAAATCTCCTGTCAGTGGTGGTTTCCACAAATTAGGAAACCTTACTGCCTCTGCCACGGCAACCTACGCTTTGACGCTAAATGGTGCGGCATACTTCCCCGAAACCGCTAATCAGCTTCTTGTTAGTTTGAATGGTGTTATCCAAGCCCCGCAAGATTCGTTCACAGTATCAGGTAGCAACCTCATCTTTGACAGCGCACTAACAGCCAGCGACAGCATAGACTTTGTGGTTGCGCTTGGTGATGTGCTGGGTGTGGGTTCAGTTACTGACGGTGCTATTACGACAGCTAAGATTGGTAATAGTGCTGTTACAAAAGCTAAGATAGGTACGACTGAGTTAGACTTGGCTACCATAAAGGATAGCACTGGCACTAATACAGCTATGACTATTGATAGTTCGGGGCGTGTTGCTCTTCCTAATCGTCCTTACGCTTTTGTTGATTTTGGTGGCAGCGCATATGCAAGTAAAACTGGTGGTGCAACTTTAGTTTTTGATAATGCAATTCACAATGATGGAAGTCATTATAATACAGGAACAGGAATTTTTACTTGTGCTGTTGCTGGTTTATACACTGTTCAATGTCACTTATTAAGTGAAAATGTCGGCGATAATTATGAAGCGTGGCTTAATCAAGATGGAACAACTATAGCAAGAACTTATACGGCTAACAGGGCTTTGTCATTTTCTTATGCAATAAAATGTACTGCCTCACAAACTCTAGCTCTCGCTATTTCTACCACTACAAATATCTACGAAGGCACAGGAACAAGTAGATATAGTTTCGCAGCTTTTACATATATAGGATAGGAGACAGATATTATGGCTTTAATAAAATTAAACAATCAGTCTCTTAGCGCAGTCACATCTGCTGGCCTTCCTAGTGGTACTGTGTTGCAGGTTGTGCAGGGCGTCAAAAGCGACATTTCCACATTAACTTCTACTTCGTTTGTAGACATTGGACTTTCAGCAAACATCACGCCATCAAGTACATCTAGTAAGATACTGGTTAGCGTACAACTTTGGGGATACTCAGGGCAATATGTTGCACCCAACAGATTGATGCGAGATACCACAGAAATTGGTGCTGCACCAAACGCAGGGAATAGACCAACAACTGCATTGCCCTTTTCTTTGCCGCCGAACACGGATGGTTCTATGTCTGTAGCAACGGTTCAAATTTTAGACAGTCCTAGCACAACAAGTCAGATAACATATAAAGTTCAGTCAGCAGTTCGGGCAGATGGAGATCAATCCAGTTACATAAACAGGTCAGAATCTGACAGAGACACCTCAAGTTATGACCCAAGAACTATAAGTTACATCACTCTAACGGAAATCGCTGGGTGATGAAACCTACAGCCGCATCAGTCCAGTCGCAGATAGATACACATGAGGCAGTGTGTGCTGAACGCTGGCGTGAAACCATCTTGCGTATCAAACGCATCGAACATATTATGATTGGTTCTGCTGGTACTACAATCGTACTGCTATTGAGCGTTGTAATGCGAGGCTGACATGGTAGTTGCTGAGGTACTAACTGGTATTGCGTTAGTCCAGCAATCCGTCAAATTTATCAAAGAAAATATTAGCACTGCTCAGGACATAGGGCAGATAGCCAGCCAGATAGATGATCTGTTTGCTGGTGAGAAACAGGTGCAGCAAGCTAGAGCCAAGAAGTCTGGCACTGGCTTGGGCGATCAGTTTGGTGTTGATACTGTAGCTAAAGAAATGATTGACGCTAGGCTGGCTGCTGAACAGCTACAAGAAGTAGCAACAATGGTTGATATGCGGTTTGGTCATGGCACTTGGGCTGGCATTATAGCTGAGAGAGCTAAGCGTATCCAAGAGGCCAAGGAAGCAGAGGCTATAGCCAGACGCAAGAAGATACAAAAAGATAGAGAGTTTGAAGAGATGATGAAGCAAGCTGTTCTTGTTGGAACTATTATTGTTATAGCAGTAGGCTTGTTTGTTTTCTTAATGGTTAGTGTAGCAAAGGCGTTTGTCATATGATTAGTGTTGAGCAGTTTCTTAAATGGAAAGTCTTACCAAGATGTATGATGCTTGCATCTACAGTTATGTCATGGCGGTGCGCTGAATGGTTCATGGAACTAGATGCACCTACCGCCAGTCAGTCAGCGTTTGTATCTGTAGTTATGGGTGTGATGACAGGCGTGTTTGGCATCTGGATGGGGCATGAGCATAAAGGTGAAACCAAATGAAGAACGCAGCTACAAGACTGAACGAAGCTAGTGAGGTTACTATACCACTACGCAATCTTATCAGCATGATTGCTTTTACTGGTGTGTCTGTCTGGGTTTACTTTGGATTGGTGGAACGCATTGCTTTTCTTGAGCATAACCTTGAGTTAACCATGCAGGAGGTAGAAGAAAATGATGAGTGGATTGATAATTGGAATCCACCAGCATCTGTTCAAGAAGCAAAAAAGAAAGTCCATGAGTTAGAGATTGAAATTGCTAGAATAAAACTAATGTTAGAGGCTAAGTAATGATACAAGCATTGATTGGGCCGATTGCATCACTAGCTGGTAGCTGGATGGAATCTAAGGTCGAGCAAACCAAAGCCAAAGGTAAGGTTGCTCAAGCAAAAGCTGAAGCAGAAGCAGAAGTAATGAAGGTGGCTGCTACTCATGAGGCTGGTTGGGAAAAGATTATGGCTAAGTCCAGTGACAATAGCTGGAAGGATGAAGCATGGACAATTTTGTTTATCATCATAATTGCTATGTGCTTCATTCCGTTTACCCAACCTTTTGTTGAGCGTGGGTTTGTAGCTTTAGATGCTACACCTGACTGGTTTCAGTACGCAGTTTATGCTTCAATAGCTGCGAGCTTTGGATTGCGCGGCTTGAAAGGTATAAAGAAATGAAACTATCAGAGCATTTTAGTCTTGAGGAAATGACCAAGAGCCAGACAGCTTTGCGGCGTAACCTTCCTAACACGCCCTCAGAAGCTCAGACAGAGGCGTTGATTCTTTTGTGTGAGAATGTACTAGAGCCAGTGCGAAGCCACTTCAGCATACCTTTTACGCCCAGCAGTGGCTATCGCAGTGCCGAGCTTTGTGTTGCGATAGGCAGTTCTGTCTCCAGTCAGCATGCAAAGGGTGAAGCTGCTGACTTTGAGGTGCCATCTATATCTAATCTTGAGTTGTGTACTTGGATTATTAACAATCTAGATTTCGATCAGATTATTCTTGAGTGTTATACTGGTGGTAATACAGGGTGGGTACACTGTAGCTACAAAGCAGAAGGCAATCGTAAAGAAGTTCTAACATACGATAAAGAGAATGGTTATCGTAAAGGCTTGCTAACTTAAAATGGGCCAGCCGTAATCTGGGAAACGGCTGACCCACTAGCAGGCGGAGAACTAATCAACCTGCTTTATTTACCACCTCTTTTTTCGTACTCTTTACGACTAACAGGCTCATACCTTCTGTCACTTGATTTAAGTTTTTGTTCTAATGCGTTTAGCTCATGGTATTTAGCTGTATCTGCAATGTTCATAAAGACTTCACCCATCATTTTAGTGGGTATTGGCTTAGACTTTTCAAGCAACTCATAAAGAATATCTCTATCTTCAAAGCTAAGTTCTATCTGTTTTGTTGTCATTAGAACGGTACATCTTCATTTGGCTCTGCGCTAGTTTTTTCTGTTTCTAATTTCATAAAGTCACTAGCTGATATAGATTTTAAGCCACTGGTTTCGTCTTTGATGTTGTCACCGAACTCAGGTATCTCATCGTCTATTGGTTTGGGCTTGTACTCTGATACCTGCAAAGACATGTAAGCATTGTTATCTTTCATCTCTTTCCAAGATGCAATCTTCCAATCTTGGTGCAGCCCATCAAGTGGGCCACTGTAGTCAGGTGCTTTCTCATTGCCCTTCTTGTCATTAGGAAATAAGCATCCTATCTTTTGGAATACTTCGATGCGCTTCTTGCCATCTCTGGACTCAGCCATGATAAGTGCTACTTGTCCATCTTCTCCCATAACATTAAGCTTGCCTTGTAGTATAAGCTGTTGCTCGGGAAAAGGTTTGAAGGCTGCGCCTCTGTTGGTGTTATCATACTCAGTCATTTTTGTTCTCCTTTTTTGTATGCTCTTGTAAGAGCCATAATATTTTTTCTACCTTATGCTCAAGGTTAGTGAGCCTTATTTTTATTTCTTCTAAATGCAAAACAAACTTTGAAGAAAACATTAGTCAGCCCTCCATATCCTATGATGGTTAAGGTTCTCTCTTCTTGTGGCAATTTTTATATCCCATGCCTTTGCAGCTTGTCTTATAGCTGCAACAAAGCCAGTACCAATAACAATGCTGTCTCCTTTCTTCATACGCTTTAAGATACTGTACTTTGATCCATATCCATTTGGCATGGGTACATCTTTTTCAATTTGATATTGTTCCATTACCACTTCTCCTCTGGTGGCAACCTGCCATCGTCATCAAGCTTAACGCTCTTGACCTTTGTTACCTTAGGGTTAGGCATACTAGCTGAGTTACCGTCATCATCTTCTGATGGCAGTCCGAATGCAGATTGTAAGCCATAGCGTTTAGCGTATGTGATACCGCTGCCCATCTTCTGTGGATCAGTAGGGTCTTTGACTAGGACAGGT